>Ga0210391_10000184_pt1 | contig 74422 bp, 61 predicted proteins | sample IncBWC12OmetaG_FD_160573 | JGI IMG/M metagenome (GOLD analysis project Ga0210391, IMG submission 160573) | Forest soil microbial communities from Barre Woods Harvard Forest LTER site, Petersham, Massachusetts, United States - Inc-BW-C-12-O ...
ATATATGGGCAACGTGGCCAGACAGATCGTCGAGGAGCATTTGGATCTCTGCCTCGCGGCCGGCATCAATCACGAAGGCATCAACGCCGAAGTCGCCAAGGGCCAGTGGGAATTTCAGATTTTCGCCAAAGGCTCGGCCAAGGCAGCGGACGATACCTGGATTGCGCGCTACCTGATGATGCGCCTGTGCGAGAAATACGAGGTGGACTTCGAACTCTACTGCAAGCCCATCAAGGGCGACTGGAACGGTTCGGGCATGCACACCAACTTCTCGACGAAGTACATGCGTGAAGTGGGCGGCAAGGAATACCTTGAAGCCCTCATGAAGGCGTTCGAAAAGCATATTCCCGAACACATTGCGGTGTACGGCCCCGACAACCATCTACGCCTGACGGGTCTGCACGAAACGCAAGCCATCGATAAGTTCAGCTACGGTCTCTCGGATCGCGGCGCTTCCGTCCGGCTACCCGTGAACTTCATCAAGAACGGTTACAAGGGGTATCTCGAAGATCGCCGCCCGAACTCCGAAGGTGATCCCTACCAGATCGTCTCCCGCATCCTAAAGACGATCAATACGGTGCCGAAGCCGGCGCACGCCACGGCCTAGGATTTAACGGGAACCGAGCAGGGTCTGGTCATCACGCGGGAGCGAACTTCCGGTTCGCTCCCGTTTTTTCTTCCGTGGTTCAAAGTTTGGCAGCGCGGACAGGAAGACGATCCCGAAAACCTCCGGGAAGAGCGCAAAATCCTTACTCAGCGCAGACGAATGCGATCTTGAGCGTTACTTGTCCACGCCCAGAACAATTTTTGCAGTGTCGCCCTTCACTTCAACCTTCGTGCCGAAGGTCGTCGATTCGTCCGCTACGCGCCGCAGGATATAGCCCGCTTTCGCGCCGGTCGCTGGCGAAGGCAAGCCGCGCGTATCGAGAAATTGATTGTTGGTGTATTCGCTGTGGACATCGGGCTGGCCTTCGCCGAGAGTGTTCAGCGCGATTGGCCGCAACGTGATCGAGCGCAGATTCCTTCCCTCGAACTCCAGATACGCGACCACGCTTTCCCAGCTCATTGGCTCGTCGATGTAGGTCAGCGTCGGCGGCACGTTGTAGATGAAATTGCCCAGATCGTAGAAAATCGGGCGGCCGCGATAGATCTCGATACCGTGCACCACGGGCGCTCCGTGCATCACCACGATATCGGCGCCCGCGTCGATTTCCGCGTGCGTCCATTTCACGAGCCAGTCATTCGGCGCCAGGCGCTCGGCCATTCCCTCTGAAAAAATAGTCGAAAAGGAATGGTTTCCGAACACATGATTGTGCTGGTACACGATTACAAGATCCGCATGCTGGCGGGCCTCGCGAATGCTCCGAAGCATGCGCTGCGCATCTTCGGCGTTGGGAATGTTCGCGGGCGCACCGGGCAGATCCTCCGTCGCTTCGTTTTGCTTGCCGCCCGCTTCCACGCGAAGCTCGTTCACGCCCGGCCGGTCTGCCGTTGCGTTTCCTCCCTGCGCAATCAGGCCGGACGCGCTGGCGATCAGGGCAATCGTTCCGTTCGGCGTGTGCACATAACCCGGCGCGGCGGCTTCGGCTGCGTCCTTTCCCGTACCGGCATGGACCAATCTGCGTGCGTCCGCCTCACGAATCGTGTTCTGGATTCCGGTCGCTTTCAGATCGAATGCGTGATTGCTCGCAAAAGCCACCAGGTTAAAACCGAGCGTTTGTAGAGCATCAAGCGCCTCGGGAGGAGCCAGAAAGCCGCGGCCCTCCTCGACCGTTTGGCCCTTTTCCGCCACGGTCGATTCGAAGTTCGTGAAGACCACATCGCCCTTCAGCATTCCCTGAATCACGGACACTTCTGCCGGCGCGGTCGCGCGCAAGTCCGACCGGATCATGGATTGCCCCGCCAGAGTGATTATAATCGTCGCCCCAGTGTTCTTCGCGGCCTGCCCCTGCGCGCCAGCGATCGTCCCGATGATCGCGATCAAAACACATACATTCAACGGAATGCGCACGGCGGGGATTCTATACCCAAATCGCAGCTGGTTGCTTGGACAAGCTTTTGTTTCACAACGTCCCCCATCTGCCCTCGCCGAGCGAACTGGGCTATGATGCGGATGACGATGGGATCCACGCCACAATCAAGGTCGAAAGTTGCGCTGGTGACGGGTGCGAGCAGCGGGATCGGCAAGCAGACAGCCATTGCGCTGGCGCAGGCGGGCTTCGTGGTGGTGTTGGCGGGGCGCCGCGTGGAGCTCTTGGAAGCAACCGCGGCGGAGGTGAGGAAGGCGGGCGTGCAAACGCTCGCGGTGCAAACCGACGTGGCGAACCCGGTCGCCGTGCGCGAGCTTTTTGCAAAGACGCTTGAGACGTTCGGCCGGCTCGATCTCCTGTTCAACAATGCCGGCGTTTCCGGACGCGCCGTGCCGCTCGAGGATTTGGACTACGAGCAGTGGAAGAAAATCATCGACACAAACCTAACCGGCGCATTCTTGTGCACGCAGGAAGCTTTCAGGATCATGAAGAACCAGGACCCGCGCGGCGGCCGGATCATCAACAACGGCTCGATTTCCGCGCATGCGCCGCGCCCAAATTCCGCTCCGTACACGGCATCGAAACACGGAATTACCGGGCTCACGAAAGTGACGTCGCTCGACGGCCGCAAATACGACATCGCCTGCGGGCAGATCGACATCGGAAACGCGGCGACGGAGCTGACCGAGCGGATGAAAAGGGGAGTGCCGCAGGCCAACGGCTCGATCGAGGTTGAGCCGACGATGAACACCGCGGACGTGGCGCGCGCAGTGGTCTACATGGCGTCGCTGCCACTGGAGGCCAACGTGCAATTCATGACCGTGATGGCCACGAAGATGCCCTTCATCGGCCGCGGCTGAGAGTCACTTCTCGGCTCTTTCGTAATACAAAATGATGACGCCGGAAGCCAGAGGCTTCGTCCGCGTGAGTTTGAGATTGATTTTCTGCTGGATGTCCGGAAACAGCGGCCTGCCCGCGCCAATCAGCACGGGATTCAGGATCACGCGATATTCATCAATCAGTCCGTACTGCAGGAAATGCGAAGCCAGCGTCGCGCTGCCCAGAATCACGAGCGCGCCCTTGCCCTCCTGCTGTTTCAGTTTCAAAACTTCTGCCGCGTAATCGCTCTTCACCAACGTGGAGTTACTCCACTCCACTTTATCGAGCGTCCTGGAAAAGACGAGCTTCGGCAGATGATTCATTTTGTAGGCGATTTCGTCGGCGGGCGCCGTGGGCCAATGCGCCACCATGTGCTCGTAGGTTTTTCGACCGAACAAAAGCGTATCCGCTTCCTTCAACATCTCCCTGGCATACTCGAAAAAGTCCGCGTCCAGAACCACCCAATCGAGGCCGTTCGGCCCCTCAAAGAAACCGTCGAGCGTCATCAGGTTCGAAGCGATCAGCTCTCTCAGCGGCTTTTCTCCGTTCGTAGAAATAGGGCCGTAGCGACAGATCTAACAGTTAGGTGCGGTCGATGATTTACGCGTTTGGCACGAGTTATGACGCGATCCAATCATCGGGCAACCTCATTCTTAGCAGCCCTGGTCCGTCGCAGCAGTAACCGTTAACGAACTTGGCGCCTACTCGCTTGTCCTTGCAGGACTTCCACCTTTACGATCAGCGTCATTTTAGCGCGAAACGTTGACAATGTTCACGAGGTTCACGGGCGATGCCAGATGATACGGCTACTACGGTAAGTTGGTAGCCAGTTCGCAGCGGAACTGCCCGCTATTTCCACAATCCCTGTCTCCTGGTCTTCCTTGTGGCCTGAGTACAGGGTCTTCGACTGTCCCCCAGGCCAGTTTCCCCCCGACCCAATAAACACTAAACTTTTTTTGCTTAAGCCTTAGGAAAAACCAGGCGTCGTGCATATCTCCCCGGGAAGTTCTATGCGTACTCAGGTGCCAGCGATGGCAGCAACGCTGGTCTGTGGTTCTCGAACAGCGCCGCGTCGTACGTCGACCCGAGTGGGTGTGAGTAGTTCGAGTGATCCACAGTGTTCCGGTTTCCATAAGAGCGGTCTCTTAGGGGCGGCCATGCCGCTCCTCGTCTTACTCGCGCTCGTGTGCGCGCCTCTGCTCGTTACGTCCGCGGCTTCCCTCGGATTCGTCCAGGTCAACTTCGCCACACCGGAGACTCCCCAGTCGACGGTGACGGCGACTTACACGAAAGCGCAAACGGCGGGCAATCTGAACGTGGTGGTGGTGGGCTGGAACGATTCGACCGCAAAGATTACTTCGGTGACGGATTCTCATGACAACGCCTACACGTTGGCGGTCGGTCCGACGGTCGAGAGCGGTAGGGCGACCCAGGCAATCTACTACGCGAAGAACATCGCGGCGGCCGCTGCCAACGGCAACACGGTGAAGGTGACGTTCACGACGCGAGCCATTTTCCCTGACATTCGCATCGCGGAGTATAGCGGGATCGACCCGTCGACACCCGTGGATCGGGCTATGGCCGCGCAGGGAAGCGGCACGGCGAGCAGCAGCGGTTCAGTGACGACGGTGCATGCGAATGATCTCCTGGTGGGGGCCAATCTAGTGCAGGGCGTTACGACGGCACCCGGGGCCGGGTACACGAAGCGCGTGATTACCGTACCGGACGGAGACATTCTGGAAGATGCGATTGTGACCACAGCCGGGAGCCACACTGCAACCGCACAGCTTACAAATAGCCCTTGGATCATGCAGATGGTCGCCTTCCGGGCTGCCGGGCCAACCATTGCGAACCTGTCGACGAGGTCGGGGTTGGCGGGCGCTGCGGTGACAATTACCGGGGCGAACTTCGGGTCCACGCAAGGCGCCGGCACGGTCACCTTCAACGGCACCGCCGCCACGGCGAAGAGTTGGAGTGCAGGGACGATTGAGGTGACAGTGCCAAGCAAGGCCACCACGGGCGATCTCGTGGTCACGGCGGGAGGTACAGCCAGCAACGCGGTCAACTTTTCGGTGACTTCAGGCGGAGCGAATCGGATCGCGCTGGTGCAGGACACCAGCCTGGACGCTGGGACCGCCACTGCGACCACGCTTGCGTTTAGCGCCAAGAATACCGCGGGACACTGGATTGCCGTTTGTGTCCGAGCGGGCGCGCTAAACGAAGCAATCACTGTCTCGGATTCGACCGGGAATACCTACAAGAAAGCGCTTCAGTCCTACCAGACCTCCGATGGATTCACGTATGCAATCTTCTATGCCGAGAACATTTCGGGCGGGGCGAACGCGATTCGGATCGAAGACACAATTCGAGGCACACTTCGAGTCGCCATCTTGGAGTACTCGGGAGTGGCCACGTCTGGATCTCTCGATGCAACAGCGACGGCGCAAGGTAGCAGTGCTTCGCCCGTCAGCGGCGATGCCAAGACGACTGCCAATGGAGACTTGCTGCTGGGCGCAATCATGACCGCCGACCCGGAAACCTTCACGGCCGGAACGGGGTACAAAACCGAAGAAAGCGCACCGGCGGAGCCCGGGACGAAGCTGGTAGTGGAAGATCAGATACAAACAACGGCGGGCGAAGCCGCAGCGGGTGCGACGCTGGGAGGGGCTGATTTGTGGGCTGCGGGCTTGGCGGCGTTCAAGGCGGCGGGAGGGGGCGTGGGAGCGCAGCCGGTCCTCTCGGTGGTGCCGACCGCCGCGAGCTTCGGCAGCGTCGCAGTCGGTCAGACCAACACCCAAACGGTAACGGTAAGCAACACGGGCAGCGCAACTCTCAGCGTCGCGCAAACGGCCGGCCCGGGCGCCGGCTTTCGCGTAACTGGACTCACCTTACCGCTGACGCTCGCACCGGGAAAATCTGCGCCGTTCACGCTGAGTTTCACTCCGACGTCGAGCGGCAGCCTGACGAGTAGCTTCGCCCTGGTTAGCAATGCCTCGAATTCACCAACCAGGATCGCACTGAGCGGCAGTGGCGTGGCCCGGATTCTACAACTTTCGGCGAGCGCGACCGCCTTGAATCTCGGCCTCGCCACGCTGACCACCAGCAGCATTCGCGGCGTAACCCTTACCAACACAGGCAACTCGAACGTGACTGTTTCCAAGATCAGTGCGACCGGAACCGGGTTCAGCGTAAGCGGCTTGGCCCTGCCTGTGACATTGTCCGCGAAACAAACGGTCAGCTTCAACGTCGTGTTCGCGCCGACTCTGGCAGCAAGCGCGTCGGGCAGCGTGTCGGTCGTCAGCACGGCAACGAATTCGCCGCTTTCGATCTCGCTCTCCGGTTCCGGCACGCAAGCGGCGCACGCCGTCACCCTTCGCTGGGCGGCGAGCGCTTCGGCCGTCAGCGGTTATTACGTCTACCGTAAAACTCAAGCAAGCGGAACTCTCGCAAAGCTTAATTCGACGCCGATTGCCGCCACAACTTACACGGACACGAGTGGGCAGTCTGGCCAGACGTACGACTACGATGTGACGGCTGTGGATTCTGAGGGTGTTGAGAGTGCGGCCTCAAATGAGGTAACCGTCGCAATTCCGTAACCGCCATCTGGCGGCATCTGGCGACCGTGTCTGGCTCAGCAGTAAGCGCTAACGAACTCGTGCGCCTATTCGCCTGTCTTTGCAGGACTTCCATTTTGAAACCTACCGGTATCCCGCGGCGAAACGTTGACAATGTTCACGACGTTCACGTGCTGTGCGACTGTCACACGGATTCTATTGCCATCCACGAGAATCTGACTATGCCAACCTGATTCCGGCCGAGGGCGAATATAACTGGTTTTGCCCCCTAACAATTAGCCGACAGTCGGCCCCTCGATTCAGCAGATCGCAGAGCCGGCCCCAGCAGGTTTTTTGCCGCACGTCCAGCGCGCCGAAATTCACATTTCGCTCAAGCTTATGCCCATCTTATCGATTGATAGCAGCGCCCCAGGGCCCCGAATCAAGCTAGTTTCCCGACTCGTCGAAACCAATCATCGAAGCGATTGGCGACCAGTCTTTGAAACCTTTATTATCGAGGGAGTCCGGGCGGCCAGAGAAGGAACGACGGCGTCAGCCTCCCAACTGCGGACCGCCGGCCAGGAGGTGTCGCTCCTTGCGATGCTGGGCACGCCGAACCCCGCAGGCATGGAGCCACGTGACTCGCTCGCGATTAAGGTGAGCTACCTACGCTACGCCTTGGGGAGAGCAGCGCGGTTAGGCCCTCGGCCAAGCTTGGCGCACCTTCGCGAGTATCTGTTTAGGCGATTCGCTCGTTCGATAGGAACAAAGCCCGCAAATACGGAGATGGGGGGTAGCCCTGGAAGCTGCAGCCCTGGCCTATAGAACCGAGAAGTATGAGGTAGAGGTGCTTCTGCTACTGGCCTCCGAACGCCCTCCTCATGTAGATTACCTTCCGGGATGGCAGATGGTCGTTACAGGCGGGCTGCACACGCAGTAAGTGAAAGGACATCACCGCGATTCTCTGAACGTAACCGTCTTGCGCAGCGTTGCGGACGACATCTTCACCCATCACACGTCTGCCAACCAGGCACAGAGGGACCGGGACCTTTCACGGCATGTTCCTCCATCAAAGGCTTCGGTCAAGGAGTCGGTCTTGCCCCGGGCACACACCTGATCCGCCCGACCGAACAAGGCGAGCGAAGCTCTGTATTTCTGGTTCCATGAGTTACGAAAACCCCCCATCGCGTTCAAAGCATGCTGCCGTACCGGCCTTGGGCGCGCAGGCCGCCGCACAGGCGAAAAGCGAGAGTCTCAGCCTGGTGCGCATGCTCCATCCGGACGTCGTTGCGGACCCCTATGCGTTCTATCGGGCCTTGCGCGAGTACGATCCGGTGCACTGGGATCCCTACATGCACGCCTGGGTCGTGACGAGCTATCCGGAAGTCGTGGCGGCGCTGCTGCAGGGTTCGGCGGACCGCACTCCCGCACCGGACTACCTCGATCGGCTGGGACTCTCGTTCATGAAGCCGTTTGCCGAAATCATGCTGCAGCAGATGATGTTCATGGACGGCGCGAGTCACTCTCGTCTGCGAGGCATCTGCGCCGCGGCCTTCACGCCACGCAGGGTGGAGGAGCTGCGCAGGGAAATCGAGTCCATTGTCGAGGAGCTGATTGACAAGGTGATCCCTTCATGCCGTATGGACATGATCGCCGATTTCGCCAACCCCTTACCGGCCATCGTGACGGCGAAGTTGCTGGGTGTGCCTGTCGAAGATCATGAACAACTCCATGCCTGGGTCCTCGATCTGGCGGAAATGCTCGGTAATTTTCAACACCACCCTGACCGTGTCGCCCACATCGTAAAGAGTCTTCAAGAACTCAAGAGGTATGTTGCGGCGAGGATGGAGGAGCAGCGCAGCTCTCCGGCCAGCGGTTTGATTCACTCGCTGATGACCGCGGAGGTTGACGGCCAGCGGCTCACGGATGGAGAAGTGATTGCAAATACCATCATCACGCTCATCGGTGGCCATGAAACAACCACGAACCTGATCGCAAGCGGGTTTCTCACGCTGCTGCGCAATCCCGACTCACTCGAACAGCTGCATAGGCGTCCCGAGATCGTCGGCTCGGCCATCGAGGAACTGCTGCGTTTTGAGTCGCCCGTTCAACACACGGCGCGAATTGCAGCCTCGGACATGCAGATTGGCGGAAAGACGATTCAGAAGGGATCAAGGGTGGTGGCGGTCCTGGCGTCTGCGAACCGCGATCCCAATCGATTCGCTGATCCCGACCGCCTGGACTTACTTCGTCCCGACAACCGGCATGTGGCCTTTGGCTGGGCCGCGCATTTCTGTTTCGGCGCGCCCCTCGCGCGGATGGAGGCCCAAATTGCGTTCCCTGCGCTTGTGCGCCGACTTTCGCGGCCTGCTTTGCTCGGTGAGACGCTCGAATGGCGTGAGAACGCCGGACTGCGTGGCTTAACCAAGCTGAACATACGCTTCGATCCGGGCCTACCCAAGACCAAACCGTAGAGACAGCGATGCTGTTCATGCCTGTCAAATCTAGAAAAACGATGCGTCTAGCCTCTATCTACTACGTCATGCATGGCGTTTCAGCACGGTATTTGGGGCGTTGTGTTCTCAAGTTGTTCTCAAGTCTTGGGATGAACCCCTGTAGTGAGACAAAAAATTGGGCACACCGTGCAGCTTTTGACGCGACCCCCTTTGTGAGACATTCTCTGAGTTGAATTCGAGTATCTCTGCCGCAACTCGGGTTTGTACACGCTGTTTGAGTCATCAACATTGAACCGAAGGGAGCACGTAGCATGAAAGTTGGCAAAGCACCGGGGGTTGGAATGGGCCTGGCAGAGAATTGCACGAAACCGATTATCATCTTCGCTATCGCTTTCTTAATGGTTCTCGGCAATATCCAAATGACGTCGGCGCAAACTGCCAAACTACTTCCGACCGCTAGCGAAACTGGCACCTGTACCGACATCACAGCGTACGGCGGCTCGCCGGCGAACCCTGACAACAGGGCCGCGTTGGCAGCCGCGTTGAATGCGTCTTCGGGCGGCGAAGGCTGCGTCTCTTTTCCGCCGGGTCGGTTAACGTTCGCAGCCGACTTCAAGTTCGTGTTGCCGAACAGCAGCGCCTCGATCACGCTGACAGGCGCCGGGGCAGACGTCACACAGCTTTACTGGCCGACGGGCGGGGGCCTGACCTTCGATTATGTCGGTGCGGAGAACTCAGTTCATCTTCGCAACATGGCTCTGACCACCGGCTCTGCGGGTGTCGGAAGTGCGGTTGTGCTGAATCAGACAAGCGGAAACGTTGGTGCGGCTGACAACGCCCTGTCCGAGATGTTCGATATTACGATCCGCGGGGCTGACGGGTATAGTCAGAATGACTATTGGGATCGCGCCGTGGAGATCAACCAGGTCTCCAACGTGAATCTTGTGGGGATCGTCATCTCTGGCCCAGGCGGGGCCGCCTACTCCACCAAGGGCGTTGGCGTCGTGCTAGAAGGAAGCACCAATAATCCGGCCGTCGTGTTCAACGTCATTGGTGCAACTTTCAATTACCTATCCAAGGGAATTGTCTACGGACAACGGGTGGAGGGCCTCACTGTGTCGCAGTCGAACTTCGTTGGTGGTGACTATGGAATTTATGTTCCGCCAGATATCGACGGTCTGGATCAACTGACGGTACTTGGCAGCCAGTTCAATTGCGCAACTGGTGGGGTCTACGTCGGCAGTAGTCTTTCGAACACGCTCTTCAGCGCAAATTTGTTCATCGTGCCGAATACAGGAAGCGGAATTCATCTGCAACAAGCCTTTCTTTACAGTGCGATCGGCAATTCTTTCAATATTGGCAGTCCGGCAAAAGGTAGCACTTACCCAATCGGCATCGAGGTAGGAAGTACGGCGGGCGGCGGTACGATCACAGGTAATCTGTTCGACAACATGGTTACAGCGATCATTCTGGATCGCATCTCGACTGGCGCCAACGTTCAGTCCAATGAATATTCAAATGATTCGAACATGGTGAAGAATCTGGGGACTGGTAACACCGTTGGCGGCGGAACGCCTTAGTCGCCTAATTTGGGCCGAAAAGGCATCATGGGAACACAAGATCGTTATCCTGAAACCTAGTTGACGGGTAAACCGGAAGTTGTCCCGGGCTAGAAGTCTCAGTGCTTTATGGGAAGAGCGCTCTCTCCGAAGGGATGATAGCGGCGGGTTGCTCTGGCGCGCTTTCGATAAAGCGACTTGAAGGCGCCGCCCGCGCGGCAGACGCTACGCTCCGCACGTCATACCGCAGCGGAACGTGTCGAATTGCAGTTCTCGTACACGCCGCTCCGCTGTTCTATTTGCCGTGCTCACGGGAATGCGGATCGGCGAGATACTCGCTCGGATCTGGGCACAACTCTCAACACGTATGCACATGCTATCCCGGCCTCGCAACGCCGCGCTGTCGAACGAGTGGCAGGAGGTTTGTTCTCAGATGCTCTCAAGTCACCAAGCAGCGCCGAAGGTGAATATGTCAACTGATAGCGAATAAAAGTCTTACAAAGACGGTGGTTAGCTGGGTGGTACTCGAACCTACAACCCGCTGTTCGCTCGACCTTCCTTCGCACAGCAAGACCACGATCGTCAGGTAAGATCCCGGCTGCCGCGGAGTGGTACGACGTGCGAAGCGCGTAGCGACAAGGCGGCTCCTGCCGCTTTGACGCTCACGGCGATCCTTCAGTGCGGAGGCGCATCGAGAAGGGCAAAGCGCCACGCGGAAGCGTCGTCAAAACCTCGCTCAAACTCAATGCCTATTTCGTCGTCCAAGCGGAACGAGAACTGAGTCGGAGGCAAGGTCAGACCAAGGCCCTCTGGCTTTGATATAACTTTCCTTGAGTGTCCGGTAGGCGAAGAAGAGATCTAAGTGCTCGGGAGTAGGCGAAGCCCGAAGCCTGCTAGCCTCGGACAAAGAAAAATAACGATCCGCAAGCTCAATGGCCTCGACCTCACGATCAATTCTCTCGGCGTCGATCCCAACTGCTTCGTGGGCGACGCTTAGGGCGCATACGACGAGGCCTGGGGGTGTTCTCCAGATTGAAATGAATGACGGGCGTGACGGTCGGAGCGCTGGTGAGTGGCTTGCCATGCTCATTTCGAGCAAAACGCCAGTCACCTGGTGACACTTCCGAGTAATTGGACAGAACCGTGCGTGCCACCACCCGATTAGCTAGGAGGAGACGGCAGTCGCGTTCGAAGCGGAAGCTGCCGGACCGCCCGAGCTCGTCAGGAGTTAACAACGCCTCTTGAGATGCGAGTAGTTCCGTGTCCGTGCCCTCGTAGAAATAGTACCAGAGGTCGACGATCCCCTTTTCGGAGGCGAGGGTCTCCGCGACGGATACAGCACGCACCTGGTCGATAGAGTCGCGATAAATGTATGCTCAGCGGAGATCGTTTCTCTACCACTGCAGATGTGACCAATGCCGCAGGAATTTATATCCGCCCGGCCCGGCGAAGAACCGGAGGGAATCGCTGTGCGCCCAACTTCCGCAGGTTGCCCGCTTCCGTTCAGCTCGGCTCCTGAACGCGCAGTGCAGACGCGACAGGGGTCAAAGTGGTTTTGTGAGGAAAGCATATCCCAATTCCCGATCCTGGATACCAATGCCCTAGCGGTTGTTCGGCAAAGAAAAGAAACTCTTTGCCCGATTCCCGAGCGAAAACGTACAAAGACTTCGAGAAATGGGAATTGTCCCCGAGAACAATGGCATTAAGCGTTAAATGTTCTTCGACGCTGCGGTATTCCGCGAGTTCATAGTCGGCCGAGTGGTCACTGTCATTGATGAATAGATCGATCGGCTGCGAAATGTTACGGAGAGACTTAATGGAGTCTCCGTACAAAATCTTACCGGTCTCCGCCCACTTGCCCGCTAACAAGAAACCGGCTTCTGGATTAATGTCGGTTCCATAGTAATAACCTTCATGGCCCTCGGCTTTATTTCGCAGAAGGGCGGAACAGAGCAGCACCGAGCCAAGGCCCTTGTCAACTCCCGTCTCGATCACCAGCTTTGGTTTCATAGCTCGAACAAAAGCGTACCAGCCCAGCCGACGGCCGAAGCGGGCGACCGGATCGGAAATAGTCCGACGCCCCGATGCTTGTGTGCGCGAGGTTATGTGGGCCAGCAAATCCCTATCGTTGTATGGCTCGGAGAGAAAACCGTCGATTTGAGCTGCAGCAGTACCTGTAACGATACTGATCGTGTTCGCTAGATACAAAAGGTTTAGCTCAGTCAAATCATAAGTTAGATTGGTAGTTTCCCGGGACGCCGCAAGCCACCGGGGTACCTGCAACAGTTTAGGGAAATAGTAACGCGCGGGTATTGTGGCGCGGTAGCCTGCGAGGAGCACTCGTGAGATCGGGTTGTCGGCCAACAAGGCGGTTCGAATCGCTTTCGCGAGAGGCATGCCGTGACTCCAAAGGTCTCCGCGCTCCTGGCAAAGGTGACGTTAGACAAGCCCCCGAACTGATCTGTGGCACGCTCGATAGCGGCGGGATCAAAAGCCACGATGAAGGCACCCGCTGCGGCAAGACCAATAAGATTAGGGTATAGATGGGGATTGGTTGTCGGTTGCAGATATGAGGTGCGACACAATGGCTCCCACAACAAGTGGCACGTTTTGTGGATTTGCAAGCTCGAGGTGATGCCCATCCACAAAGTGTGTGTGCAAGTTATGGGGAACGATTGCCTGCCATCCCGGAAGGAAGTCCTTATGAGGGGGGCGGTCCGAAGCCAATAGCAGAAGCACGTTTCCTTCGTACTTCTCCGGCTTGTACAAACGAGCCGCCTCTTCGATCATCTCTCGAGTTACTCTCATCTCCGTTCTGGGAGATTCCGGTTTCTTCCGACGGGCAGAACGGACGCGCATGTGCTGACGAAAATACACTAAGCTGGTCCGCAGGCCCAATCGCGCAGCCCTTTTCAGGGCGTAGAAAGGATAGTCTAACTTCAGTCTCAGCGAGTCATGGTCCTCTAAGTGTGATAGGTTCGGGGCGTCTAATATCACGAGAACGGACACCTCGCGTCCAGAAGCTTGCAGTTGGCGCGCGGTTTCGAAAGCGAGGATGCCCGCAGCACATTGACCGCCGAGAACGTACGGGCCGGTGGGTTGGGTCGCTAGAATCTTGCGGACGTGGCGCTCGGCGATAATTTGCAAGGTGGGCGCTTGGCCCAACGACGCCACCTCCTCCGCAGTAAGCCCCACCATGAACAGCGGATGATCCTTCCCGATCGCTTTCGCCAAGTTGGCGTTTAGAGACTGAACCCAGAAGATGCTGTTGCCGGCCCCATGGGGCTGCAGGGCAAGTACCCCAGCAGGCAGCAAGGATTCACCTTTCACGAGTTTCCGAGCGAGCTCTGCCTGCTGGCGAATGGTGGGACTGTGAGAGAGATCGGCCATCGGAATGCGCAGGCCCAACTCCGCAGCAATGCGCTGCTGCAACATTGCAACAAGCAATGAGTGGCCGCCAAGGTCGAAGAAGTCGTCGTCCAGTCCGACGTGCTTCGACCCGAGCAGATCCGCCCAAATCGCGGCCAGCTGCGCTTGCTCGCAGGACTGCACGGCCGTCTGCAAGGGCCCGGCCTCTCCTGCGGTGGGCGCTGGGAGCCGTGCCCGATCAACCTTTCCATGCGGTGTCAATGGAATCGCAGGGAGTGGGATCACATCGGATGGGATCATGTAATCGGGGAGACCACGCCCAAGAAAAGCTCGCAGGTTGTCGAGACTCGGTACAGGGGCGCCGTTGGCGACGATATATGCACTCAGACGAAACTCGCTCGAAGACTCAGGCCAAGCGCGCACGGCCGCAGCAGTGACGAGGGGATGCCGCAGAAGTGCCGCTTCGACAGCTTCAAGTTCCACGCGATGGCCACGGATCTTCACCTGATTATCCGTCCGACCGAGAACTTCAATGGTACCGTCGGACTTCTGCACAGCAATATCTCCGGTGCGATACAAGCGGATTCCGCCTACGGACTCCACAGTGATGAAGCGATCAGCGGTCAGTTGAGGTCGGCCTCGATATCCCTTTGCGAGGCCCAGTCCGCCGAGGAATAGCTCACCGGGAACACCGACTGGCAGAAGTTGCCGTTGCTGGTCCAAGACGTATGCTCTCGTGTTAGCAATAGGACGCCCTATCGGGACCGGGCCTGCTTGATTCTCTGTTTCCGGATGGACGCGGTATGTTAGTGACCAGGCCGTGGCTTCGGTCGGCCCATACATGTTCCAGAGTTCCACTCCGACGGCGAGCAGACGGTTGGCAAGCTCGCGCGGCAACACGTCTCCTCCGCAAAGCGCACGCTGTATTCTCGATGAAGGTCGGGTTGAGTTCTGCTGCGCATTATCCCACCCGGAGAGGAGCAAGGTACGCCATGTCGCGGGAGTTGCCTGCATGACTGTGCAACCAGAATGCCTGATGGCCTCAGCCAGCAGATAAGGGTCCTGCGCTTCCTCACGAGTGGCGATCACTACCTTGCCGCCAGAGATGACCGGCAGGAATAGCTCTAGCGCAGCAATATCGAAGGAGATTGGTGTCACTGCCAGAAATACGTCTCCCGGTCCAAAGCCAGGAGCCGTCTGCATCGCCGCAAGCAAGTTAACAAGACTACGCTGCGAGATCTCAACGGCTTTTGGTTCACCTGTGGTTCCTGAGGTGTAAATCAAGTAGGCTGAGTCTTCGAGAGAGTCCGTACTTTGCGTCGGCTCCGATGCGACTGCACCCGTCGCCGCCAACGCTTGGCTGTCTTGATTCCCGTCGACGAGCACGACGGCCGTCGAGCCGGGCGCGATTTGATGTGCTATGGCGTACTGCGTCAGAATAGCTGAGGGCTCTGCGTCTGCCAGGTAGCGTGCGATCTGCTCGCGCGGCATGTGTATATCGACCGGCAAATAAGCCGCCCCCGTCTTTAGAACAGCAATGAGTCCCGCGAGCAGGTTCAGCGAACGATCCAGCCTAATTGCCACTATCGAACCGCGGGTTATGCCGGCAGCCCTCAGCAACGAGGCGATAGCGTTGGCACGAAGGTTCAGCTCCCGGTAGGTTAGGGTTTCATTGCCAAAGGTGGCAGCGATGGCGTGTGGCGTACGGCGGACATGTTCCTCAAAGAGTTCGTTTAGCGTTACCTGCGGAAACGGCCGAGCTGTATCGTTCCATCCACCTGGTCCCAGAAGAGCAGCGGTCTCTTCCGATGTGAGCATAGCGAGAGTGTTGAGCGTGCTCTCCGGATTTTGGCGTACAGATTGGAGCAGCACCAGCCAGTGCGTCACCATTCTCCTGATTGTTGAGGCGTTCCAAATGGCTGTGCTGTAGAAGAAGCGGGCCTCGATCTGGTCCGGTCGCTCGCACAATTCCAGGTGCAGGACGAACTTGCTCGTGCCGACCGTGACGTCCATCTGCGTGAGGTTCCACCCCTCCGGGAACGTGGGCATAGGAGGTCGGATGGAAAAGAACGCCTGGAAAATTGGGTGATGGCTTGGGTCCCGCTTGGGATTGATCCGCTGGACCACGCGATCGAACGGAACATCCGCCGCGGCGAGTCCTCCGAGTACTGCGTCGCGGGTTTGCGCCAGATACTCCGAGAACCGCAACTCGGCATCGGGCCGCGTGCGTACAGCGAAAGTGTCGACGAAGCAACCCATCACGCCTTCGAGTTCCGACTGTCTCCGAGCATCGGTCGCACTTCCAACAATGAGATCGTTCTGAGCCGTATATCGGAAGAGCAGAACTTTGAAGACGGCGAGCAAGGTCATATAGAGCGTCACGCCTCGTGCGTGGCTTAGGCGGCGCAGATTCTCCATGAGCTCCTTCGAAATCTTGAATCGTTCCATCGAACCACGATAGTTTGTAATCGTGGGATGTGGATGGTCTTCGGGGAGGCGGAGAATCGGTAGTTCACCGGAGAGATGCTCGAGCCAATATGCGAGATGCTTCTTTACCGGGGCTGAGTCCACATGACGTTCTCGCCAGATAGCATAGTCGCCGTAGTCTAATCGACGGGGAAGAGCCGACGGTTTCCCTTGCTCAAAAGAAGCGTAGATCGCCGACAGTTCCGGTACGAAAATGCGGGAGATCGAAACCGCGTCGAAAATGATGTGGTGGACTGTGAGATATAAACGATGCTCATCGGCCTTCATACGCACCACACACGCTCGGAACAGAGGCACATCATGGACTGGAATCGGCCTCTGCGCGTCATCCGTAGCGATCCGGAGTGCCTCGGCTTCGCGTTCTGCCTCGGGTAACTCGCTTAGGTCGATCAAAGGTAGAGTCACGCGGACGGTGTCGTGAATAACCGCCTCGCCTTCCAATGAGAAACTGGTTCGCCAGGCATCGTGCCGTCGAACGATCTCATTAATGCTAGCTTCGAGGGTTCCGAGGTCGAAACTTCCGTATCGATGGGTCGTGAAAGGCTCGTTATAGATCGGCAGGTCGGGCTGCTCGGAGGCGTGAAGCCAGATGCGACGCTGCTCCGCAGAAAGAGGAACCCTAGTGCCTGCCGGGCGAGCGCGAATCCGGTCGTTCTCCTTCTGTGGTGGCACCCCACCCATACGCTGCTGAAGCAGACGGCGCTTTGCCTCGGAGAGTTTTTCCTTTCTCCCTTCGGCTTGCATTTGGTGATCTTGGCCGATTGCCATCGCTAAGCTCCCGCTGTGGAGAGGTCAACAACGAAGCTGAGGATCACCATGGTCAAGCCACGCCGTCCGGCGTTCCACGCCGCCAGTGCCGGCTCTTGTCGATCGAACTGACCCTTTAGGGCAGCGCAGAGGTTCTTGAAGGCGAGATGGCTCTCCCTACGCACCAAATGAGCGCCCGAGCTGAAATGATGTCCAGCCGAACCGCGGATAATCCGCATCGCCGTCTACTCCGTCAAATGCCTTTGTGCTTCTTCGTCACTCATCGAGTCGATGGCGTCGATGAGCATCGTCTCAACCAATACAGCCATACGTTCAACCGTGGGAGCGTCGAAGAGCTGTCGCAAAGTTAGATCCACACCAAACGCGCTGCGCAGGCGCATGACGAGCTGCATCCCCAAAAGTGAGTGTCCTCCCGCCAGGAAAAAACTGTCCTTTGCGGTAACTCTATCGTTCTCCAGAACCTCCCGAACCATGGTCAGCAACCTTTCCTCGATTGGTGTAGCGGGAGCATTTGCATCCAGTCCTTGCAGCAGGCTCGCGTTCGTTGGTTGCTCAAGCATCGTCAATTCAAGTTTCCCGTTAGGCGATAGCGGGAGCGCATGCAATCGGACAAAGCTGTCCGGAATCATGTAGTCCGGCAAGCTGCGCTGCAAATATTCCTGGAGTTCGCGTATGGTAGGAACGCGCGCATTTTTCTTGGGGAGAATGTACGCCACAAGTTGCTTCTCTTCTCCCTCCACGGTAGTGGCAATCGCCGTGGCAAAATCGATGCTGGAGTGTTGAATGAGAACGCTGGCGATTTCATCCAGTTCGACTCGTTGCCCGCGAATCTTGGTCTGCCGATCGAATCGTCCGCCAAATTCAATTTCTCCGTCCGACCGCCGGATTCCAAGATCGCCCGTCCGGTACATACGGGCATCGGGTGTTCCTGCGAAAGGATCCGGCAGGAATGCCCGGTCGGTCGATTCAGGCCGGTTGCGATACCCCCGCCCGACACCACCGCCGCCGATGTAAATCTCGCCGGGACAGCCATCGGGAATCGGCTCACCGTGTTCGTTCAACAGATAGACGCTGGTGCCGGCGATCGGTCGACCGATGGGTGGTGCTCCGTGCCCCCCTGCTTTGATCACGGCGGATGTGGCCACGACCGTACATTCCGAGGGACCATAGTTGTTGACGAAGTCAAACGGCAGCTGTACCGCTGGAGCGTGATGCAGCACGTCTCCGCCGGTGAGCAAAAGGCGCAGCACTGTCGCTGGCGGCCATTCCATGGCGATCATAGGCGCGGCGTAGAGGGTCGGAACGAAGGCGATCGTCACACGCTCCCGAACGATCCACTGCTGCAACAACTCCGGCGATGAGCGCACGACATCATCGGCGAGGCACACCGTCGCCCCCGCCGCAAGATTCGGCCAAATTTCCCAGACAGCCGCGTCAAACCCCAGGCCTGCAAGATGACTGGCGCGATCTCGCCGCGTGACCCGAAATGTGTCTCGGTGCCAGCGGATGAGATGATCCAGATTGGCATGTGTAATCTCCACCCCTTTGGGGACTCCGCTCGACCCCGAGGTGTAGATCATGTAGGCAAGGCTCTCAGGCTGGACGGGCCTGCGTTGGCCTTCAGGAGCGGCCGCGATGGCACCGGCGTCACGGCAGGGATCTATCTCGTGTGCTTCGACTTGCAGGCGATCGAGAAGCGCGGCACGGGCCACGACAACAGTGGCGCCGGAGTCATTCACGGCAAAGCGCAAACGCGAATCCGGCCAAGTGGAATCCAGTGGCACATAGGCGGCACCTGCCCGCATACTTCCGAGAGCAGCGATGACCCAGTCAAACGACCGTTCCATGCAGATCGCCACGGCATCACCGCGTGCGATGCCCAGATTGATCAGATAGGAGGAAAACTGATCTGCTCTGCGACCCACCTCTTCATATGTCAACTGCTGAGCGCCCGAGATCAGGGCGATGGAATCGGGGTTGTGTTGTCGCACATCGGAAATCCGTTCCGGGGCGGAACGGAAACTCGCAGACCTAGCCTGCATAGCAGCACGTCTTGTCGTATGCTGTCGGTAGAGTTTACGATTCTGCTGCGAAGGAAAGTGACCTCGCATCTTGGCGAGCCTTTCACCTGAGCCAACGGCTTCGCTCCTTTCAGCGTAGTATGAATCTACGATAAACGCAATGTTGAGTCAGAGTCTGCAGACACGATGGTTGCAGGATTCTGCCGAAGTGGTCCTGGGCGACTCAACAAAAGCTCTTAGCCAGACCGGCAGCCCTTTGTCGGATCGATTTCTCGAGCGCCGTCCAGTCGAACGCATGCGGCCCGATCCACCTGTCCTCAATTTGTCCCTTCGACCAGTAGCTTTCCGGGCGCCCAGGCCCTAACGTTAGTGTGGTACTGGTACTACTTAGTTTCAGGATTCAATTGTCCATCGAGCGGATTCGCTCGCGCACGGGATTCGGCGCCTTGTTGAGGATCCCAATCGGTCGCGAAGCTCGGCAGCTTCGATGATGGGAGCCTCAGGAAAGACACCAGTTGTCGACGGGTTCGCATAGGGTGTTCTCGTAGCAATCCGGGGTGCGCAGCAAAGCAACCCTGGTCTGGAAACGGCATGAATCGATTAACAACTGGAAAGAGAATCTTATTGTCGGCGGTAACCTATGTTCTTGTTTTGGTCTCTCCTGTTTGGTGTCAGACGCCCGCAACATTTTTTGGGATGGACATCCACCCGGGGGTACTAACTTCTCAGCCATGGCCCTCTGTGCCGTTTGGCTCCATCCGCCTGTGGGACACAGCTACAACATGGAACGACCTAGAGCCGACACAGGGCGTCTACGATTGGACGACTCTAGACGGCTACCTGGCTCTTGCCCAAGCCCACCATGTGGATGTGCTCTATACTTTTGGCGGAACAGCCAACTGGGCGGCGTCGGGTTCCGGTCCACAATGTCCATATACTCCCGAGAGTTGCTATCCTCCTTCAAACATTCAGGACTGGGATCAGTTCGTGACCGCTCTTGTTGGTCACTCCGCAGGAAAAATCAAGTACTGGGAATTGTGGAATGAAGCTAACTTGTCCAATTCCTGGGACGGGAGCGTTGCGACACTGGCGCAGCTAGCACAGCACGCCTACACCATAATCAAGGCTGCAGACCCGACCGCAATCGTTCTGACCCCTTCCTCGGTCGGAACAGCCTACAACGTAGAGCAGTTCCTCGACGGATATTTCGCGGCCGGAGGATTATCTGCCACGGACGTGGTTACCTTTCACGGGTATGTCGGCACAACGCCGGAGACGGTGCTTGATTACGTGGCTGCGGCAAAGGCTTCTATGGCATCCTATGGGATCTCAGGAAAGCCATTATGGGACACCGAAGGCAGTTGGGGCACAATTAGCAGTCTCGCAAGTCCAAACGATGCTCCGGGATTTCTTGCAAGAGAATTCATTCTTCAGTGGTCAAGCGGCGTTTCGCGATTCTACTGGTACGCCTGGAACAATCCACTTTTTGGAACACTTTGGACAACCAGTGGCATCCAGCCGGCCGGAGTTGCCTATGGCCAAATCTATAATTGGATGGTAGGGGCGACAATGAGCAGTCCTTGCACCATGGCCTCAGACTCCACTTGGACTTGCGCATTAACGCGTTCGGGCGGCTACCAGGCCCTGGTCATCTGGAATTCCGCCACGACCCAGAATTACACTCCGGCCAGCCAATACGACCAATATCTCGATCTTGCTGGTAATACGCACCCAATCAATGGGGCCGTGAGTATTGGGTACACTCCCATTTTGCTGGCAGCTTCGGCTCCTCCAGCGCCGCCAACCAATGTAAGTGCCGTGATACGCTAAATCGTTAGCATTGAATCCTCTTTTGTAGCGGATCTCTCGAGGAACAGAGTAATTTCGGCGCTGCTTCCCATAGATAGAATAGTGGCTCCGTCTGAATCGTGCTCACGAACGTTTTAGCTCTTGAGAACCCGATAAGTAGGCTTCGAGCGAGTGTCGTGTCGACCCATTGAGACCACCCTACCTACTGGTCGTAGCTCTGGCAAAGCTGAAGTTGATGGAGAGATTCATTGATCGCACGAATTGCCATCGTGCGATGGCCGCCAAAGTCTTGCGTCGCGCCTTGCAAGTAGTTTCGAGCAGATTGCAGCGTATTGATCGCGTCACGAATCTCCCTATGCGGCCGTTCGCCAGCTGCTCCAGCCGAACTTGTAGATTGCGGCCTCGGAACCGGTATCGCTGCGGGTACCGAGACGGGAATTGCAATAGCAAGAATGAGTCCGGCGGTCGACACAATGCTAACGAGACGATGCTTCATCAGATTTCCTCCGTGCTGAGAATCAATTGGCTCATGCCGCTCGAAGCAACCTTGCTCCGCCACTACGACGAGTAAGCTGCGATCACCGGGGGCGAGTCCAACTCCAGGCAGTCGGGGAGCAGAACAATTCAGCTAAGCTCTACCCGTCCATTGCTTCTTGGTGATTGCAGCACAGCGCAGCGGAGAGTCATTGCCCCTAGCTGTCAATCACCGCTGAATGCAGTTGCGTGCGCCACTCGGCCAACTGAATACCGAAGCGTTGTGCGAGTCGGGAATTGGAAAGAACAGAATAGGCGGGTCGCCGAGCCGGAGTCGGATACTGCGCTGTCGTGATCGCGTTGATTCGCTTAGCGATTACCGCCCGCCCGCACGTTGCTGTGGCCAACCACGGTAGACTCGGTGGCGCGTTCGAAATTTCGCACAGAATCGCTTCTGCGAAATCGCACCAAGTTGCGACACCAGCCGCAGTCATGTGGTACACCCCGCCTGTCTTCGGAAGAGACAGCGCTCCTCCTTGATCAGCCAAAAGGCTCGCAAGGACCGAGGCCGTTCCTCGCGCGATCTCTCGGCACCAAGTTGGGGCGCCGAATTGATCACGGACGATTCTCAATTCTTCGCTCTGAGATGCAAGACGCGAGATCGTAAGTAGAAAATTTCGGCCACGGGTCCCGTAAACCCACGCTGTGCGAAATATTAAGTGAGGCAACCCGATATCTTGAATGGCCCGTTCACCCGCTAGTTTTGTCTTACCGTAAACACTGACGGGATTCGGTGTATCGTCCTCGTTGTAAGGAGAATGTTTCGATCCGTCAAACACATAATCGGTTGAATAGTGAACCATGCCGGCACCAATCTTCTTTGCCTCCTGAGCCATCAACGCGGGCGCGTCGGCATTGATGGCCTTAGCTACGGCTTCCTCTTTCTCCGCCTGATCAACGGCTGTATACGCGGCTGCATTTACGATCAAGATGGGGCGGATCTCTTGAATCGTATTTCGAATGTCATTGGGCTTGGAAAGATCTAGCTGTTGGCGGTCCACCGCAATGACATCACCCAGCGCAGGAAGCTTAATGGCCAGCTCGGCGCCCAGTTGGCCGTTCTTGCCAATCAGTAGGATCCTGGACTTCATTCAACTGGGTACCGCGGCAGAACCTCGCGGCGAGCTGCGGCAAGCGCCGGATGTCGAGAATCCTTTTCGGACACGAGTGGATTCTCAACGCCCCAGGGTATGTCTAGATCAGGATCGTTCCACGCAATACCGTATTCATCGGCGAAGTCGTAAAAGTCGCTACACTTATAGAGGAACTGCACCGAATCCGTCAGCGCGAGAAATCCATGCGCGAATCCGTCGGGAATATATATTTGGTTGTGTTTATCAGCAGACAAAAGCACGCTGACTGATTTCCCGAAATGCGGCGAGCCGAGACGAATATCGACCGCGACATCGAGCGCTTCTCCTTCGACGACGCGACATAGTTTCGACTGAGGACGGTGCAATTGATAGTGGAGGCCGCGCAACGTGCCCTTTGCCGAGCGCGAGTGATTGTCTTGAACGAATACGTCTGTGATCCCTAAATCGGCGAACTTCTGGCTCTGATACGTCTCAAGGAAAAATCCGCGTGGATCGCGAATAACCTTTGGGCGCAGCTCAAAAACCCCGGGCAGGGGAGTATCTAGTCGTTCCAAAAGGGTATCCTTGTCTGTGCAGAGAACTGTTTTGTTATCTCAGCTGTCGCCTGAGCAACATGGCTGTCAAGTATTGGAGATGTTGGTTATTGACGCTAGGACCGCCGGATTAAATGGTCTGGTCGGTGGTTCGCAACACTATCCTCACTGAATGTCCCATCGAATTGAGCGGCTGCTCGCGTTTGAAAAGTTGAAGCTTCTAGCTTTGTGGCAACGGATCAACAGGTCTAAAGCCCCGGGCGGTCCTGAACACTCGCCGGTTGGAAGGAAGGCTTGGCTGCCGGCTGGATGACAGTGTCGAGCGAAGAATCGCGGTTTTCGTAGTATTTTTCATAGTAGGTGTGATACTCACCGCCCCGAATTCCCGCCATCCAATGGGTATTCTCACGATACCAGTCGATTGTCTTGCGCAAACCTTCGTCGAGAGTAATCGCGGGTTTCCATCCGAGCTCGTTCCTCATCTTCTCGCATTTCAGGGCGTACCTGCGGTCGTGCCCGGGGCGATCCTGTACATAGGAGAGAAGAGTTTCTGGCTTTTCCATGACGCGCAGCAACCGCCGTACCATCGAAATATTTTCTTCGATGTCGGCACCGCCAAGATTGTAGACTTCTCCGACTCGGCCGCCCTCGAGGATCGCGAGAAGGCCGCGACAGTTGTCTTCGACATGAAGCCAATCGCGCTGCTGCTTCCCATCGCCGTAGATGGGCAGGGGTTTGTCGTCGAGCGCATTGGTAATCATTAAGGGCATGAATTTCTCCGGAAACTGATAGGGCCCGTAGTTGTTTGAAGAGCGGGTGATGATCGCCGGGAATCCGTACGTCCGCACGTAGGAAAGCACCAGAAGATCGGAGCCAGCCTTGGATGAGGAGTACGGGCTGCTCGGCCGAACGGGGGACTGTTCGTCCGCGAACTCTCCTGGATTCATGTCGCCGTACACTTCGTCGGTTGAAACATGTACGAAGCGCTTGATCTTGAGCGTGCGTGCTACCTGCAACAAGACAAAAGTTCCCTTGACGTTTGTTTCAATTGAAGCCGCCGGCTCGTAAATACTCCGATCGACATGGGATTCCGCCGCAAAATGTACGACCGTGTCGCAGCCAGCCATTGCCTCAGCGACTGCGATCGGATCGCAGATATCTCCTTTGATGAACCGATATCCAGGACCATCGGAGACCGATTCGAGGTTCGCTAAGTTTCCCGCATAAGTCAATTTGTCATAGTTGATAACGGAATAGCCGTTAGCAAGACGCAGAACATGTCGGATGAAATTCGAACCGATGAAACCTGCCCCGCCCGTCACGAAGATGTTCATCGCGCCGCCGCCCCGGAAGCCACAGAAGTGCTCAGCTTGTTCGCACCCGTTTCTGCGACGAGAGTATTGGCGCGAAGCAGGGATTCGAATTGCCCTGCATCTGTCCACCAGCCATCGATCACCTCGTAGGTAAGCGTGTTTTCCTCGATGTAGAAATTGTTGACGTCAGTAATTTCCAACTCGCCGCGACCCGAGGGCTTTAGACGGCGGATCTTCTGAAAGACTGTCGCGTCGTATAGGTAGATCCCGATGACCGCAAAATTGGACTTTGGATTCTTCGGTTTCTCTTCGATGCCGATCACGTGATTACCACGAATCTCGGCTACACCGAACCTCTGTGCGTCGGTTACTTCCTTGAGAAGAATCTTGGCACCGTTCTTCTGCGTCTTGAAGTTCTCGACTGCTTGGCAGATGTTGTTCTCGATGATGTTGTCGCCGAGTATCACACAAATCGATTCGCCGCCGGCGAAATGCTCTGCCAATCCGAGTGCTTCGGCAATTCCGCCCTCTCCTTCTTGATAGGTATAATTCAAGTGCTTTAGCCCAAAATCACACCCATTGCCCAGAAGCCTCAAGAAGTCTCCCGCGTTCTTGCCACCCGTGACTAGGAGAATCTCCTCGATCCCGGCGTTAACCAGCGTTTGAATGGGGTAGTACACCATTGGCTTGTCAAAGATAGGCAGCAAATGCTTGTTAGTGACTCGAGTGAGAGGATTCAATCGACTGCCCGTTCCCCCTGCTAGTACGATACCTTTCATATGTCCGTCGTCCTCCTCACGTTTGATAGCGAAGCTTCGTTCAGCGCCTCGATCCAAGGTTCTGAAAATGGTAATGTCCAAAGCCCGAAGATTTGTCCACGCTTCGGTATCGTTTCCTGCGGGATTCAGGTCCAGATATCAGTTGAGCCGGTTTGCCCGCAAGTAGCTGTGCGGAACTCGATTGAAGGATCTCGGAGCGAGACGGGCCGCGCTGCCATTGCTGCGGCTGCACGAACACGTTCTGGGTTTATCACAATGCTCAAGAAGTTGGCTCGGTCCCGGGTAACGACATCACATGAAAGATAGCTAAAAGCTCGAATGTGTAATTCGGTGCACTGATCCGCTCGCAACGCAGATATAGACATAACTGGGATCGATGGCAACAATGGTGCCGGCTTGACACGCTGACGTACTCTTTGGCGTATACGTTGGTAGTCCGACCGCGTCGAAGAAGCTGTAGTTAGTATGATAGCCGGTTAGGTTTCCATACGAGTCAGTTGGAATGTTTTGTGCGCCAGCGGGAAGGTTCAAATTCGTTACAGCGATTCCCGGAACCGTGAAACCGTGGGAAGCTTGGTACGCGCTGATCGTAACGGATGTCGTTCGCGTAGTGCTGATCGTCCAACCAGGCACGGCTGTGGTCGAAGGACCTCCGCCGGTAGCGCTTATCGTCTGTGTTTGAACGGAAACATTGCCGCAGCCTTGAACCTGATTGAGCGCAACCGTCGCATTTTTTTCCGCTATTTCTTCGAAAAAGCTGCCCGTGAAATTTACAATCACCGGCGAGCCGCCGGTGCATTTGAAGATGGGGTTTCCGGCTGCAGGGTGACCAAGAGAAGTGTTGTAGAAAGTGATTGGTCCCGCTCCGCCCTTGCCATCCACGTCCAATGGAATGCCTCCCGTGTTGTTTGCATTCACATACAGTGAGTCTACCGAAATCGCGCAACACACCCCCGTCATCTCGACACCCACCTGATTAGCGACATAGTTGAGCACGTGCATGTCCCGAATATGGGTCTCGTCATCCCCGCCGGGGACATACATCACAGCAGGCCCAGCCAATCGCCTCGAGGTTGAGTAAAGGGTAAGATCCTCTATGTCGTAGTAGCCACCACGGGGGCCATAATTACTGTAGAAAGCGTAGACGCCGCCATCCGCAGAAGAGTTGGTAACCTCGCACTGATCGACCATTCCACTTTCTCCACGGATCCTCGTACTACTGTATTGAAAAATAATGCTTGAAGTGCCCCCTGTAAAGCCGGATGCAGTCCACCTACAGTACGCAGGTAACAGGAACGTAACCTTGTCCCCGGAAGCATCGCCCACGTTCATCTGGGCCAGAATCGATTGTTTGCCGCCTTCCCCGCGTGCATCGCAGATGTGACTGGCTGCTGCACCTGTAGCGGCCGCCGTATTGCAGGCGTTCCATCGCACATCGAGCGTCGCTCCAGGGTACAAGCTCGAGTAAGCGATGCCATTCCAGATCCACGCGTTGCCCTGACCCGCGATTTGAAAGAAGGCATTCATTGCGCGATTACGCTCATACTGAATGGCTCCCGTTGGGGCACAGAAAAAGATAGCCAATGCAACCCCACCGAAGATCGCAACTCCCAGCTTTGTCATTAGTCTCATTCGATCATAGTGAGCTAGCGAGGCCGGTTTTCGAGATTCGAAACGGAGTACAGCTACAGATTGTTTCCCAAAAACATCTCAGGGAGGAGGTTCCCCCGACTTCGGTAAGCCTGCATAAACTTTAGCGGAATGGCTCCGGGCAATGTATCTGCAAGAGCCCTAAGCCAAGAGCTAGCCTACTCCTTGTGCGCAAAAGCCCATACCACAATTGGGAACTGCGGCTCGTTCTTGAGGCTATGGAGGAGGGGCTGATACGAGGTCCACCCAAGCCCCGGCGTCAAATCTTTGATGAGACAGCGTCGATTACCCCAGGACCCGGTTTCGATGGCGCTGAAGCCCGCACCTTCCAATAGAGTTCGCATTCCATCTTCAGTCCACCGGTAGAGGTCTCGCGGGTAGGGGTGAAATTTTAGCAAGAACGGCGTGTCGATAATGAAGATGCCCCCTGGCTTTAGCATTTGATAGACACTGCGCACACCGAGGTCTGGGTGCAGTATGTGCTCAAAAACCTGTTCCGCAATCACCAGGTCAAACTCCGCAACCGCCAGGGGACCAGAGCAGACGTCGTAATCCGGGTACTGCACCGTTGTGTAGGAATGGAACGGCCAGCGGTCACGGAAACGGCTGCCGCTGATCTCCAGCACACTCATTTTCTTGGTGTCCAAAGAAGTGATGAATCGCTCAACCTCGCGGTTCATGACCACGCGACACCATTGGACGCCCTCGCGTCCAAGCAACCGTCGGAGCGGTCCGCGATACCTAGCTGGGATCAGACGTTTGAACGATGTGCGCACGGAGACAAGAAAAGCGGGCGGCGACTCTTGCTTGCAATGACGTGTATCGCGCCAGTGAATATCACCCAAGCCCGAAACGTAGAGATATCTCGAAATTAACCCAACCTAAAAGCCTGTCCTACAGTTGGCAAGCGCGGCAAGCATTCTGGACTGCACGGTCCAATTTACTCACATAGCCGCCGATTACCAGTGCTTCTGGCGGCTGACCTTGCTGCACACTCGAGCACAAATTCAATTTTGTTTCCTGCATTTCGTTTGTAGCCGCGTCAATCTAGCGGACTTAATGCCATCCGCAGCCTAAAACGTTTCTGAAAGCCCCGATCACAATCGGCGGACCTCTTTCGATCGACCTAGGTTCCTATGTTCCAACAACGTGAGTGGCCATACAAACAGCTCTGTCTTCTGTCGTTAGATGCCGCTCTAACTAGTATTTGGGACGCCCGGCGGGATCGGAAATACCATCGCACATCCCTTTAACGTCAATGGTATGTGCAACTTGAAAATAAGAACTATTGGGATTTGCACGTCAATGTTAAGGTCGCGCCGTCCTTCGCCGCCCAAGCAATCAGCAGCGGGAGTAAGCTGATCGCGGCCAAAGGCGCAGCCAGCGCATATGAAACTGCCATGTCAGGCGAGTGCGCTCTGTTTGGTGCGATATCTTCCCCAGCTGCTGACGTCAACCTCTCAAATAAACCATTTGATTTCGAGCAGACACAATTCAACGAGCTTTGAATCGCACCGAACCAGTCATACTCCAAAGCGAAACACGTTGAGCCAATCGGTCTAAACGCAGCGCGAGCCAGCAGTGTTTGTAGCGTGTAAGGCGTAAAGTGATAACGGTGTCGCGGTACATCCAGATGGAACCATCGCCTTCCAAACAGCCTCGCCTGTTGACATTCAGCATTCGGCACCGTTACCTGGAAAATGCCTTCCGGTTTCAATTGCAATTTCACCCATTGAGCCGTCTGCATCGGCCGCTCGACGTGCTCCATCACATGCCAGCACGTCACCGCATCAAACGGCCGATCAAATCCTTGCCGCTCAGCCTCTTCGGGAGTCTTGGCTTCTATACCGTTCGCCTGCAGCTTCCTAACCGTTGCGGCGTCGATCTCGGTTGCGCCGACCTCCCATCCTCGCCTTCGCATTTCGAGGACGAATGATCCGTCGCCGCAGCCGACGTCCAACAACCGGCCCCGGAAATTCTTGGGAAAACAGGACTCGAGCGCGCGCCGGCGGAGAGTCGTGCGCATGCGCTCGGTAAAACTGTGCCGGTTTCCTCGATAGCGGGGAGGATAATATTTTTCGATCTCGGCATCACCTGGAAACGGTCGTGTCATCATCAGCCCGCACGATCCGCACCGGACAATACCAAAGGTCTCCTCAGTCAAGTAATCTACGACGCCAAAGACGTATGGACGCCACGAGTCTTGTTCGCACAGAATGCAACGCGTCTGTGATGCCGAACGCAGCTTGCCATCCGCAACGATCACGGCCTAGCAGCTCCTGCGAAGCTTCGCGTCGCCACATCTCCCTTTGCTATTACCGCTGGTCCCCCCAAGCGGTAGTACGGCATAAGTTTTCGCCCCGAGGAGCTAAACAATCGGAATCGAGCCAACCGGAGCTTCTGCATTCTCAATTTGAGCGTTGTGGAAAGCACTCCAAAACCGTACTTCACACTACGAGAGAAGTTGATCGAGGACGCTTCCGTAAAGTACTTAGTCGGGCACGAAACCTCGCCAATGCGACACCCGAAAAAGATGCACTGCGCCAACATTTCATTATCGAAGACGAAATCGTCCGAGTTTTCGAGCAGCGGGAGCGTCACCAATGCTTCCCGAGCGAAGGCGCGAAAGCCGGTGTGATATTCGGAAAGCTTGGCCCCTGATAGGATGTTTTGGAATGCTGTAAGGGCGCGATTCGCCACATATTTGTAGAGTGGCATCCCCCCACTCAGCGCGCTGCCCACGAGAATCCGCGAGCCAAGTACAACGTCATAGACTCCGAACGCGATCATACTAGCCATGGCAGTTACCAAGCGCGGTGTGTACTGATAATCGGGATGAACCATAACTACGATGTCTGCCCCAGCAGCCAACGCTTCTAGATAGCAAGTCTGCTGATTCCGGCCATATCCATAGTTTTTATCATGGACGAAAATGTGCAGTCCGAGCTTGTTGGCTATCTCCACCGTCTCGTCAGTACTCTGGTCGTCAACCAGAATTGTAGTGTCCACAATTTCAGGGAGCTCATGGAACGTTTTCTCAAGCGTCTTCGACGCGTTGTAAGCTGGCATAACAACGACAACACGCTTTCCGTTAATCATATTCCGCTCCTTGTATTTGGACGCGAAAGCTTTATACCGAGGCCTTAAGTTACAAGTCTGGGTTTCGATCTAGGTCCGAGAAATCGTTTCGTCAAAATCGGATTATGTGACGAAAACAAAACCGCAGAGGGATACAGTGGCTCCAGAATCTGTTGGGCTTCAGTCAATGAAGTGAACCAATGAGCATCGAGGTATACTCCCCGAAAGGCTCTCGAGCATAGCTACACGAGTGTCTCCCACGGTCCGCGACCTGTGGTCAGGGTCAGTTCCGTCCCGACAAACCTCACCGGCAATCAGCTCTATGCACGACTTCCTGTCCATAGTCTCCGGTTCTGTCGTCGAGAAGGATTTCGACGGAGGAATCGTCCTCTGGAATTATGGAGTGTGTTTCTGCTTCACGTCGGTCAAAAATTAACAGTTCGCGGCAGCCGAGTTGATCTCCAAGAGGCATGTCATTCAATGACGCCCAGCTGATGGGCGATACCGAGATTCCGGCAGCGCTGAGCTCAACCGACGGTGCGTAACCCGCGTACAGTACCTTCGCGGGATGCATGCTCATGGCCAAACCGTAGCTACGCCAAAATGCGTCCGTCTGCCTGCTCGATACACGACTCGAATCGATCTTGGGCCAGAGCTCAGTCGCCGCAATAACGACTAGCGTTACTACCAGGATCTTTATGAAGGTAGATACAGTCGATTTTGGAGCTGCCCAAGCTTGCATCAGAAAAGCAGCGGCGAATAGACAGATCAGCGGAAGAAGCGGAGTGAGATATCGAGGAAACCCGATATGGGCCTGACCGATCGAAAATACGTAGAGACCAATAAACATCAGGATAATCAAATATCGCTTATAGTTCCGCAGCGCCACTGTTGCAAAACCGAGGAGGCCTAATAGGAGGAATGCCTTGCTTTCGCTTCCTAGCAACCACAGAGCGTAGTTTTTCCACTGAGCGTGGCCAGACATGAGCATGAAAGTGCCGCGCGCCTGTGCACCTATGTCGTAGACAAACTTTGAAGGATCGAGCACGCTGAAAGGCGTTGCCAAGAGCGATACTAAAACGACAATCAGCAAGCCGAGGTAAAGCCGTCTGAGTGAAAGCAATCGATACAAAATTGTCGACCGGATCACCAGCAGTGCCACCGCCAAAAACAAGGTTGCTCCGTATATCAAATCCATTCGAACATGGTGAAAAAAGTTGAGATAGTCGGCAGAACTCTTCAAGTCGACATTTGTGTGATGAGTCGAGGCAAATCGCATAAGTGCGGCTAGCGGGAATACCAACGCGGACGCTAGGCAGAATCCGCCTAAAGCGGCGAATGCCGCACTCACGACATTACGAGGTATGCGCGGCTCGGAATCTCTATCAATTTGGCGATCGTTTCGTTGCAATTCATAGATCATTTCCGTGGCGACATACGCAACAAAAAGCAAGAACGCAGTGTATTTGCTCCCAACTGCGAGGCCTAGCACAAACATCGCAACAATCCAGCTGTGAGCCGTGCGCTTTTCAAAGTACTCCTTCAGAAATAGAAGCGTAGCCAGCGTAGCAGCTGCAAGCAAAGCGTCTGGACCGATGTATGATCCACTGTTAACGATTATGGGGCTGACGATAATGAAGGCTGCAGATATTACCCCGGCGGCTCGAGAGAAAAAATGAAGGCGCGCGAACGAGTATGCGATGAAGGCGGTTAGGCCCACGAAGCCCAAGTTTAGAATCCTACCCCATACGAGAAACTGCGAGGTCGGGAAAAGGCTCAGAAACAGGTACGCGACATAATAGTAAAGCGTGGGATACAGGAAGAAATGTGGATTCAGGCTTCCATGGCGGAAGCCCAGCAGTATTCCCAGCGATATGCGCTCGTCAACGTTGGCCGCCAAAGGCAGATTATAGCGGGTCCGGAAGAGGTAGATCAGTGGCGTCACGGTCATTAGCAGGGGGAGGAGTCCCCAATCCAAGATAGCAAATAGATCTTGATGCAAAGCTTGTTGGGAATGCTGGGCTAAGGTACCCCCTGCCGGCTCAGTTTGATTCATAAGGACACGTGTCTAGAGAAAGTGACACATGTTATGTCAGTTTCATCGCCTAAGATTGAAGTCTCACTCGAATTTCTTCAGGCGAAGTAGCTCCAGCGACACGCTCCAGATGGAACTTGGAATCGTCACGAGGTATCGTTTCCACAAGCGCTTGGGTTCGACGAGAAGGCGGAAAAGCCATTCCAACCCCGTGTTGCCCATCCACGCCGGGGCCCGCCGAAGCTTGCCGGAATTGAAATCAAACGCCGCTCCGACTCCGAGCATCACCGGGACTAGAAACTTATTATGGTGGTCATACATCCACCGCTCCTGTTTTGGCGTACTCAATCCTATCCACATTACGTCCGGAGTGGACGCTTGCACCCGAGCCGCGATTTCATCTTCCTCGTCGTTCGTCAGCGCGCGAAAGGGTGGCGTATAGGTGCCCGCCACTGTGATGTCATGACGGTCACGGAGGTTTCGGGCTAGATCGTCCGCGACTCCGGACGCGCCACCATAAAAAAAGTGTCGGTAGCGAGACCCGGTGTGCTTGCAAAAAGCTTCCATCAGGTCCGATCCGCAGACCCGACGGCTGATCGGATGCCGGTGCCAGCGGGCGAGCCACACAAGAGGCATTCCATCCGGCACGACCAAGGAAGCCGAGTTTAAAATCTTACGAAAGTGCGAATCCTTGCGCGATTCCGAGACACCATGCATCCCAGTGATAGCGATATAATGGGTTTGGTCGCGACGTTCGATCCACGATTCCATCTCCGCAATAACCTCGGGAATCTGGACGCAGTGTACTGGCACCCCGAGCACCGTGTAGCTCGGTGCTTGAGTCTTGGCTTGCAAGCTGCTCGCCCTAGGCATAGGTCGCCACTGTTTGTTCGTAAATCCGCATTAGGAGTGAATAGTTCTGCTCGGCTGTGTAGTCCGTTTCATATTTACGGCGGGCCCTACGACCCATCTCTGCAAGTTCCACGGGATTATTCCAGGCCCACTCGACCTTGCGGGCAAGGTCCTGCGCGTCACCGGGTATAAAGTGCAAGCCAGTGCAACCATCCGTGACAATTTCTTGCATTCCGCCCAACCGGGAGCAGATGACGGGCACGCCACAAGCGAACGCTTCAACAATAACCATGGGAAAGCCCTCGTACCAAAGACTTGGCGTGATCTGGAAGCGAGCGCCTTTTACAGCGGCGATTGTTTCTTCGCGCGAGAGGCGTCCACAAAACGTTAGGCCGGACAGACCAAGTTCCCTCGCGCGCGCTTCCAAATTTGCCCGCAGAGGGCCATCCCCAACAATTTTAAGTGTGTAGTCCTGTCCAACGTATTTCCAGGCCTCCAAGATCGTCGCTACGCCTTTCTCCTGGGCCAGGCGCCCCGCAAATACAGCATATTCGCCGACCTGTTCCCGCGGCCCGGGGTCGGGATCGACGAAGTTCGGTTTCACGACGATCTTGTTTGAATTGAATCCAGCCGCGATGAATCTGCCACGAGAAAATTCCGTTGCTGCGACGGAGCAGTCGACGAGTTCTTGGTAGGTCTTCAATTGGCGGTGCCAAGCAAGCATCAAGGCTACTCCCGCAGTTTCTGCAGGGGAGTCACGGTAGCAACCGTGGCGAATGCTACGCCACAGGCTGTGTTCCACGCACTCTTCGCAGACCTTTCCATCACGAAAGAAAAGAGCGCCAGGGCACATCAGGCGATAATTTTGAAGCGTCTGCACAACCGGAATCCCGCGTTCACGGCACGCGCTATAGATGGATGGCGAAATCATTATAAATGTGTTGTGAACATGAACCAAATCCGGATCCTCCCTGTCGAGAAGTGCAGCGAATTCCCGTCGTGTGTCCGAAGCCCAAACAATGCGCTTGGCCAGCATTGCACGTTGAAAGATTGAAAACTGCTCGATCTCATGATTACTACGCTCGTAGGTCACGATCGAGTGGCCAGCGCGCTGCAAGTTTTTCTTTTCTTGCTCGAAGACGACGTCTTCGCCGCCTGCTTGCTGGTAGGTATTGTGAACCAGGACAATTTTCATGACGTTGAAAGGGCGCTACGAGCCAATCTCACGCTCGGCGACGATGCGAACCTGAGAAGTCACCGCTGGGCACAAATTCCAGTACGTAAGAAACCCGTACACTTTGCAGCCGATTTCGAACAGGAATCTCCCGCCGATCGATCGCAGGAGTCGTGGAACGAATCGGGGCGGCCAGACATGAACGTAAGCCTTGGATTCGACGACCTTGAACCCCGCTTCCACAAACAGATTCGCCGCGGACATCGGGCTCCAGCAATATAGATGATGATTGGGATCGTCAGGCCTATACCTGTTCCTGACTGCCTCACATGGGACAATGAAAACGATCTTGCCTCCCAAAACTACCTTTGGCAAAAGCGCTCTAAGCTCATTGAGGGGATGTGGGCAGTGCTCCAACGCGTTATTCGAAATGAGAATGTCGGCCCATCCATCTTCAACCTTTGATGCTGATGCGACCGTGTCGATGCCGTTGTTCTTGGCTGCTTCCCGAGCAACCGGATTGACCTCGATACCAAGCTTCTCCTTGCAGTTGAGGTTAGCGAGCAAATATCCTCCGCCGCAACCGAAATCCAGAACTTTCATGTGCGGACGTACAAATGCGGAAAATTTAGTGAGATTTGCCCAGCCCCCAAACCGTCCAATTGCGGATTGGTAGTTGAAGTACTGCTCATTGTAACGCGACGACGCTGCTGTGGTTTCTATATGCATTTAGTGACTCGTCTTGCCAAGTGTCGTCATCTCACCCGAGCTCGCCGCTTAAGCAACCGACGCGCTTAGCCAAGAAATGAGAAAAGCTCCCGCTGGTTCGGTCGGTCGCCATCGAAGTCGTGTGGGCCGCCCATGAATCCATTGGCGAACGAAATGACCTCGTGAGAAGCAGAGCGCGTAAGCGGCGTTCACTGAAAAGTGCGCCAACTGAATCCAATCGATGACAGCAACATGAACTCGCGCGGCTCGGTTGGGCTCTATTGTATCGGTGCAAGCATTATGTGTCCGTACTCTGAAAACATGTCGAATTGTTTTTCGATAGCAGTGACCGAGTAATGCAGTTCGGCCAACTGGCCGATAGCCACGTGTGCGTCAATGGCAAGGACGGGCCAAATTAAGGGGTGTAACTCTACAATCACCAAAGGCCGACACTCTCTAAGAGTATTTCGTGCCCCGGCGAGAACGCTGAACTCCAGGCCCTCGACGTCGATCTTTATTAGCGATGGTTTGATTCCTAACAAACGACAATAGGCATCTATCGTGGTCACAGGAACCCGAATTTGCTCCGCATCCGGCCCCACGTTTATGTCCGACAGGGAACTGTGATGCGACCCTTTGGCAGCATAGAACGCAGTTATGCCTTCTATATCGCTTAATGCCGAAGCGCGTACCGTCACACTGCTTGAGAGCCTATTCATACAAACATGCTTTATCAAGGCCTCGTTGGCGGTCGGATGCGGTTCAAAAGCATGAACATGCCCTCCAGGCTCAGACCATCGAGCCATAAATATTGTGAGAACTCCAATATTGGCACCGACATCCAAAATAACGAAACCGGGTTTGATTGTCTGCTTTAGAAGGCTAAAAACAGGGGGTTCATATTCCTCTCGTATGAGTCGGGCGCACGGATGTAAGCGAATCGGCCTCTCCCCATGAATAGTCCGCAACAACCCCGTCCGACCGTAGAAATATTGAAGTACAGAATCATATCGCGGCCGAATTGCGCAAACGAATCTAGAGTCGTCCGAGAGTCTGAATGCTTGCTTCGTGCGGCGCGCCACTACCTCGATAAGATTCACGGAGCATCAACACAGGGTGAGGATCGTATTGACCCTAAGCGGAAATCGAACGAATTGGGTTATCGCTTAACCGCCAGAGACGGGAATGCTAGCGAGAGCGGTTCGTTCGGCGTTTCGGCAAGCCCACTTTAACGCCGACCAGAGGCCAATGAGTAGGAGGGAATCGCACATTACGCTGGTCCAGGCGGCGCCGCGCCAGCTCCACCTCGAGATAAAATAAATGTTAAGCGAGACATTGATGATTCCGACTCCAACTTGTACGCATGCCCGAGTCCCTTGATACCCCGTCGCCGACAGAGCCCCGGCAAGAAACAAGTGCACACATCGCAGGAGGGGAATAATCGCAAGCCAGCGCGTCGCTTCAATCGACGATTGGAAACTTCTTCCAAGCAAGTGGGGTAAAATGGGTGCTCCGATGAAGAGACAGAGAAACACCGCGGAACCAAAAACTGCTGAACGCCGAATCAACCTCCAAGCATATTCCTCTGCGACCTTGGGTCCATGGTGACCACGGCGAAAGAATTCCGGAGTTGCCGCAAGCGTCATGGCGCTCACTGGCGCCATGCTGACATCGATCAGACGATACGCTGCACCGTAGATGCCAGTTGACGTAAAATCGGCTAGGCGGGCAAGCATTGTCTTGTCTATATCGTTATAGATTGTGGTCGCGGATGTGCTGACTGCGAAATAACTAGCTTCAGTGATTTCTTGCTTCATTCTCGTGAAGCTGACACGGACTCCGTCAATCGAAGTTACACGAACGAATGAATACAAGGAGCACGCAAATGAACTGGCAACATACGCAACCGTCCATTCCTGTACGTTGGGGTGTTTCACAGTCACGACGAGAAAGAAAATGCCAGCCAGTCGTGAAAGGCTGACGTATACGTTGAGCTTGGCGCTTTCGCCCATCCGACCGACAGCGGCGAAGGCAAAGCTAGCCAAGTCGACGATGCGCGCAAGCATTAGATCCGAAAGGCAGACCAGAAGGAGAGCAATCGTCAGACCGCGACCCAAGAACCATGGACCGCAGATCAAAACTACTCCAGTTAAACATAACCCTGAGACCAGAATTAGAAAGAGGCCGTTGCCCCAGTAGACACCGAGGAGGCTTCGGTCTTTGCTGACGTTCTTCAGTAAAATATTCAAGCCGCCCATACTTGCGAACGGCGCTACTACGGCAACCATAGCGGCCATCGCAACGAACGCCCCATATTGCTGGGAGCCCAGACCGCGAGCGATCGTGACAAAATAAATCGCTTGCAACACCAGCCGTAGAAATTGCCCTATGGCCAAGCTCGCGGTATCTTTCACGAGTTGGTGCTTTATATTGGATTGAGCACAAGCTATGACACGTTTAATCACGATATTCTTCTTGGCGGCCGGGATTACAGAGTGGGCCCTCGAGGAGCATGTTTCGCTCGAGCGCTCGTCATTTCAAATAGGCCCAGGATGCTTGCCGATGACCAACCGACGCTCTGAGTTCTATTAGGGCTTGGTCCTGCGCCCGGAATGACTCTTCGACCGTTTTCGAATGACATTCTTGGCAGAGACTGCGGTATGTGCCAAAGAACGTCTGAATCCGCCGGGCGATAGAGGGTCGACAAATCGAAGGTAATTTTTCGGATGTACGATTGCAAGGTGCGATAAAGGCCATTCGCATTCCATTTCGGCCAAAGCCACGTTCCCGCCCAACGCCGCCTGGTTGGCGTATACGAACGTGTTTTGGGCATACCACCAATCGACGCTAGGATCATCCCAAACAACCGGTCTGATGCAGTCTACCTGAACATATCCGTGGCATTTGAAAAGGTCGGCCCAATAATCTGGCCATTGTTCATTGACATGGTGGTTCCCGCCTTGGAAGGGTATGGCTGCCGAGAAGAGAACGATCGGTGCCAGGCCAACAAGCGAATGTACGAAGGTGGAGGCAAATTCCTGCGGGAGATGCTCGGCCACCTCTAGCGACATCGCTAGATCGAATGTGCGATCTAATTTGAGTGGCATCGTAAGGTCCCTGGAGAGAAATCGATCGCCAGAAACCTGCAACAACGCCCGGTCGACGTATTCGCCGTCGATACCTAGAACGTCCGATATGCCTTGCTTTTCAACCGCCCTTAGCCAAGTCCCGACACCACAGCCGACATCAACGACCGATCTAAAATTAATGAGTCGTAACAAAGTACCGATAATCACCTCTGCCGATCGGAATGAACCCTCCTTCTTTTTCTCATAAAACTCTACCGTATACGGTTGTCTCTCGATCATGGTCTTGTTCCACCGGCCCGTAGTAAGCTCGCATTCCAAGCGGGAGCACTTCAACGCCGACATCAACCCGCGGCATTCTTGGCGCTGAATCATTCTGAAGCACGCGGGCCGGAAGGGATCGATCGACTCGCGACTGGATCTCGCCACAAACAAGGGATATCGAGTATGCCTCGCTCTTGCTAGCTGCGGTACGCAGTGTGCGACGTAGGGGTCTCCTGAACCGAACGCATCCGAAGATTCGATCGCCGCCGAGCTAGAACTGCTTTCGAGAATTGCTGGCATCGTCTCAAAGCTGCAAGACCGTAAATGCGCGCCTTGCTCCCAACGGAAGATGATCGAAAATACAGTTGCAAATGCTGGGAAGTCGGATCGTCACGGCGATTCAGTTGCCAAAACTTCGCTAACGTAATTGAGACAAGGCGATCGGCCTTCGGCATAAGCTCCGGAAAGTTCGAACGCATTGCGAGCGCCACCGTCAGCTCTTCGGGAAAGCGCTTTGCCCCCCAGTTGTCCATACTTAACGCATTATTCCCATGTATCCTCATCACCGCAAGTGGTTCGGCCAGATAGTATCCGCGTGCAATCGCCATAACTACGAATTTGAAGTAATTATCACCAAGAACGGTCAACTCTTCCGGCATTGGCTTTAACCGATCCCAGGTAGAACGGAGAAATGTTAGTCCTGTCGATGGGGGCGCCATAAACTTCCTCACCTTGAAGTCCAGCCAGCGTGAACCGTCCATCGGCTCTTTAATTCCGATATCTGCATCCTTCATATCCACGCGCTGAAGCGCATGGAAAACGTAGGAAGCCTCCTCGTGTTGCCGGTAGCACTCCACGATCTTTCTGACCTTGTCCGGACGGAAATAGTCATCAGAATCCAGCAGGCATATGATGTTGCCGGTCGAAGCTGCGAACGCGGCATTTGTCGCTGCAGGCTGCCCTCCGTTTTTCTTGAAGACCGCACGCACACGGCCGTTGTAACCAGCGATTACTTCGCGCGAGTTGTCCGTAGACCCGTCATCAACAACGATGACTTCAATATTTGAGTAAGTTTGGGAGAGGGCACTTTCGATGGCCTTGCCGATAAACCGGCCATAGTTGTAATTCACTATCAGGATGCTAACAAGGGGTTCCGGTTTCATCTCGTCTCTTGATATCAACGCAGATTCCAACGTTTGATAACCACTCGTCGGCCCCGGCGTCTAACTCGTACATCAGCTAGCACGCAATACGTGAGGCGAAGACGAAGCCTTCACGACTAAGCGCTACGTCTTCGCTTGCTCCGCCGTTTGCGGGCGAACTGGGCCGCGAGTCGAGTCTTCGATTGCACAAACGATTCCATTGACGATTTCGCGGGTGGTCTTCAGTCGCGAGCGATCCGGTTTCGGCAGCTGGCCCGAGAGGGCCAAGCGCAATTTCGCAACAAACTCACCAGCGTTCGCTGGATCGAAAATACTTTCGGCGGAAAATAATTCCTCTGCGCAGCCAGCATACTTTGAGCATAGGACAGGCACGCCGGACAGCAAGGCTTCATTGGCCACTAACCCCCACACGTCTTCCAGCGTGGGGAAAACCAGGACGTCCCCGCTCCGATAGACAGAGGGCATTTCCTTCGGCTCTTGAGAGGGGAAAAAGTGTACGTTCTTCAACTTGAGGCCCTTGGAGAGATCCTGAAGCGCCTGCTGTTCCGGTCCGCTGCCGACTAATAGCAACGACACTTGCCTACCCTCTTGCTGTACGGTAGCAACCGCCCTGAGCGCCAAATCAATACCCTTGCGGGAGATGAGCTGTCCTACGAACAATAGCACAGGCCCAGGCTGAATGTTGAATTTCGGTTCTGCGACGTCACTGAAATGGAATTCATCGACGGCATTTTGTGTCTGAAGGATACGATCGGGAGGAACCCCAAGCCGTAGAAGATACTCGGTCGAGGATCGCCCATAGCTTATCCAACGACGCGCCCAGCCTGAGACTACGTGGCGCACGAGGCGACGAACAAACCCGATGTTCCGTTCCGTGTGTGGGGTCCCTCCCCACCATACCCAAACGGGCCTTCGGAATAATGTTCCATAAGTCAGCGCTATCACAGTTCTAAAGCCCATTTCATTTGTGATTACGGCGTCGGGTCGGAACCGCAGTAAGTGCCAGACGAATCCCGGGGTCACATGAATGTACCGGTAATTAAAAACTTCGCCATTCCCGCTCCTTTCAGTTTTTCGGATCTGCCATCCCCACGCGCGCTTCACGGCAGCATTCGGAAGCTTCCCATCCAGGTCATGCCACGTGTCCCTGTTGCTCTCCAGCCCTTCATGCAGTATGAGCAAGTTAAAACGCTCAGCTAGCCCTGAATAGACGGCTATTCTGGCTGGTGCAATCATGTTAATCATCAAAGCAACTTTGGACTTGCTGTTTAGATTGGGCATTCTTGCGCTATCGGAGGAGTTACTGGAAGGCTCCAACGAATGATCAGTCGGTTCGACTTGTCCTCTTTCTCGAGATCGCGACAAGCCTCAATCTTGGAGAATATGACGAATGGATGGAACCACAGTTTCTACGACGCGGCACCTAAAGGCTCTTGCAAACGGGCACCGTCGCACTAAAATTGTCGTGACTCAAGGACGGCACCCGCATGGCTGAATCTATAGCGCTTTGGTAGATGCTTTCGAGAGCGCTTGTCTGCGTGTTTAGATCGAATAGTTTCAGCACGCGTTGGCGCCCGGCCACTCCGAACCTGCGGCGGAGATCAGCGTTTCTTAGAAGCATCGACAAATGTTGCGCCAGCCCCTGCCAGTCGCGTTCCGGTGAAAGAAATCCCGTTTCGCCGTGCCGTACTACTTCGCTGATGCCTCCTGACAGGAAACTTACGACCGGCTTCTCCATCGCCTGAGCTTCGGCAAAGACGATTCCCAATGCCTCTTCCTCTCCCGTTCGCGTCTTCACGCTAGGCACGGAAAAGACGCTTGCGCGGTCCATCCATCCGCGAACTACATCAGAACTCTGAGCGCCGAGAAATCTGTATCGTCGAAGGCTTTTTCGTGCTTGCCTTTCGAGGTCGCCGCGCAGAGGACCGTCTCCAATCAGGACCAATTCTACCGATGAATTTTCCTTTTGCACTTCTGCCATGGCTCGAATCAGGAAGTCAGCCCCTTTTCTTTCCACCAGACGGCTTACGAAAAGAACAACGGGTTTGTCCTCGCCTTGGTCAGGAGCAAACCGCGCGGTATCTACGCCGATGTAGTGCACAAGCACCTTATCGGCCGAAAAATTTTGTTCAAGAAGCTTTTTGCGAATGAAATCGGAGACAGCTATGAATAACCGACCGTTGCGCTCGAGAACATGTTTTTTGGCCTGGTACCGTCGGTGTCCCCATGGAGCCTCGTGGCGTCGCGTGTTGAGGGCTGTTGCATCGGAGCCGTGAAACGTCACGATAAGTGGCACACCAAGCCGCTGGGACAAAGGAAGGGCGCGCAGTCCGTCAGGTCCGAAGTGTGCATGCATCAGAACAGGACGTAGCGCGTGTAGCTTTCGCGCTAGCGCTGGAGCAGAGCCGAACAATTTGAACACAGCTTCACTAACGCGGCCTCCGAAGCTGCCGTCACTAATAATGTGAGTGCTTGCTTCAGGTAGATCCAATCCACAAACTCTTCGGGAACCCGCATACACGGGAGCGAACTGCTGGAGAGCTTGCGCTTGGGCGCGAATGAATGTCTCGGAAAGATACAAGAGGTGATCGCAGAAGATGACCACTTTTGGTTTGGCGCTCTTTGTCACAAGGACTCCCGCTCGACGGCTAACAATGAATCCAGTGGGATACCAGAATTGGCTTCCACTATGGAGGCGTCTGATTGATATCGGGCTAGTTCCGTAGCCGAACAAACGGTGGACACACAGAGCATCCAGAAAATTGTGTTTCCGACTACGATCGTACTTTCGGTAACTTGATACAACATTATTAAGCTTAAGTATGCCAGTGGCCAGATGGCCTCATTTCCAGCATCAAAGTTCAGGTATCGGGCAGCTCGCCATAGCGCCGTGGCGTACAAGACCAGAAACAAGGCGAGGCCGACTATACCCAACTGAAGTGTTAGTTCGAGGTAACCGTTGTGCGCGTGGGGCACCTCGAATCCCAGGAAACTGTCGATTCGAATTGCGTCGCGCGACACACCCCAGAAGGCGCTGTACCCGTAGCCCCAAATAGGCCGTCGGGCGATGCTCGCGAGCGCTTCAGCCCAAATTGCAGTGCGACCGGTCAGCGTGGCGTCCCGGCCGAGCAATCCTGCCAACCTCGTCAGGTCTACAGTTAGTGGCAAGATGCAGCCAGCCGCTAGGACGCCTATGATTGCTATTCGAATCCTTGCTTTCCAGCTCTCGCGATCGATTCGGAATACGGGAATTAACAGCAACACTGCTGCGAAGACGACCAAGGCCGTCCGCGACTGCGCCGCGCCGATCAGAGCTGACGCGATAGCCACGACGCCAATCGTGATAATAAGGTTCCAACGTCGAGGACGCGTCCGAATTAGAATCGTAGTAGCGGCTAACACGACCACCTTTGCAAAGACGTTCTTTTGGTCGAAGACGCCGTGCCATGCGCCCGAATGAGTCGTATCTACCGCGGGAATCAGGCCGTGAAATAAAACCTCTGCTACGATGCTCAGCAAGACCCCTAAAGTCAGGGCAATGCTGACCAGCCGTACCTGCTCGCGTACGGAATATCGGACGGCGAAGTCTAGTCCGAACAGGGTCGTCGCTAATAAAGCAACGGCACGACGTAGCGTGAGGCTCGGGTCCTCTGACCAAAAAGCTGAGAGAATTGCAAGCAGCACCAGAAGCAAGAGGAGCTTGTTGTCGCGGACGGTTTGCAGAATCTGCCGGTAGTAGGGGACTGCGCGCATTGCCACGATGATATAGATAGCCAGCCAGAGAGTTTGCATGATTGGACTGCCTGCAGCCTCTGTTTCTGGGGTTGAAACTTTAGGACTTACAATGAGAGTCAGGAACGCGCCAGTTCCTAAGAACAGGACAATCACAGTAAATGCATCATTTAGAAATTGACGCGAAAGCTTCATACATTAGTCACCGAAAACTGTGGGCTTCGCCGCGCTTAGACCGTCTGCCATTCAGGCTGCACCGGAGCCCTTAAGTACCGCAGGGATAGTTCGCGCGAGGATTTTGACGTCAAGCCAGAGCGACCATTTGTCGATGTACTGGATGTCCAGCTCCATCCACCGTTCAAACGGTATCGAATTACGGCCGTTAACCTGCCACAGACACGTGATCCCGGGCTTCACGCTGAAACGACGCCGTTGCCAGTCCTGGTCGAACAATTGATAGTCGCGGAGAGACATGGCTCTTGGTCCCACCAGGCTCATATCGCCATTCAAGACGTTTAACAGCTGCGGGAGTTCGTCGATGCTCGTTCTTCGCAAAATCCTGCCAAGCGGAGTGACGCGCGGGTCCTTCTTGATCTTGAATACGGGGCCCGACATCTCGTTTTGGCTGAGCAGTTCATCTTGGAGCTTCTCTGCATCTGCAATCATGGTTCTGAATTTGAATATTAAGAATTGCCGCTTGTTCAGCCCTACACGGGTCTGTCGGAAAAAAACTGGGCCTTCCGATGTACATTTAACCAGTACGGCGACAATCAGGAAAAAGGGGGCAAGGAACAGAAGCAATAGCACAGATACAATGCAATCGAAAACGCGTTTAACAAAAACTGGCCAGCCCTCAGAGTTAGCGGCTAGCACCAGGTCCGTCTCGGCGTCCCGCGCCGACGGCTGCGAGATTCTCAGCTTGAATATCTGCGGGTCGAAACGGGTTGTAATTCCGTGTTCTTCGCAAAGCGCAACCAGCTGAGCTGCATGCTCATAGTACGATCGCAGAGGCAGGTAAATGGCGGCTTCATCCACAACATTGTGGCGCAGAAATTCCGGCAAACCCGAGAAGTCACAACAACACGTGTTTCCAGTCTCTGTGAAACTCTTCATGCCGCTCCAGTCGTCGTCCACGAAACCTACCAATTGGTATCCTAAGCCAGCATTTCTGCTAATTCGGCGAGCGAAGTCCAGTGCCCTTTGGTTCGTCCCCACGATCAACAGGAACTTTCTGTTTCGACCGCGGCGCCGAAGACCCCGAAGCGTTGAGCGGACGACCAACCGGCTGCAAACCACCAGCGACGTGCACATCATCCAAAACAGCAGTACAAAGATGGGCCTCACCATCCAAATGTGAAATGTTCGCGCCGTAGCGAGAAGAAAAACAGCGGCAAGCGACGTGGCCTTGCACAATTCAATCACTTCTGAATGCAGCGTGGTCAAACGCTTCGAAACATAGATTCCACACCCTGCGAAGATGAGATGCCAGACAATGAGCAACAGCGCAAAGAGCAGGATATTGCTGAGCTTTATGCGCGTGGTCATGAATCCGGCAAGAGTGAAACTTGTTCTCGATGCGTAGACCAGAATCGTGGCAAAGGCAAAGGACGAAACCATGATGCAGAGATCAAGTAGCTTCGCGGCGTAGTTCATGATTTGCCGCATGGTGTGAACCATAATCCGCCTCTGTGGAAAATAGGTGATGCTTGGTGGCTGTAGGTAGTTAAATGCCGTCGAGTCTCGAACGGGAGAGCGAGTGGTTAGTTCGTTGGCTCCGAAGACTTCACGGTAGGTGACCCAATTTGGCGGTTGGCATGCTCGGTATTCAACGGCTGATACTTAAATCAGCAGATTATCTGCGCGTTTAAGTTGTTTGGTTGACACCGCCTTTTCCCGCGGAACCGTTAAGCGCACTACTCCAAAAGTCCACGGCCGCCGCTTGTGAGGGCAGCTTGCCTTGGAATGGCAATTACGACCGGAATACCAAGTATTTCGGTGACTTGAGCCGGAGTGCGCAACGAGGAGTCGAGATACTCAGCGGTATATCCTGTCCCGACACTCAATCCGAATGCTGCGGCAAATCCCACGATCAGGACTAGGAAGGGACTAGAAGCCGGCAAGGTTGGAATCGCCGGCGGGACGGCGATTGCAACGTTAGCAATTCTTTTCCGATCCAAAGCGTCGGAGGTTAGTTCTTGTTCCCGTTTGGACTGATACAACATGTAATTGTCCTCATTCGCCTTAGTGTCGCGAAGTAAATCTGCCTGCTTAAGAGTCTTTTGATCTAAATCAACCATTTGCAATTGCATGTTGTGGATACTGCTTTTTAACGATCCCACGCCAGCGCGTTGAGCTGCCAGATCGCTCTTCGTTTTGGCGAGATCCTCCCTCAATGATTCAAAGGTGGGGTCCCGGTCCGTCGTTTCATCGACATACTGTGTCTTCTGTGCATCAGCAATCGCCGCCTGCGTCGCTGCAATTTCCTGGTCAGCTTCCTGCACCAGTGGGTAACTCGGTTCGAACTTCAGCAGGAGCTGCGTCCGTTTAAGCTGTGCCGCAAGAAGATTACCTTGCAATTGTTGGAGGAGAACGGTGGCAGAATTCGAAGACTGCAGCGTTGCCGATCTTTCTGGTATCAGCTTCATTTGATCATTATCAGCGGCGATACGCTGCTCGTCAGCGGCAACGGCTAGTTCGTCTTGTTGGAGCGAGCCAATCGAGTTTGCGACCACCAGGGCCATGTCGGCCCGCTCAACACCAGGCACTGCGCCTTCTTGCTTGTCAAAAGTTGCCAAGCGAGCTTCAGAATCCCCAAGAGCATTTCGGTATTTGTCCGCTTCTTTGGCAAAGAAGTCATAGGCACCGGTCGGACGGTGGACCGCGACATGCTTGTCGACGTAGAAAGTCGCCAGCGCGTTCAAGACGCCATACGCAGTCTGAGGATTTGCGGATTTGTAGGTCACACTGATTAAGTTCGTTTTTAGCAAGGGTTCGATCTTGAGTTGCGTGCCCAGATGTTTTACGGCTCGGGCTACGTACTGCGCATCGGTTGCCTTCGGATGCAAATGCGCCCATAACGAATGTTCTTCTCTTTGTTCCAATCCGTTCTGAAGGACAACTTTTTCCAGCAGGTCACGGCTCTGTAGTAATTCGGCCTCCGAATTGATCTCCTCTTCAGTGACAGCCGAGCTAGGAGCTCCCATTAATTGCGTCTCGGACTCCGTGCTCACCAGAGGATCCACGCGCTCACGGTTCACCAACACTTCTAGATGAGACTCGTAGCTCCCCGAAAGTCTCATGGCCGCTGCGACCGTGAGTACCGCCACCAGCAGGAAGACGATGGCTACTAGGCGCTTGTGACGAAACAGAGGCGCCAGCAGATCGCGAAGGGTAATGTCGCCACCAGATTGACTACTTAACCTTAGTTGTCTTGGATCGTTCATCGCTTCTCCATTCCGTCCCTAAGACTCTTCCTAAATGCGTGCCTTCCGAATTGGTCACAGTAACTAGTCCGTACGGCCCCGAGCAGGATGTAAATTAGTCGTGCAAAGACTGACGCCTAGAAAGATCGGCTATTCACGTCAAGCCATTGCCTTCCTAGATAGCGTAGCTTCGTGACCGCGGGCGCTTAGCTGAGCTTCAATCCACTTGTATGTCACTCGCAGCCCTTGCTCGAGAGAAACTGAGGGCTCCCAACCTAGCACCTGGTTCAGGCGAGTATTGTCGCTGTTTCGGCCACGTACACCTTGTGGCTTCGTCAAATCGTGGCGTTTGATAAGATGTTTGCCAGCTGCGTCGCAAACAAGATCAACCAACTCGTTGATTGTGACCAGTCGATCCGTACCGAGATTCAAAGCGTCATGGTGATTAGAGGCCATGAGCCTTACCAGGCCCTCTACGCAGTCATCCACATACATAAATGAGCGCGTCTGCTCGCCATCACCCCAAATCTCTATTTCTTTGCCTTCGCCGGCCAAGGCGACTTTCCTTGAGATCGCAGCGGGTGCCTTCTCCTTGCCGCCATCGAATGTGCCGAGTGGGCCGTAGACGTTATGAAATCGAACGGAATAAGTCTCGAAGCCGTAGTCGTGCTTGTAATAGCGGCAAAGCTCCTCGGTAAACAACTTTTCCCACCCATACCCGGGCTCTGGTTCGGCGGGATAGGCGTCTTCCTCTTTCAACGGAGTAACCTCGGGGCTCAGCTGCTTGCTCTGTGCGTATACGCATGCTGAAGATGAGAACAAGAAGCGTTTGACCTGATTTTGCCGGCTCGACTCCAACATGTGAGCATTGATCAGAATATTATTGCGGGAAATGCTGGCGAGGTACGCCGTGATGTAACCAATGCCACCCATATCCGCAGCGAGGTTGTAAACCTGGTCAATCCCGCCCCGCGTGGCTAGCAGACAGTTCTCATACGCTCGGAGGTCGAGCAATTCGAATTCATCTGCTTCAGAGGGCTCATATTCGGGAAGCTTGATGTCCGCTCCGCGAACCCAGTGTCCGTCGGCCTTGAGCCTTTTTACGAGATGGTGACCTATGAAGCCACCGGCGCCGGTTACAAGAATTCGAGAAGTTGTCATGCAAGGTCACCTCGCTTTATGGGATAGAGATTCAGGGTGCGTCCGAAAAACAGAAATCCAAAACTACGCAGAAACGGTGCATTCAGGCCACTGCAGTCTTAGGAAGTAGGTGGAATCGCTTCGGGGAATTAAAGCGAATATATGTATAGCCGTTCGCATAGTTCTGAGGCGACCGATCAAACTGGCTCGACTGTATATCCAGTGACCCGGATAGAAAGGGACCGCTGAATAGCATGGACGGAAATCACGACACCAGATCGTCATTCATTGCCAATAGAACCCCTTGAAGTCCATCGAGGCTTCCGCCGCGAACGCGACCCACTGTTGGAGGCGCAGCTTCTACAGTCTCTGATAAATCAATTCCGGTATCGGAAACGTACGCTTATTTAGAACAGCGCCGAGGACTTGAATTTGGGCTGCACGCAAGTTCTCCATTACCGTCAGAGCCGCTTCTTTTCGAGTCGAGTCAGCTTCCAAAACCAGCACCAAACCATCCGTAAGTCGGGCCAGAGCTGTGGCGTCCGCATGTCGAGTGAGAGACGGAGCATCTACGAGCAAATAATCGAATTCCGCCCGTAGTTCTTCGAAGCGGGCCTTCATGCGGTCGCTATTTAGGAATTTGGGCACGTCGGAGGAGAGCAAGCCGCACGACAGTAACCAGACGTTGTCAATCGCAAGCGGCCTCGCGAAAAACCGAATGGGACCTTCCTGAAGCATGGAATTGGTTAGGCCATGATCATTGGTTGTTCCGAGCATGCCCGAAAGCGACGGTGATCTAAAATTGGCTTCCACCAAGCAAATGGAACCGCTGACGGTACTTCTCAAAATCTCGGCGACCAGTAAGCAGATTTGACTGCACCCCACACCGTCGGCCATGCCGGCAAATAAAACCGCGCGTGGAGCTTTTGGGTCCGACGACAGGAATATCCGCTGAACGAGCCTCGATGCCTCTTCGCGAGCGACTTGACCAAAATCAAGACGAGTGCTGATCGGGGTTGCCTTCTCATGTAATTTCGAGGATATGCGGACCGGCTCGGGTATTGGAGGTACTTCGAAGCCCCGACCGACCTGCTGCAGCAATTCAAAGTTCCTACTCATTCTTTCACCTCATGGGTGAAGCTAGAAAACCTTGGGGAGGCCGCATTCTCGTCGTGCGCCGTTGACCCCGGAGTTGAAGGCATAAAAACCTGCTCGCCAACGCGGATGTGTTCGTGAACATCGTCAGCCCATCTACGATCAAAAATCAAAATGGGTCTGCATACAGCCCTGATCCGATACTGTACGGTACATATTTACGGAACTTCGTGATCGTTGATTCCGGTACGAATATAGAGTCGCCCGGTAACAGATACGCATCTTCGTTTGGTTTTTTCCCATTCAGAACGTCCTTGAGGTTGAGCTTCTTGACCTCGACCCAGCCTGTCGACACGCGGTGAAATAGAAACACTTGTGATTTTGCCGTCGGAGCTAAGCCCCCGGCGATCGCAATCGCTTCCGAGACAGTGGTTTCGTGGCGCAAATCATACTGGCCCGGCTTACCGACTTGACCCGAAGCCAGAAAGTATGGCTTTTGAAAATCCCCTAAGTCCACGTTGATGATTGGGTCGTGAAGCGTGCCAGCGTATGCCTTTTTTAAGGCCTCCACAATCTCCGGTACTGTCATTCCCTGAACATACATACTAGGGACTCCATTGAGATTGATGTAGCCGTCCGGCTGAACCTGGACGGTTGGTTGGTCAAACTCCGGGGAAAGAGGAAACGTAATCGAAAGACTGTCGTCGGGTCCAACTTTATATCGAGGGTATCGCTGCTGTAAGTCTGGACCACTGGCAGGAGAGTTGCCGGTAGCTGCGGCTTGTGGAGGACTTGTCGATGCCGGTGTTGCCGAGGCGTTTTGTTGAGCGCGCAGGCCAGCGGGTAGGGCAGCGAGTGCAATTAGAAAGAATGATCCCAACAATTTTGATCGATGCATTGATCTTTCCCCTTCGAAACCACTCTAGGTCAAGTGCCGTGAGAACAATACGAACGCGCCAAGTTATGGGCAACGGCCTCGTAGCGCAAATTCCTCGGATGTTCGATCGTTGCGAATCAAATTGTCTACCAAGTGGTGGAATCCTAATAGAGCCAAAGCAAACTCGGAATTTCGCGGACTAACGATCTTGCGCCTCGGACGTAACTGAGGCTGGCTCGCTGGGGAGCTGAATCCATTCGCCGGTTTGCAACATGTCGTAAGCTCCGTTGATTTGAGGGTTGAGCTGGACGATATCGTCCACGATCTTGCGGTTGGATTTGCCGTAATTTTCGAGCGCGAATTCGAAAAGATTTTCACGGTGGGTTACCTGCACCACGGAATTTCGTTTAGGGGCGGGGCTTGCTTCCGGGTCACGCACGGGTTTTTCACCGATGTTTTTCGAGTCGCTCTTGGCGACGGCCGCAGGTCCGGTCACAGATGCCGGTTGCGCCGGAACGGCTGCTGGCGCGTGTGTTTCAGACGGAGCATTCGCCTGCGCTGCACTGTGCGACGTCTCGGCTGGCTCGGTCACTGCCTGTGATGACGTTGGCGCCGGCGCTGGCGACGGGATCTCGGTCGTCGCGCCGTTCGAACTCTCTGCTGGCGGAACCGCCTGAGGCGGATCGGCGGTTTGCTGCGCCGGGTCGGAATCCGAATGCGTGCTGCCCCCACTGAGTCCGGCGTTTATGGCGCGTCCGGAAAGCTTTCCGGCCAGCGCTGCGGCGGTAATTCCGAACTTGGGAAGGCTGAAGCCGACGATCAGCATCACGGGCACCACCACGCATGCGGCAATCGCGAGCCTTTTCAAGCCGGACGAGCGTTCCGGTGGCGGCGCGATGGCCCACGAATCGAATATCGACGTCGTCGGCATTCGCGACGCGGTGCGCACGGGTGCAGGTTGCGGGCGGAAAGCCGGTGCCGCCGGACCGGGAGCTACCGTCGGGCCAGCTGCTGCGGGTGCTGGCGCGGGAATCGGCGGCGATTCCGGTGCCGGAACAGCTACGGCTGGCCTCGCGGTGGAAACGCGCGCACGATTCGCGGAACCCATGCTCGGATCGAGGTCCGCCACAACTTCCCGCATGATTTCCGAGGCTATGGTCCGGGATTCCATGGCGAATCCGATCGAGAGAGCCTGGAAGCACAGACTGTTGATGTTTCGAGGAATGCCCTTGCTCACACGGCAAATCATGTCGATCGCGTCGGGCATGAAAATCGGCGGTCCCGCATAGCCGGCCGCCCGCAGACGCCAATCGATATAAGCCTCGGTTTCCTCGGGTGTGAACGGATTGAGCCGGATGATGGTCGAAACGCGCTGACGCAGTTGCTTCAAGTCCGGGCCCGCGAGCCTTTCTCCCAACTTCGGCTGTCCGGCCAGCACGATGTGCATCAGTTTTTGCGTGGAAGTCTCGAAATTCGAAAGCATGCGGACGGATTCGAGCGACTTCTCGTCCAGATTCTGCGCCTCATCGAGCACGACCACCACTTGCCGCCCCGCGCGCATTTCCTCGAGCAGCGCCGCGTTCAGCGCCTCATGAAGCGTTGGAAGATCGTGGCTCTGCGTCGGAATACCCAGGTCGGCCAGCACGCCGCGCAACAGATCGCGCGAGTCGCCTTCGGTCTGGAACAAGAAAGCCGTGCGCGCGGTGCTCCGCAGCGTTTCGAGCAGGCGGAACAGCAGCGTGGTCTTTCCCATTCCCGGCTCGGCAATCATCGCCGAAAATCCCCGCCGGGATTCGATGGCATAGATGAGCGAAGCCAGCGCCTCGCGATGCCCCGGACCGAAATACAGAAAACGGGGATCGGGAGTCACTCCGAACGGCTGTTCTCGCAGGTGGTAGTATTCAAGGAACATTTTGTTGCTAGGACGGACGCACCGGTTTGGAATGCACGCGTTCGACCGAACCTGCGTCAATTTCGACCGCCGCGGATTTACCGAGCATTTCCACCGATAACACCACGCGGAAAGCATCCTTCGACCGCGAGACTACACCTTCTAGCCCCTCGAGAGGGCCAGATTTTATGCGAACGACATCCCCTCCCTTCCAGTAAGGATGCGGCTCCACGCGTAAGGTGCTTTCTACGGCTCGACGGATCGCCAGAATTTCCTGCTGCGGAATTTCGGCGGGCTTGTTTCCACCGGTCACCAAGATGGTGTGCACTCCCGGCGTTGAAAGCACGTGGAACCGCCGTTCCAACTCGTACGTGAAAAAGAGATAGCCGGGAAACAGAGGCAATTCGAGCTGCTTCTTGCGGTCCTTCCAGCGATGAACGGTGCGGTAGGTCGGCAGAAAAACCTCGACGCCCTTGGTCGCCAGGATCCGGGCGACCGTACCTTCGTGCTGGTGGCGCGTATGGAGCGCGCACCACGGACCACGGGCGGCGGTCTGGGAAGTTTCGATTTGTTCTGCGGAGTACATAAAGCTTCGCCCTGTGACTTACACCCGGGTCGTAAACCCCGTCGTTGTAAGCCTGCCTTCCAAGTGACAATAACTCCGTCGTACTACCCTAGTGCTTCGCAACTGGCACGATACCAGCGCGCCTTTGCTGCTTGAGGAATGTCGAAGTTAATTGCCGCTACGCGGTTCCGGCCCGCTCTCGTCCACTTCCTGCAAAACCGTCCGCTCTGCCGAAATCGCAAATCCCCAGCCTGACCGGTTGTCCAGCAGGAGATCCACCCGTACCACGCGCCCGTCCATTTCGATTCGATGGAATCGATCAAGCTCCGGCAGATACGGGAAACGAATTTCAAGCATTACGTCGGCGCTCATGGGTGGCGAGTTTTTCGTGACGATGTATGCCCCACTTTCACTGATGTCACGGCTGTTGCCCTTGCCTTCATGGGCCATGCCGTCTCTCCCGACCCAATGGAAGGTAACTGGAGCGCGCAGTGGATAGCGTATTTGGCGTCGCACCTGTGACGAGTAATCTCCTTCCGAGACGCTCGACATTTTTGTATCGCCGATTTGCAGCACGCTCTGTTTCATATTCGGGTCTCCAGCTTTCGCGCGAAGGATAGTCGCTGCATCAAAGCGCCACAAGAAGCACAAAGTCATTTCGCGATATGCCTTTCGTCTCCTCTGAGGCCCGCAGATACTTTGGCTGAAACGATTGTTCCTTCTGGGGTGCGCGCCGGGCGAAAGGTCGTGTGTCGAACAGAGAGGAATATCCACCCCACCTACAGCGAATACTGGATGCGTACGGGAGCCGGTGCTTGCGAGTCTTGCGTCCGGCTGGTTTTCGAGGTGGACCTATTTGCAATCGAAGGGCAACAGAAAGTGAAGCCAGTGCATCGGCACTGGTCGTTCAAATAGGTTCCATCGATTAATTGGACTGTACTAACCCATTGCTCGGTACTAAAATCTAATTCCCTAGTCCTCGCAGTCGCGTCCAGCCCCGGCGGGAACTTTTTGTGTGCTTGTGTGTTCTTGATGTATCAGAGGGGACCCTATGCGGAGAGCCAGCGGAAATCCTCAGCCAATTGAACTGCTTGTCGGCGAAACATGCCGCCTGAGCTGCGAGCTGATGACCACGGCGCTGCGGCGCTATCCCCAGAAACTGTCGGTAGTTGCGGCCGCGGTTGCATCCACCGGCATCGTCGAAGCGTACGCGGCCAAGAAGCCGGATGTCTGTGTGATCAGCTGGCGCTTGAAGGATGGACCTTCCGCCGGCCTCGCAGCCGCGCGCCAGTTGCACGCGATGCACGAAACCGCCCGGATTTTGCTGCTGATCGATTCGCCGGAACGCGAGGTTGTCGTCGACGCTTTTCGCGCGGGCGCTCTCGGTATATTCTCTCGCGACGGGACCTTCGGCGAACTGTGCAAAGGCATCGAAAAGGTTCATTCGGGGCAGATTTCGGCTACGAACGAGCAGCTTCAATACCTGGTCGAGTCCCTCGCCGGCAAAGGCGCGCCGGGCTCGACCCCGATCACGGACGCAAAGGGCGTTACGCTGCTCACGCCACGCGAACAGAGTCTGGTCGACCTGGTCGCGCAGGGACGCACGAACCGCGACATTTCGCGGGAGCTGAATCTAAGCGAGCACACCGTCCGAAACTATCTTTTCCGCATTTTCAACAAACTGGGCACCTCGAATCGCCTGGAGCTGGCTCTCTACGCGATCAATCAGAAAGAAGCCTCTTCTCGGGATCAGTTGATCACGCAAGATTGACGAGTTCCCGGTCCCCGGCTTACTCGCGAATGCCCATGGGCGTGAAGCTCTCGTGAAAGTCGCACCGCGTCGCCGGTGGCGGTCCGCCTATCGCATTTTGTGTTTGTGCCTCGCGGTGGCTCTCGCGGCTCCGCAGGTTTTGCCGCAGGATTCGGCAAACGCGCCGCCTGGATCCGACGCCCGCTCGGAAACGATCCTGATCGATCCATCCGCGCCCGCGCATCCCTTTCCGCATTATTGGGAGCAGATGTTCGGCTCCGGCCGCGCCATTTTGAGCCTGCGCGAAAGCTATCGCCGCGATTTGCGGGATGTGAAGCAGGCCACGAATTTCAACTACGTGCGTTTCCACGCGATCCTGCACGACGAAGTCGGCGTCTACGACGAAGACGCGAGCGGCAACCCTGCCTACAATTTCTCCTACGTCGATCAGATTTACGACGGTTTGCTGGCCGCCGGCGTGCGTCCCTTCGTCGAAGTGAGCTTCATGCCCCGCAAGCTGGCGGCCCAGGAGATCCTGCAACCGTTCTGGTACAAGCCCATCGTCGCTCCGCCCAAAGACTGGAACAGATGGGGAGATCTCGTTTCTCATTTCGCGCGGCATCTCGTCGATCGCTACGGCGTGGACGAAGTTTCCCAGTGGTACTTTGAAATCTGGAACGAGCCGAATCTCGATTTCTGGGCGGGCGATCCGAAGGAGGAAACCTACTACCAGCTCTACGATGTGGCCGCGCGCGCGATCAAAGCCGTTTCTGGGAGGCTGCGTGTCGGCGGCCCGGCCACCGCGCAAGCGGCCTGGGTTGACCGTTTCATTCGCCACTGCGCCGAAAATCACGTGCCTGTAGATTTCGTCTCAACGCATGTCTACGGCAACGATTCGGCAAAAGACGTCTTCGGCACGGACGAAACGATTCCGCGCACGCGAATGGTCTGCCGCGCCGTGCGGAAAGTGCACGACCAGGTCGCCGAATCCGCATTCCCCAAACTGCCCCTGATTTGGAGCGAATACAACGCGAGCTATAAGAATGAGCCGGACGTGACCGACGCCCCGTTCATGGCGCCGTGGATTGCGGACACGATCCGGCAGTGCGACGGCCTCGTGGACATTCTCTCGTACTGGACATTCTCGGACGTTTTCGAGGAACAGGGCGTGGTGAAGCAGCCGTTTTACGGCGGCTACGGCTTGATCGCGGAAGACGGCCTGCCGAAACCTGCCTTCAACGCATTCAAAGTGCTGCACCATCTCGGAACCGAGCGGCTTGCAAACGATTCGCCGTCAGCGATCGTCACACGCCGGCCCGATGGCCGCTTGGCAATTGCCGTCTGGAATCTATACTTGCCCGAGGAAGCGGGCGTGCCAAAGTCGGTCACGCTCGTCTTCAAAGACGTCGCAGCCGCACAGACGGCTCGGGTCAGCCGTGTCGATTCAACTCACGGATCCGTTCTCGCCGCCTACCGCGCAATGGGCAGCCCCACCAATCCCACGCAGGCGCAAATCGTCCAACTTCGCCGTCGGGCCCAACTCCCAGCGCCAAGTGAAGAGTCCGTTTCGCATGGAAAGCTGACAGTCGTTCTTCCGCCACAAAGTCTGGCGCTCGTCGAAACACAGTAAGGTTGGCCGGGTTAACGGTTTTTGGCGGTCTGTTCCGGCGGGGTGGATGGTTTGTACGGCTTGAAGCCTGCGCGCTCCATCCCGCGCTGCGCTTCCGGGTTCTTCATGAACGTTTCCCACACGAATCCCGTGCGTGCGTTTTCTGCCATCACCATGGTGATGCCCGTGTCGATGCCCACCACGTCGGCGTCGTACCAGTTCGTCAGCGGATTGAACGCATCCACGAACCCATAACGCGTCCACGAGCGCGGATACCTGCTCTTCATCGTTTCAAGCACGTGTACGGCGGGCTGCGGCAAGAATGGCAGCGAGCCTCCCGCCGCGCACGGAACGACGGTTCCGTCGATCGGCCCCGTCGCTGGAGGACCGCCCCAAATGACGTAGCCACGCGCCGAATCCGAAGCCGTGATGCCCCACAAACTTTCGCTGTAATCGGAAAATTGCGTGGAAAGATCCATGCAGAATCGCCGGTGAACTTCCGTGGCGATGATCGAATTCTGAAAATAGTCGGTGTATTGGTCGTGCTTGTAACGAAAATCGAACCAGGCCTGCGAATACTGGTGCACGAAAAGCGGCGCAAACGATCCAATGTAGCGGATGCCGTCGTATTCAAATGTCACGCGCTTCCAGGCCGTCCACGTTTCGACCGGCAAGGGATGCGTGGATGAACCGAGACCCAGCAGGTACATCATCATCATCTCGCTGTAATTGTCCCAGCGGTATTGCAGAAAACCGTTTTCCGGCGTCCACCCGTGCGGCAGGATGCGCGTGTCTTCCGAAAGCCAGGTCCAATCGACGCGATTGAAAATCTCCGACGCCAGATCGCTGATCTCGGAATGCGCGAAATGCTCGCGGCACGTCAGCACTCCGCACAGCAGGATCGCCGTATCCACCGACGAGACCTCCGAGTCCCACAACCGATCGCCCGTGTTCACATTGGCCCAGTGATAGAAAAAACCGCGATGATTCGGCAGTTTCTTCCATAGGAAACGCATGGCATTCAGCGCGCGGCCGCGAATTTCGGCGTGCGAGCCGAACCCGCGTTGATCCCCGATGCAAAGTGCGGTCAGGCCGAATCCCGTGGCGGCGATGCTTCCCAGATCCGCCTTGTCTGGATTCGTCGCGTTGCAACGATCGCGCACAATTCCGGTGTAGGGATTGGCCTGCTCCCAGAAGAATTTGTAATCCGCCTCTTCGACAGCCTCGAGGAGAGCCTCGTCCACCTGATAGAACGGGCTGCTGCCGGCGCCCGGCGCGGCTTGCGGAGTGTCCGCAAGAGCGGCGAATCTCCCGGCAGACAAAATCGATGCGCCCGTCCAGGGAACGAGCGCCCCTATGCGCACGGCCTGGCGCAATACTTCACGGCGCGAAAGTTTTTTCCTGCCCGTTTGCTCGGTCGCCATCATCTAAAGTATAGATGCACCGGCATGACGGTGAACCATATGGATGAGAAGAATGTTCCTGTTGCGCGGTGGCTCTCGCCCTTTGCTAGACTCGCCCGCGCGATGACGGACGGTGGCAGCGAAGGAAAAGTTTCTGTCCGTGTGGTCGTAATTGTGGGCGTCTCGGCCGCAGCGCTCGTCATCGCCGCAATGGTTGCGTATCACTACGCGTATCGCCCCATCGCGCTCAAGGGCGCCATCATTCAGGATGACTCCGACACGCGCAAAGAATCTCCGATCACCGACGTCGAGGTGAGCACCGTAAGCGATCAGGCGCCCGCGGGGGTGAAGTCAGATTTCTCGGGATTTTTCCGGATCCCGTTGCGCGCGGGCGTCAAGAAGGGCCAGAAAGTGGTCCTTAAATTCTGGCATCCGGATTTCGAGCCGCTCGAAGTGCCGATCACCGTTGGCGACCAGCTGTACGTGATCCGCATGATGCCGCTACGTCCGGACACCGACGACGTATCTGGCCGGCCGCAAACCGTGGTGTCGGATGTCTTCGTGCGCTATTCGATCGAATCGACCGCCTCCGTCAACGTGGGTGCGGGCGTCACCACATTCCAGGTCATCAATACCGGCAATGTCCCCTGCGATCACCAGTCGTCCTGCTCGCCGGACAATCGCTGGAGGGGTGCGATCGGCTCCGCGTCGCTCGATGCCGGACAGGGGAATGTCTTCGACGACGCACGCGTTTCCTGCATCGCCGGACCGTGCCCCTTCACGAGAATTCAGACCGACGATTTCTCGCGCGGCGGGCGGCGCATCTCCGTCTCCGTCCTCGATTGGTCGGACACCACAACATTTCTTTTTCAAGCCGAAGTTTTCCGCCAGGAGATCAACGACATCGTTCGTGAATCCTATCCCGTGATTTTCGGCCGGGCCTTGAACTTCAGCTTGCCGGCGGCCGCCGAAGGCCCGAGTCTCGAAGCTGAACTCGGCGGCACGAATATCGTGTTTCCCCTCGGACCGGCGCCGGAACTGAGCTGGGCGGATTGCAACGTAAAAGTCGGACGGGACCAGAGCAAGAGCTATCGCTGCGAGCTCAAGGACGGCTACAAGTTCCCGTAAAACACGCTGGCAGTCCGGAAAGTATGCGGCAGAGACCATGTGTTCTAAAATCAGTGGGCCTTATCGTTGGTGTGCATCGCTCTGCATCGCAATTCTATGGATGGCAGGCCCCTTGACCGACTCTCTCGATAGCCAGTCGACACCACAAGTCGCGCCGAAGCAGGAGTCATACCAGTCGCTCGACGACATCCTTCACTACATCTCGCACGCGTGGGACCGTCTGTCGCGCTCGATGAACGAATGCCAGACGTTCTTTGACAGCAAGACGGATGGCGAACCGTTTCTATATCTTCCGGTTGAGGTTCCCATTCCGCCCGAAGTCGAAGGCCTGCCGAAGAGCTGCAAAATCCGCGTCGCGCGTCTCCCGGAGAAAATCACTCCGGCCGACGAAAAAGTGGTCGGCGAGATCCGCGACCACGGGCTGTTGTTTCTTAAAAATCCCTATGTGGTGCCCGGCGGGCAATTCAATGAAATGTACGGCTGGGACAGTTATTTTATCGTTCGCGGTCTGCTGCGCGACGATCGGCGCGATCTCGCCCGCGGCATGGTTGAGAATTTCTTTTACGAAATTCAGCACTACGGTGGAGTGTTGAACGCCAACCGCACCTATTATCTCGGGCGCTCGCAACCGCCCTTTCTCAGCTCCATGATCCTGGCGCTCTACCACGCCGACGTTGCCGCCAAACAGCCGAATCCCGAGTGGCTCGCGAAGGCGTATCAATTCGCCGTTTCCGATTACGAACAATGGACGCGCGAGCCTCATCTGGCAGGCGACACCGGTCTTTCTCGCTATTTCGACGAGGGCGACGGTCCCGTTCCCGAGATCATGGGCGATCCGGGCAACTACTACCGCGGCGTCGCTCACTATTATCTTGAGAACGAAGGAGAACACAGCGCGCATCTGGTGCGCGTCGATCGGCAGCACCCGCTCGATTCCCTGCTGGGCCCGGCGTGGGAGGTCTCGATCTGCGATCCGGGCAAATCCGGGTCGTCCGAGGCGGGCTGCGACCCCACCGACCGCGTCGGTTTGGCCGCGGACTACTACAAAGGTGACCGCAGCCTGCGCGAATCCGGGTTCGACATCACCTTTCGTTTTGGGCCTTACGGCGTGGACACGCATCACTACGCCCCGATTTGCCTGAACAGCCTGCTTTATAAAACCGAAACGGACCTCGCCGAAATCAGCGAGCTGCTCGATCGGCCCGCGGATCGAGAGGCGTGGCGCGAAAAAGCTCGCCAGCGGCAGGAACGAATCAACCGCTACCTTTGGGATTCAAGTCGCGGCCTTTTCACGGACTACAATTTCGAGACCGGCCGGCAGTCCACCTACGAATACGCCACCACGTTTTATCCCCTCTGGGTCGGCCTTGCATCCAACGAGCAGGCAAGTGCCGTGGAGAAAAATCTCCCGCTCTTTGAGCAAGCCGGCGGTCTGGCGATGAGCGTGAAACAAACCGGCGCCCAGTGGGACGCTCCCTACGGGTGGGCGCCGATCCACTTGCTCGCGATCGAGGGGCTTCGCCGATACGGATACGGCCGCGACGCCGATCGCCTGTCGGTAAAATTTCTCACCATGGTTCTCGAGAATTTTCGCCGCGATCGCACGATGCGAGAAAAGTACAACGTGGTCACGCGATCGACCGTAACCCGCATCACGGCTGGCTACGCGGTCAACGTCAGCGGCTTCGGGTGGACGAACGCCGTCTTCCTCGAACTGCTTCACGGATCGCCTCCCGCTGTTCTCGACGAGCTGCGGAAGGATTAGCGGCTTGGCGCCCTTCTGCCCGGGCAGCCCACCATCATTGATCGATTGCTCATTGGTCGAGAAGCGCCGATAATCCGCCACGCGCTTCAAGGGGGGGCTTCACGCATGACTGCGGACGCCGCTTCAGGGCAACACGCCGCCATCGCGCATTCCGGAAACCGCCGTTTCGTCTATCTGGCGGCGGCCTTCGCCGGACTCGGCGGGCTGCTGTTCGGGTACGACACGGGAGTCATATCCGGCGCGCAGCTTTTTTTTGCGACTGATTTTTCGCTCTCGACGTTTGCGCTGGAGGTGATGGTCGCTGCCGGCCTCGCCGGTGCGGCCGTGGGCGCTCTCGTCGGAGGCCGCCTGGCGGATCAATTCGGGCGGCGCACGCTGCTGATTTTCACGGCGCTGATTTTCGCCATTGGTGCGGTGCTCTGCGCCACGGCGATTTCGACCGCGATGCTTTTTTGCGGCCGCGTGATCGTCGGGTTGGGCATCGGCCTTTCCTCAGGTACCGTTCCGGTGTACATCTCGGAAGTGTCGCCGCCGGATGCGCGCGGATGGACGGTCTCGCTGTTTCAGCTGGCGATCACGTTCGGCATCCTGCTGGCGTACCTGGTCGATTACGCGTTCGCAAACATGCAGGGGTGGCGCTGGATGTTCGGTCTCGCCGTAATTCCGGCGGCCATCTTCGCGCTCGGCATGTTTTATCTGCCCGAGTCGCCGCGCTGGCTGGTGCGGCGCGGACGCCGCGACCACGCGCGCGCCATTCTCTGCCGCGTTCGAGACAGCTCCGACGTCGAGGCCGAGCTTCAGGACATCGAGCGCAGCTTCCAGGAGTCCCAGGAACACGGCAACTGGCGCGACCTGCTGAGCCCTGCGCTGCGGCCGGCGCTGATCGTCGGGATTGGCTTGGCCGTGTTTCAGCAGGTCACCGGGATCAACACGGTCATCTACTACGCGCCGAGAATTATTCAGTCCGCGGGAATTTCGTCCGCTTCCGGCGCCATTCTCGCGACGGCTGGCATCGGCGTGGTCAACGTGCTGATGACGATCGTCTCGATGTGGTTGATCGATCGCATCGGCCGTCGCCCGCTCTTGCTCACCGGAATCGCCGGAATGGCTGTGACCCTTGGAGTGCTCGGCTGGGCGTTTCATTCCGCGAGTCCGAGCGGCGCGCTTTCATGGCTCGCGGTGATCAGCATCATGGTCTATGTCGCGTCGTTTGCCATCAGTCTTGGCCCGATTTTCTGGCTTTTGATCGCCGAAATCTATCCGCTCAAGGTCAGGAGTTCGAGCGAGGGCCTTGCGGCGACGTTCAACTGGGGCTCCAATCTGCTCGTCAGCCTGACCTTCCTGACGCTCTTACAGGAAATCGGCGCCACGCGAACGTTCTGGCTCTACGGATTGTTCGCCATCGGGGCGTGGCTGTTTTCCTATTACCTGGTTCCCGAGACCAAGGGCCAGACGCTCGAGGAGATCGAGGCTTTTTGGCGGAAATAGCCGCGCGATTTACTCGGCGCTTGCCGGACGCTTGAACACCATCAGCTTCGCCGTGAATACCTGCACTTCTTCTCCTTTCTGATTCACGGTCACATTGCGAATCTTCACGATTCCCTGATTCGGCTTCGATTTCGACGGCACGATTTCGACCACCTCCGTGCGGACGCGGAGCGTGTCGCCCGGACGCGTGGGCAACGGCCACGCGATTTCACCGCCGAGACCGACGGATCCGCCGGCGAGTTTGAACTTGCCGTCGACGATCATGCGCATGGTGGCTGCCGCGGTGTGCCAGCCGCTGGCGGCAAGCCCGCGAAACACGCTGGCTTTGGCCGCGGCTTCGTCGAGATGGAACGGCTGCGGATCGAATTCAGCGGCGAAGGCTTTTATGCGCGCTTCGTCCATCACGTAGGTTCCGGTTTCAAACGTCTGGCCAACCCTCAAGTCGTCCAAATAGAAAATCGGCCGTGAATCAGTTGTCGATTCCATTCCCGCTCCTCAGTCCTTCAGCGCACTCGCGATCAGCGCGCCCAGTTTTTCGTCCAGGCCTTTAGCCACTTTGTCGACGCCCGCGGAATGGAGGCGGCCGAAGACGGTCGACGGCAAATCATAATCGATGTGCGTCATGTGGTCCCCGCCCACGTAGACGAGGACGCGCAGGGGAGCGTACTCCGCGGCGCGGAGGTCTTGCTGTGTCATCTCGAGCGCGATCAGCGGGTTTCCGATTTCATACTGTCTGGCGAAAGCCTGTTTGCCCTTGAGCGACAGAAGCTGACCGTGGTCGCGAACGGTGAAGATCATGAAACCGCTCGACCCTTCCATGGCGTGGATCTTCGATTCGATTTCTTCGGCCGGGAGTTTAGCGGCAATCGCCTGAGCGACCGCTGCTCCGTCGTAGTGGCCCAGCTGTTTTTCGATCGCTGACGTGACGGCGTCGAATGATTTTTGCGTGCCGATGTTGATGTGCTTCAAGGAGCTTTCGGAAGTTTTCTGGTTCGAGGAACCGTCATCGGCGTGGGAAACAATTGCCCCTGCCGAGGACGCGGCGAGCGTGACGAACGCTACGGTCAGTAACCGACGGATCTGTCTCATCGCAACCCCCGAGCGAGGCTTGTGAGGGGACTCATCCTGCGTGGTCTGAAAAAACCGGCGCAAGGAATCGCTGCCTGCCCGTCGGGATTGGATGCCGTGAGCCGGTGTGCGGCTGCGGCCGGTGAGAAAGCGGCGGATTTTCGGCGTTTACGAAATCTTTATGAAATCCTTATGGCGACAATCAGAATTATGAGTTGGACATTCACGCGCACCTCTCGCAAACTCCGCGTCTGTTGAAGTGATCGGTAAGACGTTCGAGCTTTCCTTTCCCCGTCGAGGGGAGGGCTTCGAGCCCGTTTCTGCTACGCCGGGTCTACCCCCGGGACACTTCGTCGTGTCCGACTAACAAGCACAGTGGAATCCGTTGCACGCTCGAACGCGCGCTTGGGCCGAAGTGTGCCCGCGAAGCGAATCGCGTGATTCCGCGCAGCTCATCTTGCATCAAGCGACGAGGTAGGCGCCTGTGAAGGAATTGTTGCAATTCGGCGAGTTCGTTCGCCGGGTCCGGACCCACATCCAGTTTGGCGATCTCTCGCGAGCGCCGCTCGGACTGCTGCGAATGGAGTGGAACGGGCCGACCGCACAGTGTGAGTGCGTGGCGCGGCAGCCGGATCGATGGGACGCGGATCTGCCTGCTCCGCTCGGTGAGCGACATGCCTCGATCCAGGCATTGAGAGACGCCATCGCGGTTCGCGGGCTGTTGTTTCAGATCTTTCCGGCGCTTTTGAGCGCTGAGATTCGCCTGTACCGGCAAGCGGCGGGCGAGCGGCTGGAGCTCATCGTCGCGGGCCACGTGAGCCGGGACGAGCGTGCGCCGGCGGCGGTTCGATCGCTGGCCATGCGCGCGAAGCTACTCGGCTTTCATTTCTGGCTCGATGAAGGCGTGCTCGAGGATTTGCAGTCCCAAGAGCTCGCGGTGAATTCGTAATCGATTTTTCATTCGTAAGCGGCCCGGAGCATCCAGCCGGCCTGTTTCTGTAGGGGGCACGATTCTGACTCGTAAAAAGGAGACGCGGAATGTCCGTGAAAGCAGAACGAACACCAAGGCTATCTTTTTCTGAGAAGTTATCGAGGCTCGCGCTGCGCATGCGCGATCCCGAATGGCGCACCTACGGCGGAGCGATGCTGGCGGGAAAGGTGATCGGCGTCCTGTCGGTGCTCGCGATCATGGGCCTCGTGACCTACGTGGGCTTCTCCCATGTGTTTGCCGACGACGCGCCGGTGGTGAAAGCCGCCGACGTGGTGAACCCGGTGAACACCGCCTGGACTCTTGTGGCGGCGTTCCTGGTGTTCGGCATGCAGGTCGGCTTCACGATGCTGGAGGCCGGGTTCTGCCGCTCGCGCGAGACGGTGAACGTGCTTGTTGAGTGCGTGGTCGACACCTGTCTTTGCGGCCTTTTGTTCTACGCCGTCGGCTTCGCGTTCATGTTCAGCCACGGCAACGGGTTTATCGGCTATCACTGGTTCTTCCTGCAGAACGCGCCGGAAACGTATGAATCAACGGGCGTCGCGTTCCTGGCCGTGTGGATTTTCCAGTTCGCATTCGCCGACACCTGCTCGACGATCACCTCCGGCGCAATGATCGGCCGCACGGGATTCGTCGGTGATCTTCTCTACAGCATCTGCGTGACCGGCTTCATTTATCCGGTGATCGGACACTGGGCCTGGGGACCGGACGGGTGGCTCGCGAATATGGGCAGCGACGGCCATTTCTGGGCGGCATCGGGCATGCCCTTTCACGACTTTGCCGGATCAACGGTCGTGCATACGATCGGCGGATTCATCGCCCTGGCTGGCGCGATCGTTCTGGGCCCGCGGCTCGGCCGGAAATTCAAACGCGACGGCGGCGCTCCGATGTTGCCGCACGATCTGACCATCGCCGTCAGCGGCGGTTTGATCCTGTGGTTCGGATGGTACGGCTTCAATCCCGGCAGCACGCTATCGGCGATGGATTTCGTGGGCATCGGCCGCGTGGCGACGAACACCACACTCGCCGCGTGCGCGGCGGGCTTGAGTTCCATCCTCTACGGCTACTTCATGACCAAGAAGTGGGACGCGGGCTTCACGACGAACGGGTTCCTCGCCGGACTCGTCGCGATCACCTGCCCCTGCTACTGGGTCAGCCCGACCGGGGCGGTGATGCTCGGCGCCGTCGCCGGCGTGGTGGTGATTCTGGGCATCGACCTGCTCGAATGGCTGCGCATCGACGATCCGATCGGCGCGGTTCCCGTGCACGGAATTTGCGGCATCTGGGGAACGCTGTCGCTCGGTCTGTTCGCGTGCGGCAAATACGGCGCAACCGGCCCGATCTCTCCCGACAACAGCGCACCGCTGAAGGGTCTGTTCTACGGCGGCGGCACGCAGGTACTGGTGGCCCAGATGATCGGCAGCGCCTCGATCACGCTAGCGACGTTTGCCGTGGCGATGGTGGTGATGCTCCTGGTCAATGCCACGGGAACGCTGCGGTTGCCGGCGGAAGCGGAACTCTACGGCATGGACCTGCACGAGCACGGCATCTCGGCGTACCCCGAGTACGTGCTTTCGTCGCTCGGAGCGCCCGGAGGAATGTCGAAGGACACGGTGCTGCCGACGCCCAGCGGGGTGATGAGCCGGGCTGCGGTGTCACATTCCGACTGATCGAACTTCGATTTTTCGGCCAGCCCCGGTCCCCTTCTCTCCGGGAGGGGGCCGGGGCCGTAGTTTCTGCCCCGGATTTGGGGCATCGATCGGCCTCGGAGGAATTCGTAGAAACCGGCAGGGAGCCTAGAGGCGGCTGCGCCGCAAAACAAGGAGAAAGAGATGACCAAGCTCGAAGCAATCGTTCAACCGAACAAGTTTGACGCGGTCAAGAGCGCTCTGGTCGAAATCGGGATCGATGGGATGACCGTATCGGAGGTGCGCGGTCACGGGCGGCAGAAAGGCCATACGGAGACATATCACGGGCACGAATACAGCGTGGATCTGCTTCCGAAGATCAAGATTGAAATCGTGACCGAGGACAAGCTGGTGGATCAGATCGTGGATGCCATCATCAAGAACGCGGCCACCGGCAAGATCGGCGACGGGAAGATTTTCGTTTCGAAAGTGGAGGAAGCGATTCGGATTCGCAACCAGGAACGAGGGGCGGCGGCGCTGTAGTTAGTCTTTCCGCGCTCGAATCACACAGGCTTGCGGCTCTCGGGCATAGATCTCCTCAACCAGCGCGGCGCGGCGGTCAAGAACTGCGCGCTGGTTGAACGATCCCTTGTCCGTTATTTCTCCGGCGTCAAGCGACGGGGCCTCCTCGAGCAGTATCGCGCGCTCGACGCGACTCGAGCTGCCCGTCGACTCGGCCGCCAAGGTATTCAACAGGCTTTGAAATCGTGCGCGGACGGCGGCGCTCGCGAGAATCTCTTTGGTCGCACCGGGTGGTAGTTCCGGGCAAAGCGTGTGGCAGGCCGCGAGATCCGGAAAAATCATGGCGCCTACGAAATCGCGATCGAGACCGGTGAGGACCACGTCGCGAACGAGCGGGGAGCCGTGCGCGATGATTTTCGCGCGCAGCGGGCCCACGCTGACCCAGGTGCCGTTGGCCAGCTTGAAGTCTTCGGTGAGGCGGCCGTCAAACAGCAGGCCCTTGTTGATGTCGTTCGGATCGATGAAGCGGACGGCGTCCCCGAAGGAATAGAAGCCGTCCTCGTCGAAGACTTTTTTTGTGAGTTCTTTCTGCCGCCAGTAACCCGGTGTTACGTTGGGCCCGCGGACGCGCGCTTCGAGCTTGCCGTCGCGCGGCACGATCTTCAGTTCCACGCCCGGCACGGGAATTCCGATGGTGCCGGCGCGGTCGGTCTCCCAGGTCGTCTGCATCGCCATGGGGGAGGTTTCCGTTGACCCCAGGCCGGTGGCCATGATCACGCGTTCGCCGCAGGTCTCGAAGGCCAGCTCGCGGTAGGCGTCCCACACCGGTTGCGAGAGGCCGGCTCCGGCGTAAAACATGAGGCCGAGGCGCCGGAAAAAGGTTTCGCGCAGCTCGCGATCGGCGCGCAGGAACGGCAGCAGATCCTCATAGCCTTTCGGAACGTTGAAATAAACGGTGGTGGAAATCTCGCGCAGGTTGCGCACCGTGCGCTCGATCGAGCCGGGGCCGGGCTTGCCGTCGTCGATGTAGAACGTGCCTCCGTTGAAAATCGCGATGCCTACGTCGTGATTTCCACCGAAGGTGTGATTCCAGGGCAGCCAGTCGACGATCACCGGCGGATCATCTGCCAGAAAGCCGAAAATTTGCGCGATCATTTGCTGGTTGCTGCAGATCATGCGATGGGTGTTGATCACCGCTTTGGGCATGGCCGTTGAGCCGGAGGTGAAGAGAAATTTCGCCACGCTATCGGGATGGATGTTTTCGTGGGCCGCGGCGACGGCCGGCGTTGGCGTGGTTTCGATGAGATCGGCGAAGGTGCTGGCCTTGCGCCGGTCGGGAGGCGCTGTGGTGGTGATGACTTCGACGCCATCGCCGACCGCGGCTTCGATCGCGGGCGCGTAGCGAACGCCGTCGGAGGCAAAAACCAGTCCCGGCGTGACGATCTTGAAAGTGTGCTTCAGCTTTCCGAAATCTTTCGAGACCAGCGAATATGCCGGAGAAATCGGGGCCGCTGGAATGCCCACGTGCTGTCCGGCCATGGTCAGCAGAAATTGCTCGAGATCGTTTTCAGACAGGATCGCGACCGGGCGCTCGGTCGAGAGGCCGCGATCGAGCAGGGCCTGGCCGATCGATTCGATCGAACGCATCGCCTGTCCATACGTCAGACGGGTCCATTCGCCGCCCGGACCGCGTTTCGCGATGCAGGTTTTTTCCGGCGTCCGCTGCGCCCAGTGTGCGAGGCGGTCGGTCAGCACCCTCGGATAGGGCTTGAGCGCTTCTTCCGGCTTTACCAGCAGGGCGCCGCCCGGCAATCGTTCGAGCGTGGCGCCGGAGGTGCGCATGCGGACGCGGCGCACGCCGGATTCACTTGCTGACTGGCCCGTTTTTTCCGGCAGAGAGGTCATCGGGGACGGATAGTTTCCCACACTTTCCTTGACGGCTCTATGCCCGCTCGGGGCAGCCGAACGCCGTCTGATAGGGGAGGCTGGGAGCTACTTTCCCAATTCCTTGCGGACGATCCGGGCGCCTTCCACCATGGCGCGGAGCTTGCCGAAGGCGATATCGCGTGGCACATGGAAAAGGCCGCAATCGGGCAGCACGTAGAGCTTTTCGGGCGCGACAAAATTCAAGGTCTTGCGGATGCGCTCGGCGACGATATCGGCCGTCTCGACGGAATTATCTTTGACGTCGATCACGCCGGCGCCCAGCTCGAAGGGAACCTTGAATTCGCGGAAAAGATCGAGATCCTCGCCGCCGCGACGCGCGAATTCCAAGCTCAGCGAATGAACCTTGGCATCCAAAATCGCCGGGAAGAGATAGCGATAGCTGCCTTCCCAGGACGGCTTGCCGTAGCGGTTGCCGTAGCAGATGTGCACGGCGATTTTCGCCTGAACTCCCTCGACCAGAGTGTTCAGCACCTTGACGCCCCAATGGATGTCTTCGGGGAAACCAGAATAATAGGGTTCGTCGATCTGAATATATTTCGCGCCGGCCTTTGCGAGCTCCTTGAGCTCCATGTTCATCACCCGCGCGATGTCGGTCGCCAGCGCCTCTTCGCTGGGATAGTGTTTGTTGCGCACGCGTTTGGTGAGCGAATGGGGGCCGGTGATGCAGATTTTCGCGGTGCGCTCGGTGTTGGCCAGGAGAAAGCGGAAGTCTTCGACCAAGCCGATGGCGGCCATCGGAATTTTGCCGATCACTTCGCTATCGTAAAAATCGTAGTAGAACTTCTTCGACGAGCGATCGATCTGCACGCCTGGCAGCCGCTCGACGAAATAATCGATCATGTTGTCGCGCCGCAGTTCGCCGTCCGTGACCATGTCGAGCCCCGCCATTTCCTGGTCCTTGATCGCGGAGCGGACCGCGGCATCGTGAATCTCGTCCAGATCGTGGCGGCTGATGCGCCGCGCGAAGTAGTCCGTCTTCAGGCGCTCGAGCCAACCCGGCATCGAATAGCTGCCGACCATGGTCGTGGGCAAAAAAGGCAAGGTCATCGGTCTTACTCCCGTCGTGTCGTGTACAGGACCGAGGTCTTCGTTCCGGCCCGGTGTTGGAATGGAGTGAAATGCAGGTCGTAGCCCGCGCGCTCGGCCACTTCGCGCAGCAGCGCGCCGTTGACCCAATTGACGATCGATCCGTCGAGTTTTCCCGGACCGTGAAATCCCAACCTGTATTCCTGCAGATCGGTTACGAAAATGTCCTGTACCTGCAGGTAGCCGCGCGGATGCAGCAGTGGCAGGGTGTTGCGGAAACTATCGAGCGCCCCGGTGCTTAAATGAATCCGCAGATCGTTGGGCGCGTAGCGGAGGATTTCTTCCATGTGCAACGCGCTGAGGCCGGCGGGAAAGGATGCGTCCGGCAGATCGATCGCGTCCACCAGTCTTTCTTCGATGCGCATCGCGTGCCAGGTCTGCATCCAGAATTGCATGCCCTTCGCGCGGTCGGGCAGGACCGCGATTCCCACGTCCAGCAAGCGATCGACCGTCGAAGGAATGTCCGCGATCGCCACGCCACTCGCCTCGCTGATCCGCGCCGCATCCGCCGCCGGCAGGTAGGCCCGCGACTCGACCCAGAAAATCCGATTGTCGCGCCAGACGATCTCTTCATCCGGCAGGTTGTCGTACATGTTGGTCGAGTGCACGTGCAGGATCTTGTGGCGCAGGAAGGAAAGCGTCTTGATCGGATCGGTGGCGTCGAGCGCGATGAAGCTGCAAAGGTCGAGATGCTTCTTGACCGCCGGGCGCGAGTGCTCAAGAGTCGCCAGAGAATAGTCGCCCAACAGGAATCGCAGCTGATGATAGAAATTCGTTCCGCGGGCCTGATCCATGGCCCAGAAATGATCCAACCACAAGCCGGCGTGCGCGCCCATCCCTACGCCGATTTCCAGAATGAAGATTTCCGGCGGCAACCGGCTCGCGGTCTCCAGTTCCTTCAGCAGCTTCCAGAATTCCTCGACCGACTGTTTGACGCCTTCTACGTCCGTGCCGGTGGACTTGCCGCCGGGCAAGGCCTGCTCGTAGCCTTTTCCGGTGGCTTTCTCCCAGTCTTTCACGCGCTGCCAGTAGAGCCGGTTGAACTGCCAAACGATGCTTTTGCGGAACGACTGGTAATCCTCGAAATAGACGCGACCTTGGCGCTCCGCTGAATCGGGAGACTCGGCCGCCATCGCTCTCTCGACCAGGTTGCGCAGCGATCCGGGCGCCACCTGGCGTGAGTCGATGCGTATCTCCATGGGCGGCGTGTTCGGGCCGGCTCCCTCGCCCGCGTGCATCAGGGTGACGGGTTCGCGGAAATTGTATTTGTATTGAAGCCAGTCGAGGTGGATTTGCAGGCGGGCGAACTGTGCGGCACTGATGTGCCCTTCTTCGAGCAACGACAGCACGGTGGCGACGACATCGCCGCTGCTGGAAGGCGCCGAATCTTTTCGTGTGTAATTAAGGTGCAGGTTCAAGTCTTGAGCCTGAAGGCGCCCGCACCCCGGCGATCCATGGATGCCCAAACCTTGCGGACGGCCCGTGCGACGGGGGGTAGCTTAGCCCAGTGCTCGTTTCCGGTCAGCAGATTTCCTTCGGGGCCGAGCACATCAAAGATCCGCGCGACCCCTAGTGCCACACCCGCCGCGCCGTGTCCACCAAGAGTTTCAACTTGGCCCATTGTTCGTCTTCGGTGAGCAGGTTCCCCTCGGCTGTCGAAGCAAAGCCGCACTGCGGGCTCACGGTCAAATTTTCGAGCGGAAAATACTTCGCGGCTTCTTTGATCCGCCGCACCACTTCGTCGGACCGCTCAAGCTGCGCCTTCTTCGTGGTGATCAGGCCCAGCACGACAATCTTTTCCTTGGGCACCAGCCGCAGGGGCTCGAACGTCCCCGCTCGCTCGTCGTCATATTCCAGAAGGAAGCGGTCGACCCGCAGCGAACCGAAGAGCTTCTCCGCGATGGCATCGTAGCCGCCTTCGGCGTACCAGTGGCTGCGATTGTTTCCGCGGCACAAGTGAATCGCGACCGTCACGCCGGGGCGTCTCGCCGCGTCGAAGCATGCATTGTCAGCGGCAATGGCCTCGTCAAGCGCCTCTTCGGGATCCTGGCCCATTTCCTGCTTGATCCAGTCCCGCCACTTTGGATCGAGGTAATAGCTGTAGCGCGGCGCGTCCACCTGAATGTATTTCACGCCCTCGTCGGCGAGTTGGGCCATGTCCTGCTTCATGATTTCGACGATGTCCCATAGCAGGGCCGAATGATCCCTGTACACCTTGTCGGTCACGCCGCGTTTGAACGCGATGGCCGGGAATTGCGTGGGGCTCGGCAGCAGGATCTTGATGTCGCCAGGGCTGTGCAGCTTCAGAAACGGCAATTCGCGCGCCGTTAGCGGATGCATCCGCTTGAGCTTTCGGTTGACCACGCCGGTCACCGAAGCGACCTTCGGCTTCGCCTGCGACGCGTCCCAGTCTCGCGCGATCGCGTCATTCGTATCGAAGCCATCGACGGCGTCGGTCAGCTCGCTCATGAAATTCCGGCGCCTCAGCTCCCCGTCCGTGAAAATCTGGAATCCGAGCTCTTTCTGTTTAGCGAGCGCCTTCAAAATATACTGGTCTTCCATCGCCCGCAGGCGCGATGGGTCGGTCCCGTCTGAGCGGGCCGTCAGCAAATCGGGGGGGCGAAGAAAGCTACCCACATGATCGGCTCGAAACTTGACTGGCATTGCGGTGTCCATTTCTTGGCGGCCGGCACCGATACGCGTGCCTACGTCAGCGGTGAAACTGCGACTTCAATTATGACTGAAGGGGGTGTCCCAGGCTTGCGGAAATTTTGGCGGTTGTTTCCTTTGTGAGGGCTATCTTGCGGGCGAGTTCCTTGCCGCGGAACCGCAGGGTTGGCCCGGCCACCCCCACGGCGGCGATCACCTGGCCGTCGCCGGACCAGATCGGCGCGGCCACGCCGCTGAGGCCGCGCTCGGTTTCCTGGCGGTCGAGCGCATAGCCGCGCTCGGCCACCTCCCGCAGGTTCTTCTTGACCTCCGCCATGGTGGTCATGGTGTGAGGGGTGTAAGCGGTCAGGCCCATGATCGACAAAATCGCCTCGGCCTCGTCCTCGGGCAGATACGCGAGGGTGGCTTTCGCCGCCGCGGTGCAATGGGGCGGAAATCGGGCGCCGATTGGGGTCCGGACGTTGATCACGCTGTCTCTGGAATCCACCCGGTCCAGGCAGACCACGCCGCCCAGACCCGCCACCGCCAGACTCACCGTCTCATGCGTTGCGCGGGAAAGCTCGACCAGAAACCGGTGCGCCTCGGTTCGCAGCGTCCGCGATTCGACCGCCCGCGTGCCCAGCTCGTGCAGCTTCAGACCCAGCCGGTAACGGTCGCTTTCGGGATTCCGTTCGATCAGGTCGAATTTTTCCATGGCGTGGAGCAGGCGGTGAACGGTCGTCTTGTTGAGGCTGAGACCCGAGGCGAGCTGCGTGACGCCCAACGCAGGGCCGTTGTCGCCCATGTAGAGCAGGATCCGCAGCGCTTTCTGCAGAGATTTGCTGGCGCCGGCCTGGCCGCGCGCAAGCGACCGCTTCCGGACCGATGGAGACACTCGTGCCCGCATGATTCCCGCCCCCCAGGCGATGCCCTATTCTTATGCCAGTGAGGGCCCTAATGTCAATATGAACGTGTGTTTCACATTGTAAAACGAGGAAGCCCCGCCGTCCCAGCCGGGGCGTGCTCGGGGGGAAGCGTCGCCGCCCGGGGGCGTATTATAATGCGCTTATGACAAATATTGCCGCCGCACCACCGAGCGTAGCCGACATGCTGCGCAACTTTTCGATCGAAGTGAATCCCGGCGAGCCCAAGATCATCGACGCTGCTCCCGGGCGCCTCGACCCGGGTACGGAAGTATTCATGACCTGGATTCCGGGAAAGAATCCGATGGACACCATCGGACCGGCCAAGAAACTCCGCGACGCAGGGTTGTACCCCACGCCCCATATCGGCGCGCGACACGTCGAAAGCGTCGCCCAGCTTGAAGACTTCGTCGGGCGCCTGGTCCGCGAAGCGGGCGTTGACCGCGTGCTGATTATCGCCGGCGACCGCGACACGCCTGCGGGCCCCTTCGATTCGAGCCTCGCCGTGATCAAGAGCGGCATCCTGCAGAAAGCGGGCATCACGCGGATTTCCGTCGGCGGGTTTCCGGAGGGCAATCCGAAGATTCCCGACCCGGTGCTCTGGGAGGCTTTGGCGGCGAAAACAAAGTTCGCGCGCGAGAACGGTTTGAACCTCACCATCGTCACGCAGTTCGCCTTTGCGTCCGAGCCGGTCGCGGAATGGGTTCGCAAGGTTCGTGCGCAGGGTATCGACAATCCCATCCGCTTGGGATTCGCCGGCCCCGCGGGGCTGATCGCGCTGACGCGCTACGCCTTGGTGTGTGGCGTGGGCGCTTCGATGAAGGTGCTCACCGAAAAGCCGCAGTTCGCCAAGTTGCTGATCGACAAGGGCCCCGAACCGCTCATCCGCGGTGTGGCCAACCACTGCGGACCCGGTTCGGGCTCCGAGTTGCCGCTGGGCATCAAGGGCGTGCACTTTTTCGTTTTTGGCGGCTTCAACAAGACCATCGACTGGATCAACGCCCAGCGTGCCCAGCAAGCCTCGGCCTGAAATCGGCCACGGGTGATCTTCCAACGGGCACGGTTTTAATTTTCGAGCGCGATTGCCCGAATTCGGCGAGCGGCGTAACATACTGCCCTCATGCCCGATTCCAGTCCCATCGTTGGCCGTACGGTTTCTCATTACACCGTTATCGATAAACTCGGCGGCGGTGGCATGGGCGTGGTCTATCAGGCGAAAGACACGCGCCTCGGCCGCAGCGTCGCACTGAAATTTCTTCCCGATGACGTCACACACGACCCTCCCACGATCGAACGCTTCCACCGCGAAGCGCGCGCGGCCTCCACGCTGAATCATCCGAACATCTGCACCATCTACGACATTGGCGAACACCTGGGCCGCCCGTTCATTGCCATGGAGTTGCTCGAGGGTCAGACGCTGAAGCACCGCATCTTGGGCAAACAGCTCGATATCTCCGAGCTGCTTGAAATCGGCATCCAGATCGCCAACGGTCTCGACGCCGCGCATGCCAAGGGCATCGTCCATCGCGACATCAAACCCGCGAACATTTTTCTTGTCGAGCGCGGCCAGGCGAAAATTCTCGATTTCGGTTTGGCCAAACTCTCGCCGCTGCTCAAACACTCGGCCGAATCGGTCGGCGCCACCGTGACGGTCGCTCAGGCGCATGGACGCCCGCTCGAGGACGAGCACCTCACCAGCCCCGGCAGCTCCATGGGCACGATTGCCTACATGTCGCCCGAGCAGGCGCGCGGCGAAGCGCTCGATGCGCGATCCGATCTGTTTTCCCTCGGCGTCGTGCTCTATGAAATGGCCACCGGCACGGCGCCATTTTCCGGCACGACCACCGCCGTGATCTTCGACGGCATCCTGCATTCCACGCCGGCGCCGGCCAAGGAATTGAATCCTCGACTGCCGATCGCTTTTGAGAACGTGCTCAGCAAAACCCTCGAAAAGGATCCGGATCTGCGTTGCCAAACCGCCGCTGAGTTGCGAGCCGATCTGAAGCGGTTGAGGCGCGACATCGAGTCCAGCCCCAAGCCCGCGGCCGGGAAAACCGGTTCCGGCTCGGGCGGGCATCCCGTCGCGGCGCTGCAAAAATCCGTGGCGGTGCTTTACTTCGAGAATCAGAGCGGGGCCAAAGAAGACGAATATTTCCGCGACGGCATTACCGAGGACATTGTCACGGAACTCTCGAAAATCGCGCAGCTTGAAATCTTTCCGCGTTCGGAAATGCTCCAGTTCCGGGACAAGCCTGTGACCGCGCAGCAAGTGAGCCAGAAACTCGGCGCGGCCTACGTGCTGGAAGGCTCGATCCGCCGCGCGGGCAACCGCGTGCGCATCACCGCGCAGCTGGTCGAAGCCTCGACCAGGCATTCCGTCTGGGGCGAACGCTACGACCGCCAGCTCGAGGATGTCTTCGCCATTCAGGAAGAAATCGCGCGCAGCATCGCCCAGGCCCTGCGCATCACGCTGACGCCGCAGGAAGAAAAAATCATCGCGCGCAAGCCCACGGAGAATCCCCAAGCCTACGATTTCTACCTTCGCGGCAGA
>Ga0210391_10000185_pt1 | contig 74146 bp, 64 predicted proteins | sample IncBWC12OmetaG_FD_160573 | JGI IMG/M metagenome (GOLD analysis project Ga0210391, IMG submission 160573) | Forest soil microbial communities from Barre Woods Harvard Forest LTER site, Petersham, Massachusetts, United States - Inc-BW-C-12-O ...
CGGTTTCGTTGCGGAGAACGTAAACGAAGAACATACGAGGGCAACACGGTTCGCGGGGGGATTCGAACTCCCGACCTTCTGGTTTCCGCCGCAGGCGGACTCTATCCAGCTGAGCTACGGGCGCACAGTCTTTAAATTGTAGCACAGCACATTATTTTTTCATCCGCTCGCTCGCCAGTGATCAGCCAGCGGACTCTTGCCCGAGTATCCGCTTAAGTTCCTCTCGCCCTTGGCCCGATTTCAGGAATTTTTCGCGCCGCATCGCTTCGGCTCGCGTAGCGTGTTCCTCTTGATAGATCACAACCCAACTACCGCGATTCTTCGTAGATCGGGTAACTCCGCTGTTATGTTGTCCCAAACGCTGCACAAGATCAGACGTAAAACCAGTATAGTGGCGGCCGGTTTCGTTGCGGAGAACGTAAACGAAGAACATACGAGGGCAACACGGTTCGCGGGGGGATTCGAACTCCCGACCTTCTGGTTTCCGCCGCAGGCGGACTCTATCCAGCTGAGCTACGGGCGCACACTCTTTAAGTTGTAGCACAGCACATTATTTTTTCATCCGTCGCCCGCCAGCGGTCAGCCTGCGAACGTAAAGCCGGTATACGGCCTCTTTCGCTACGGAGAACAGGCTATCCGGACGGATAGCACCCTATCTGTTCAGATAGCATTTATTCTCGCGATCGCGCCACAAAATATTTCCGCCGCAATTACGTTGGCGTCTATCTCTGTGTGAAATAGGTGCTTCCGCCGAAAAACTGCACATCTTAAATCTTCCTTCATTTGGCCGCGCAAATGCTCCCTCCACTGCGTGCATTGCAGAGCAGAGATTTACAGCATGCAAGCAAGATAAGTTGGAGAGGAGAAATAAAATGAAATTTCAAGTACATCGTTTGTTCGTCATAGCGGCCATCGGATTGTTCAGCGTTGCCGCCTCCGCCCTCCCAGCGGTTGCCCAGGACGCAGTAAGGGGCCACTTTACGCTCCCTCACCAGGTACGCTGGCAGAACACGAATCTCCCGGCCGGTGATTACACTTTCACGCTGCCATCCCTCGCGCCCTTTAGCGCGATGACAGTTACCGGACCAAATGGCTCGGTGTTCGAGCTCGCCCGCGTATATTCCGACCGCCGGTCCGACGGTCCCAGCGTCTTGATCCTTGAACAGCGCGATGGAATCTCCTACGTTAGCCAGATGAACCTGTCCGAGGTCAGTGTGCAAATAAACTACACGGTGCCCAAGCAATCGCGCAGAGATGAGCCCCTTGCCCAAGCACCCACCACTGAGAAAATTCTCGTCGCCATGGTCGTAAACTAGCACCTCGAACAACCGTGCTCAAACAACAGTGTCTCTTCCGTGGGCAAGCCCAGCAAAATCGGGCTTGCCCTAACTGTTTTCGGCGTCGAATGCCCGCTCTCAGTTCATTGGTGGCAAGGGCGTCTAAGGCGTGTCGATCGTCAAATTATTTAGTACAGCTGTACCATTCTTACATTGACGAACCAAGGTACCTTACTGTATACTTTCACATGTAGGTTATAGTACTTGGTCTCGACATTTCCCAGGAAGGCGCCGGCTCTGGGATAACCACTTACTAAACAATTTTCCGGCCTAAGCTATTTAGAATGAACACTTGCAGAAGGTTGTGAAAACAAAGGCACTTTAAGTCCCTTTCTTTTCACATCCTTTCGCGAATCCCTCAGGGGTAGAGCCCCTGTAGCGGCCGCCTTCCGAGGCGGACGCCTTTGACTTTTCTGAGGTCGTCTTGGTCGCCCCTGACTTTTCTTCCGTCGCGGGCCGCCGTTTCAACTGCCTCACCTCGCCAACGAGGCCCCGCGGAACCGAGGATCACCATGCACTCACGCCGCCTCGCCCTTCACAAACACCTTCCCATGCTCCTCCGCCCCAAACCACAGCAGCACCGCCAGCGCGCAAATGGTGACAATCTCAAACGCGGCGATGGCCCACCGGTACCCCACGCGATCCCGCAACGCGTACTCCATCGAATTGGTCGGCGAAGCAAGCAGTATCCCCAGTTGGTACGCCAGACCAGGCATCAACCCGCGCGCCGAATCCGCCGCCAGTTCGTTCAGGTGTACGGGAATAACTCCCCACGCCCCCTGCACCCCGATCTGCATCACAAACGCGCCCGCCGCCAACAGCATCAGTTTGCCGCTGAACGCCCAGATCGGAATCACCGCCAGCGACACCGCCAGCGCCGCCATCATGCTCTTGCGCCGACCCGCTCGCTGCGAAAGCAGTCCAAAGATAATCGCGCCAATCACCGCGCCAACGTTATAAAAAATCGCGATGTTCGCGCGCATCGCCGCGGCCACGCCGTGTACTTCCTGCAAAAAATCGGGATAAAGGTCCTGCGTGCCGTGCGAGAGGAACATCATGAACGTCATCAGCACCACTAGATACGCGAAGCGCCGCCAATTCTTACCCACCACCCGCAGCACCTCTCCGGTGCTCGCCGCCTTATGTTCTTTCCACGCCTGCGACTCCGGCACTTTGGTGCGGATGTACAGCGCCAGCAGCGCGGGAACCGCGCCGATCCAGAACATCGCGCGCCAGCCCCAATGCGGCAGCAGAAATCGCGCCGCCATCGCCGCCAGCAAATATCCGATGGAGTATCCGCTTTGCAGAATGCCGCTCAGCACGCCGCGCCATTTTCGCGGCGCTGCTTCCATCGCCAGCGACGCGCCCACGCCCCACTCACCACCCATGCCGATGCCAAACAGCGCGCGCAAAATCAAGAACACCGTAAAGTTAGGAGCAAAGCCGCAAAGTAATTCGATCAGCGAAAAATAAATCACGTTGCACATCAGCGGAATGCGCCGCCCGTAGCGATCCGCAAGCAAGCCGAACAGCACCGCGCCGACGGGACGCATCGCCAGCGTGGCGAAGGTGGTCAGCACAATGTCTTTTTTGTTGACACCAAATTGATGCGCCAACGTATCGAAGAGGAAAACTGCAATGAAGAAATCAAAAGCATCCAGGGTCCAGCCAAAAAATCCCGCGAGAACAGCATGATGCGTTCCCGGAACATGCGCCCGCACCACTTCCCTCGTGCTCCGATCGCTGATGCTGGATTCGTTCATGCCGGTTGGTCGATGTCGCGCTCGCGGATGTTGGGTTCGCTCATGCCCTGTTGGCCAACGGCCAGTTGCCTCGCGCTAGCCCACTCATGCGGGTTCTGCTCAACGTCAGCCTTCCTGCCACTTCGCAGCGTCTGGCATCAACCGCCAAATGGTAATGCCACAAGCCACGGCCACTACGCCCAGCGCCGCGCCCGCCGGATAACGCCCGAAGCAAATCTCGCCAATCGAAAACAGCGTCGAGTACACCAGCACGCAACCGACAATCCAACTGAGCAGATTGCGTCCCAAATCGCGCGTCACCGGTTCATCGCCGCACATCTGCGCCACCGGACGCCAGCCAGTGATCTGCGGACGCACTTTGCGATAAAACTTCGCGAGTATTTCTCCCGGCTCGGCGTCCGTCAAGAACGTAACGGCCAGCCACACCAGCGTGGTAAATCCCGTGGTGCACAGCGTGGTTTTGGCGAACACCACCGGATCGGATCCGGAAAATGGCTGCGGCCGGCCAGTCAGCGTCATCCACAGCGACGCGGAGTGCAACGTCAGCGTAGCCACCAGCGCAGCAATCATTGCGGAAATTTCGCTCCACGCATTGACGCGCCACCAATACCAGCGCAGCAAATACACGCCGCCGGTTCCTGCGCCCAGTTCCAAAACAATTTTCCAGCCTTCGCTCACGGATTGCAGGTTCCACGCTACAAACGCCGCGGCGAACACCAGCAACACCGTAGAGAGGCGCGAAGCATTTACGTAATGCGATTCGCTCGCTTTCTTGTTCAAAAAACGGCGATAGAAATCTTCCACCAGGTACGAACTGCCCCAATTCAATTGCGTCGCTACCGTGGACATGAACGCGGCCATGAATCCCGCCAGCAAAATGCCCAGCAGCGCGTGCGGCGTCTGCCGCGTGGCCACCAGCATGTAACCTTTTTCCGGTTGCGCCAGCCCCGGATACAAAACCACCGCCGCCAGCGCCGTCAAAATCCACGGCCACGGCCGCAGCGCATAATGCGCCAGATTAAACCACAGCACGGAAAGCAATCCGTTGCGTTCATCTTTCGCGCTGAAAATTCTCTGCGCGATGTACCCGCCGCCGCCGGGCTCCGCGCCGGGATACCAGAACGCCCACCACTGCACCGCCAGATGCACTACGAAGGTAATCACTGGCAGCGTCCACAAAGCTTCGCCGGTTATGCCGCGCGAAAAATCCGGCAGCAACGCGGTGATGTCGCTGGCGCCGGGACCGACCGCCGCACGCTTCGCGGCCAGCGTCGCGAGCATCTGTTGCATGCCGCCCGCGGCGTGCACCCCGTACCACGCCACGCCGATCACGATGGCCATCTTCAAGACAAACTGGAAAAGATCGGTCCACAGAACGCCCCACAATCCGCCAAGCGAAACGTAAAAGCCGGTGAACGGCATCAAGAAGAACACGCAGATGGCCAGCGCCTTCGCGTCGCTCACCCCCATCGCGGTGCTGATGATGTTCACCATAGCCTTGGTGACCCATCCAAGAATCAGGCAGTTCATCAGCAGCCCGAGATACACCGCGCGAAAGCCGCGCAGAAATGCCGCCGGCTTGCCGGAGTAACGCATCTCCGCAAACTGCACGTCGGTAATCAGTCCGGAGCGCCGCCACAATCGTGCGAACAAAAACACCGTCATCATTCCCGACGGCAAGAAACTCCACCACAACCAGTTCCCGGCCACGCCTTGGGTGTAGACCAGGCCGCTCACCGCCAGCGGCGTATCCGCGGCGAACGTGGTGGCCACCATGGACGTTCCCGCCAGCCACCAGGAAACATTGCGCCCGGAAACGAAATAATCTTCCGTGCTTTTGCCGGAACGCCCGCGAAAATACAATCCCATCGCCAGCGTCACCAGCAGATATCCGACAATTGCGGCCCAGTCAGCAGCGGTTAAGTGCAAAGTGTTTCGCTCCCCAATTTCGCTGTTCGCGAATTGCAGTTTGCTACGGTTTCGTCAGTAATCGCTAACGATGTGCAGACGCTATCACTAGTTGCAAATTATCGCGGCGCAATTTCATTGCGCGATCGGCGCGCGCGCCGCTTTACCGGGAAATACTCCGTCGACGAGCTTCCCATTCTTTACCACGGCCACGCCATTGACGAGGACAAATTCAATGCCTTCGGAATACTGCAGCGGCTCTTCAAACGTAGCCTTGTCGATAACGCGTTGCGGATCAAAGATGGTGATGTCCGCGTCGGCACCCACGCGGATTCGCCCTTTGTCGTGAAACACAGGAGCGCGCTGTTCCAGCCGTTGCGCCGGCATCAGCGTCATCTTGCGCAGCGCGGTCATCAGGTCCAGCGTTCTTTCTTCGCGCACGTAATGCCCCAACACCCGGGAAAACGTTGCTTGCCCGCGCGGATGAATCTTCGGCCCCGTGATCGGCATGCCATCGCTAGCCACCATGACGATCGGATTCGCAAGCGCCGTCCGCACCATTTCTTCCGGAATGCTGAAAACCACCACGTTGCCACCAACTTTGCGATATTTCTCAAACGTTTCCGCGGTCAGTCGTTCGCCGGTCTCGGTCCACTGCACGTCGTGGTAAGTAATACCCTGGCGCTCTTGCCATCCCGGATCGAAAATCGCCGATTGCAGTGCGGTGCTGCCCGCGGTGTATGGATAGCACTCGGTGGTCACGTCGAGTCCGTTTTTCCGCGCGCCTTCCACGGCGGCGATCAGTTGGGGCGTATCGCGCAATCCCATGCTGGTGATGTGCACCACGTGCAAGGGAGCGCCCGTGGCGGCCGCGGCGGCGATAACCTCTTCGATTCCCGCCAAGCCATCCATGGGTTCCAGCACTCCGGCGTAGCGCAAATGCACGTGAACGGAAGCATGGTATTTTGCCGCCGCGCGAAACATTTCCAAAATTTCTTCGTGCGACGCTGCCTCCGTGTAGTTGATGCCCATGCCCACGGCGAGCGCGCCCCGCTGCAAGCCGTACTCGATCTGCCGACGCATTTCCGCGATTTGTTCCGGCGTGGCCGGCTTATGCGCCGCGTCCCCGGTCGGAAGAAACAGCCCTGGATCGCCGATCACCTTCATGCGTACCGGGATGTGCCCGATGCTCACGCCATAATTGATCAGCGCTTTTCCTTCGCGATGGGCGTACCAGCCGTCCACGTCAGCGGTGCCCACTTCCAGTTCGAGCGTGGTGGTGACGCCATCGTGCGCCTGAAACTGATAGTTGCGCGGCTCTTGTCCGTGCTCGTGAAGATCGATGAATCCCGGAGCCACCACCAGACCTTGCGCATCAATGGTGGTTTTGCCATGCAGAACGCCGGCGGAAATCGCACGAATTTTTCCGTCGCTGATGCCCACGTTTCGTTGCGCATCCAGCCCAGACTCCGGATCCATGACGCGGCCGTTGAGGATGACCAGGTCATACATCGCGTCCTGCGGCGCGGCATGCGAGTACATCGCCGCAAGCGAGACCGCCAAGAGGGAGACGGCCGCAACGATCACGCAAACGACGTTTCGTCTCCGGATACTGCGCAAAGCGATCATCCAGTGTCCTAGCGAAGCGATTTGCCGACGCTAAGTCTCAACACAAGATCAGCCGCTGTCAAAGGTTTTCTGAAACGATTTAATAGAGGCTATCGAGTGCGCATGCGGGTGAGCGCAGAGTTTCCTGGGAACGCCAATCTCCCGATTGGCGGGTTTCTGCCCGGGAGATTGGCGTTCCCAGGAAAACAAAAACCCGGATCGCTGGGGTGAGCGACCCGGGTCGGGGCAACTGCTTGAGGGGGGCCTGGGGTAAACTTTAAAAAATCGTGATAACGCCTAAGGAACTGCGAAAGCGCTTCCTGCAAACGGTTTAATGCACGTGCTGTGTGGCCAGCACACAGATCTGGCGCAAGTCTTCGTAGGTGAAAAATATCTCGTCGCAGCCGTCAGCCGTCTCGCGCAGACCCAAGCCGGATTCGGAGGAGAGGTCGAACAGTTCTTCTTCGGAGAGGCCCAACAGCAGAGCGGCCCGGCGATGCGTTACGTACTTGTATTCCTGTTTTTGTTGTTGCGTCTTCATATTCCCTCCCTCAGGGCCTTGCACAACGCCTGATCCCAACCGGTTAAGCCGGAACGGGTCAAGCTGGAACCAAGGCCATGCTGTCTTGCTCCACAGCCAGGATCATTACTTTATAGATGTCCACGTCCCAGCCTTCGCCGATGCGGACGCGAACCGTTTCGTCGCCATCTTTCAGCAGCTTGCCGCGCAGCGGCACCTTAATGTCACCGAGTGCGACTTGCAGCACCACCGCTCTCCCCACCCACGGCTGAAATGCGTTCGTCATGTCTCTCCCTCGAGCCCCACTGCCAACCGCGCGCCACTTGCCGCTGTGACGTCGCGATGACTACAACATCGTGCCGTGAGAGAGAATCGCGCAGCGTACTGTGCGCCACAATGGTACAGAGAGGGTATTCAGCTGGTACGAACAGACTAGTTTTGAATTGAGCAAAAATTCTTGTGAGCGCGCGCTAAAAATTTCGAATCGGCATCACGAACGGCATGACGGAGGGCATGACAAAGTGCGGCAAGTACCTCGGTACTGCTCAAGCAGGACGCGCGTCCCATTGGGGGAAAAACTTGCGACCCTCATCCTATGTTCATGCCGCGAACCGCCCAGCCCTCAATGCCGATGGGACAGCTCGACACCCCCTCGACTGTCCCATCGGCCAGGCCAGGAATTGGCCTGGCGCTTGGCGGCGGATTCGCGCGCGGGTTCGCGCACCTAGGAATTCTGCAAGTCCTCGAAGAAAATAAGATCCCGATTTCGCACATCGCGGGGACCAGTGTGGGCAGCATTCTGGGCGCGGCGTATGCCAGCGGAGCGCCGCTAGGGCGGCTGATGGATACGTGCGGCAAGCTGCGTTTACGGGACATTGCGCGCTGGCGCGTCTCGCGGCTGGGGCTGGCCAGCAACTATTGTCTGGGCGACTTGATCGAACGCGTTTTTGAATCACGGCATTTTGAGGATCTGCGCATTCCCATGAGTGTGGTGACCACCGACCTGGCATCGGGCGAGCCGGTGGTGTTTACCCACGGTCCGCTGGTGGAAGTCATTCGCGCCAGTTGCGCGTTCCCCGGTCTCTTTGAACCCGTGGAGATTGGCACGCGCTATCTGGCGGATGGCGGCCTGGTGGCCCCGGTTCCCACGCTGGCCGCACGTACCATGGGCACAACGATTTATGGAAACAGCGATGCGAACATCGTGATCGGTGTTTCCGTGGGCCTGCATGACGGCTATCGCGGCGCGCCGACAAATATTTTTCAAGTGGTGAGCCGCGCGGTCAGTGCCGCGCAGAAACATCAGGCGGAAATCTGGGAACGCCAAGCCGATCTGGTGTTACGACCCGAGGTGCAGTCACTGGCGTGGGACGCTTTTGACCGCACCGGCGAAGCCATCGCGGCGGGCGCAGCCGCCACGCGCCGCGCACTGCCGCGCATCCGCAAATTGCTGGATAACGCGGCGGCAACGGCTGATGCGCTAGCAAACTCTCCGGTGGCCACTTCGCTCTACCGTCCGGACATGTGGACCGCCGAGGTGGCGCAATGATTCGCCTCTCCGCACTGATTTCGTCGATCTGCATCCTGGTGCTGATCTGGCACGAATGCGGAGAGAATCCCGGCGTTTTCTGCTACCTTATTGGTAAGGGCGCTTGGCAATCTGCGCGCTCTCGCGGGTTGGCTGCGGTACCGGTCTCTTCCGAGACTTACTCTTCAGCGACTTTTTCGGCGACTGATTCTCATACGAGGCAAAGGACTACTTCCGAGTGCTCGACGCTTTACTCCACTTCCTCCGCGCACTCTATAATCCCGAGGGACTAAAAGAACTCATTCGCTGGGGCGGCGCCCCGCTGGTTTGCCTGATTATCTTCATCGAAACTGGATTTTTCGTGGGATTTTTTCTGCCCGGTGATTCCCTGCTGGTGACCGCGGGAATCTTTGCCGCGGCTGGGGTCATTCCCTTGCGGTGGCTGCTGGTGCCCGGGATTATTTGCGCCATTGCGGGAGATCAGATTGGCTACTGGGTAGGCCGTGCCGCCGGGGTTACGCTGTACACGCGAAAAGACTCGCTGCTGTTCCGCCGTTCGCACCTCGAAAAAGCGCACGCTTTTTACGAGAAACACGGCGGTAAGACCGTGATCCTGGCACGTTTCGTACCCATTATTCGCACGTTCTGCCCGCCGGTAACCGGGGCGGCGGCGATGTCTTACCCTATGTTCGTGGTGTACGACATTTTCGGCGGTGTGCTGTGGGTTGGCAGCATGCTTCTGGGCGGTTATTTTCTTGGCCGGCACGTTCCGAATATCGAGCACCGCATTCACTACGTGATTGCCGCGGTGATATTGCTGTCCATCCTGCCGCCGATCATTGGCATATTGCGGTCACGCCGCGGTTCCGGCGCCACGCCACCCGTTGCGGCGCCGACCACAATTTCGGGGGAGTAGCCGGTGGCCGCCGCAAAAGTTCGCGCCATCATCTTCGATATTGGCCGCGTGCTGGTGCGCATTGACGTAGGCCGCGCCATGGCTGGTCTGGCGGAAAACGTAGCACTCACGCCGGAGGAGCTCTGGTCGGCGCTGGAAAAACATCCGAGTTGGCTGGATTGGCAAGAAGGGCGGCTTACGCCGCGCGATTTCTATCTAAGCGTGACGAAACGTTTTGGCGTCACACTTACCTTTGAACAATTCACGGAAATCTGGAATCGCGTGCTCGATCCGCAGCCGATTCTCAGCGAAGCATTTCTTGCGCCGCTGGCCAAGAAGTATCGTCTGTGCCTGCTTTCCAATACCGACCCGATTCACGTGGCGCACATGGAGTCCAGCTACGACTTTTTTCGATTTTTTCCACATCGCATCTACTCCTGCGCGGTGGGCGTCAGCAAACCTAATCCGCTGATTTATCGCGCGGCCTTGCGAGCATGTAAAGTCGAAGCTAAGAACGCGATCTATATAGACGACATCGCGGCGTATGCGGAAGCGGCGCGTCGGCTGGGGCTGGCGGGAATCGTTTTTCATTCTGCTGAGCAGCTTGCCGAGGAGTTAACGGCCTTGGGAGCCGAGGCGGGCAACTTTAGGGCCTGAAACCTGGTGATAGCCAGGCATTTAGCGTCGGAACTGAAGCTCCGACCACAAGCTAGGAAGTCCTTCTGGGCCGCAGATTGTGCAACGGCAAAATTTGATCTACAACGGAAACTCATATTGGCGTGTGGGAAATATGACCTGGACACAAACTTCCTCCAACGGCAGCATATACATCAGCGGATCCGGCACAAACACCTTAAATGTTTGTTACGGGTCGTGTCGTCCATGATTCGATCGAGGAGGCTCAGATGCGAGCGCGATGGTTTTTGCTGACTTTTGCACTGCTATATGGCATCGCACACGTCACGGCGCAAACTTCTCCGTACAAGTCCGGACGGCTCGATGACGACTATGCCGTTCCACTTGTAACTTCGGCTTTCGACCTTTTACATCGACGTAATGTCGCTTCGTTCGAACTAAAGGGATTGTGGCTCCTCAGCCAGTTGGGGGACCTCGCATCTATCGCGACTCTAAAGATTTACAACAAGGATGAGTTAATTACACCTGACACTGCTTCAGTGTACCTCATCGTTGCGCGCACCGCATTTTCCAACAAGAGCCAAGTCTTGAATAAGCCTGATCTAGACCCGAAAGTAACTCTCTTCATATTGAGCTATCTTGAAGAAAAGGAGGCTGCCGAGCCTTCACTTGAGAAAAGGATCGCTTATGTGAAGCGATGTGTAACGGATTTTTCGTGCTCCTCTCAGTCCGAGTACAATTTTGTCCAAGAATCGTCCCCCAAGTAGGACAACTAGCCGACCTCAACTGATGTCCTTCATGTTTATGCTCTTATTTTTGGTGCTGTCTCCTATTTCTGCGCGCGGGGCGGATCGACCTAGCCCACAAAGCTAACGTGAACGAGACTGACGCTTTGGCCGGTCAGCTCACGGATAACTTGACTAACAGGGGCGATTAACAGGGGTGATTGGAGGTTGGTCAGCGCGGGTGAAATTCAACACTTTGGGTGTTGGCGGGTAAACTTTGCGCGGACTAGTACCAGGCCCGAGTACCTACTGTCTGCCGTAAACATAAGAAAATAATATCTTTAGCGCCTACCTGTCCAAATGGCCATTTGGCGGGTGGAGTGCTGTTCCTGTAGGTCGGGTGCGCGACCGAACGGACTTCTGTCCCCTTGAAACGTCGCCTTGAGCTCTTGAGTCTAAATTTCGCCTGCGAATTACAAAGAGGAGAATCGTAAATTATGTCTGACGAACGAATCATCGAAACGCATAGTTCACCAAGCTGGCAGTTGCCGGCCATCATCGTATTGGGTCTGGTAGCGGTGGGAGGGTTGGCCTTCGGCTACAACGCGTCATCGAAGCTGGACAGCACGCAACAATCCGTAGCCGCGCAATTGAAGACCGAGCAGACAGCGGTACAGCAAGACGTCTCCTCACTGAAGGATCGGCTGGCGCAAGATGAAAAGGCCAACAACGATCTGCAGGGCGACATCAAGGTAGTGACCGACAAGCTGAAGATTACGCAGGGTCAACTGCGCAAGGCGCGTGAAGAGAACGCCAAGCTGGACAAACTGAGCGACGACACCACGCAGAAGCTGACCGCGCTGGATACTTCGGTGCACACCGAGCTGGCGACCAAGGCTACGGCGGATGATGTGAAGTCCGTGGACACCAAAGTGGTGGGCGTGCGCACGGACCTCGACTCCACGCGCGAAGACCTGAAGATGGCGCGCAGCGAAATGGGTACGCTGATTGCGCGCAATCATGACGAGATCGATCAACTGCGCCGCCTGGGTGAACGCGACTACGTGGAATTCACCATCACGGGAAAGAACAAACCGCAGAAGGTCGCCAACGTTACCGTCGAGCTGAAGGGCGTGAACGAGAAGAAGAATCAATACAGCGTGGCCATGACGGTTGAAGACAAGCGCTTCGACAAAAAGAATCGCGCGCTGAATGAGCCAGTCTTCTTCTACACTTCTGGGACGAAAATTCCGGAAGAGATCGTGATTAACAAAGTATCGAAAGATACGATCAGTGGCTACGTGAGCGTGCCCAAGGCTAACTCGACCTCGGCGCAAAACACCTCCGCTTCCGGACGCTAAAAGAAACGGTAAAGTGCAGAGTGGTTGCAGCAAAAAAGGGAGCGCCTTCGAGCGCTCCCTTTTTTTGTGCACAGGAGGCTGATCGTGTGGTCTACGACACCAACGAGTTGTATTGCGCTTCTGTGAGCGGGACTACGGAGAGGCGACCGATGCGGACCAGCGGGGAGTCCGCGAAAAGCTTTTGCGATTTGATTTGCGCTAGCGTTACGGGATTTGGCAACGGCTTGCCAGCTCTGATATTTACGGCGGGATTTTTCGGATCCTTGGTGTCCACGGAGACCACCGTGGCCGTGCCTACGGCGGATTTTTTCTCGCCGGTTTCGTAAATAATTAGTTTTGTGCCGGGGGTCATTTCGCGGAGGTTCTTTACGGCGGTGGGGTTGCTGACGCCGTCCCAGAGGGTGGACTTATCGCGCTGGAGATCGGCGAAGGAGTATACGGTGGGTTCGGTTTTCAGAAGGTAGGGCATGTTTGGTGGCCTCGGGGAGAATATGGCATAGGTGGCGAAGGAAAAGAAGACGGAAAGCCGCCACATAGTAGGACCCGCAGAACGCAAGTACATTCGATAAAAGAGGCCGGACTAAAAGTCCGGCACCACATAACCCTTCTACAAAACTAGGGCTAGGACGAAGCCGTCATGGCCTTTGGCGTCTACGGTTTGGATGGCGGTGGCTTGCACGCGAGGTTCGTTGGCGAGGTCGGCGAAGAGTTGGCGGATGCCGCGGACGTCGGGACTGTCGCTGGCAGCGTTTAAGATGGCACCGTCGCGAACCACGTTGTCGACAATGATGATGGTTCCCGGGCGGGAAAGTTTCAGGGCCCAGGCGAAGTAGCTGGGATTATTTTGCTTGTCGGCGTCTATAAAGATCAGATCAAAGGAGGCGGGATGGCCCGCGGCTACTTGGGGGAGGGTGTCCAGCGCCTTACCGATGTGAATTTCGATTACGCTCGCGAGACCGGCTTGTTGGAAATTCTTGCGGGCCACTTCGGCGTGTTTGGGATCGAATTCGAGCGTGATCAGTCGACCGGAGGGAGGAAGGGCGCGGGCCAGCCAGATGGTGCTGTAGCCGCCCAGCGTGCCAATTTCGAGGATTCGTTTTGCACCGATGCTGCGCGCGGTCAGGTTCAGGAATTTGCCTAATGTGGGTGTTACGGCAATTGGCGGGAGGCCGGCGTCGAGGTGCGATTTAAGGACGGCGTCCAATACTGGATCGGACGGGACCAACGAGCTGGATAAGAAACTGTCGACGGCGGTGTAAAGCTCTTGGGACATTTTGCGGGTTTCTCCCGGTGACGGATTTTGTTGACTGAGAATTTTTCGTCTTGGGCAGTATAGTGCCTCAGAAGGCGGCGGCCACAGAGGATGTTTGCGGCGTCAGGCGCAAGATGCGGCGGATTTGCCAAGCGATTTGGCAAAGCGTGATGAGTGCGCCGCCGAGGACGCTGTAGTGGACCACAGCGTTGATCGCGACTGCAAGGCCCGCGTATTGGGTGGCGTGGGTGGCCTCTGGATTGACCAGAAACAGATCGCCCGCACGGAAAAGCAAGAAGGTCAGCAGCAAGCCCAGCGATGATAACGAGACGCGGGCGATCAGTCGGCTGCGCGTCCAGCGCGGGAAGGCGAAATTCAGGCCCTGCTGCGCCACGCTAAGAAGCACGAACAAAAGAATTGGGAGGTAGAAAATCTGCCAAGCCGGCGCGTACACCAGCGGATCGGCGCTTGCGGCTTCGAGATAACGGACTGCTGGGCCGAGGAACAGGTAGGCGACGGCATAGGTTGCGCCAGGGACATGCAGCCAGCAGAGAACGAATACGAGGTTGACGAACATTTCGAAAAAAGTGTTGGCGCGAGAGATTTTCAGCGGATCGCGCACCGGCGGCAGGGCACGCGGATTCCAGCGATCTAGGATGTGGAATTTGTTCTGGGATTGTTCGATACCCGCGAAAATCGCGGTGACGATCGAGAATTGCAGCAGCGCCGGCCAGAACAGCGCCGTAAGTCCGACGCGCACGCCCAAAGCGGTCATGACGATGCTGGAGACGACTACCGTGATCGTGAGATTGAGCGTCAGGATCTTTGCGTAGAGTGGGAAAAGCGCCGGGCCGATGATAACGCGGCCGAAGGTGAAGGTGCGCTGGTCGTGGCGATAGCGGCTGGCGACCACCATGGGACTTCCCTGCTGCTGCAGGATGGCGATTTGTTCGTCTTCGGTAAGGGGGCGGCCTAGTGCGGCTTCGCGGTCGTCCATTTCGCCGAGGATGTTGGCGGACAGTTCCTTGAGAATGTCGTCGCGCTGGGCGGCGGGGAGACAGTGCTTTACTTCCTGGAGATAGCGGTCGACGAGTTGCATTTCTTATGACTCCTTTGCAGCGAGGTCATGTTGCGGATCGGTTGGCGCGGGTGTGGCGTCGTGCGCGCTACGCTTAGCCGTATGCGGCTCGACCATGCGGTCGATCGAAGCGTTGATGCGGCGCCATTCTTCGAGTAGCTGATCGAGGACTTGCGCGCCGGCGGGAGAGAGGCGATAGAAGCGTTTGTTGCGCTTGTTCTCTTCGCGCCATTCGCTGAGCAGCAGACCTTGCGATTCCAGGCGGCGCAGCAGCGGGTACAGGGTACTTTCGTCGATGATCAGCCCATCGTCGGAGAGCGACTTTCTTAGGGTGTAGCCGTACTGCTCAGATTTCAATTGGGCGAGGACGGCGACGACGAGGCAGCCGCGCCGAAGCTCGAGGCGGAGGGCGTCGAACAGGTCGGTGAGCGAGGCGGGAGTGGTGGATGCAATTATCATGTGTGCGGCGTATCGTATGTCATACACACTGTACTATATACAGTATCGTTGTCAAGAACAAAATGAACGACCCGATGACCCTCCATAATTCACTGAAAATAGATAACTTAAATATTAGGGAGAATCGACAGGTTGGCCAGGTTCAATAGCTGGCTGTCCGCCGTGACGAGCGTGAGATTGTAGACGCGGGCGGTAGCGACGATGAAGCGATCGCCAGGGTCCTTATGCGCCAACTGCGTAAAGCGAAGCTCGTGGGCTACTGCGAACGAGTATGGCGCTTCCTGGATCTGCAGGTCTTGGAACGAGCCGTTCACCCATTCTGCGAAATCCGCCGCGATATTGATTTTCTTTTTTTCTACGAGTAACACCAGCTCCCAAACACTGATGGGAGATAAAAACAGTTCGTTCCGCGGAGAGGCCAGCTGTTGATGAATCTCGGAAGTGATCCTCCAAGGCTCGAGCTCGTTCCAGATCCAGATGTGCGTGTCGAGCAGGAGCTTCATAGCGGGCACCTCATCCTAGCGCGCCATTTGTCGAAATCCCGGTTTCTGAGATCCTCGAGTCTTGAAATCCTCGTGGGAACCGGACCGTCATCGGGGTGGCGGGCTCAGGCTTCCAGTCCGGAGTCCCATTCGGATTCATCGCTGATCGGGCCAACAATATCTCCCAGGATCTCCCCGGAACCGATGCGCGCGCCGAAGCGGCGTGGCACGCGCAGCGAAGCGGGAGGATAGATTTCAGCGATGGCTTGGCCAAAGCGAGTGACTTGGATGGGCTGGCCGGTCTTGCGAACTTGCTCGAGCACGGCAAGGCAAGTGGCTTTGAATTTAGAGATAGCAATGTCTTCCATATGAACCACCTGAATGGAATATAGACTATGGTCGGACCATTGTCAAGTTATAGTTATGTCTGTTGAGTCGCGAATGCATCTCTGCCTCCCTAGCTCGTATCACTTGGTAGATTTGGTTGGCTTTAGTGGCTCGAGCGGAGGCGTGGCTGAGGCCGGGTCGCCCTTTACGTAGTGGCCGTACCAGGCTAGGTAGCGGCGCAGGCGATCCTGAATGTGGCTAGGCGAGGTAAATTCGTGAAACTCGCCGGGATAGACGATCAGCTCCGTGGTGCGACCCAGACTTTTTAGGGCTTGGTACATTTGTTCGCCGCCCAGGATGGGGACGTTGGAGTCGACTTCGCCACCCATGAACAACGTGGGCGTGGTGATGTTTTTTACCTTGTAGAAGGGGCTTAGTTTGTCCCATAAGGATTGATTTTCCCAAGGTCGGCCCAGCTCTGTTTCATAGTCGAGTTGGTATTGGTCGTGGCCATAGTTGCTGATATTTAGAGCTGCGCCCGCGCCGCTGATAGCGGCTTTGAAGCGCTGGGTTTGGGCGATGATGAAGTCTGTAGAAATGCCGCCGTAGGACCAGCCACCAACACCCAGCTTGTCAGGGTCGGCAATGCCCTGTTCGATGGCGTAGTCGACGAAGGCCATGTCGTCTTGAAAATCCTTGTTGCCCCAATCGGCAAAGATGGCTTTGCAGAATTTCTCGCCGTAGCCGGAGGAACCGCGCGGGTTCGGCAGCAGCACGGCGTAGCCATTGGCCGCTAGTAGTTGTTCATCAAAATTAAACTCGGCATACCAGGCCCAGACCGGACCGCCGTGCGGACGTAAAATCGTCGGGACGCGTTTGCCGGGGACATAGTCTAGCGGTTTATACAAATAGCCAGAAACTTGCGTGCCGTCTTTGCTCTTGAAGCGCACGTACTCGATGGTGGCCAAACGGAGCTGCGCCATGATGGCGTCGTTAACGTGCGTTAGACGCGCCATGTCCGTAGAAGATTGTTCCGTAAGCGATTGCGCCGCCGATGATTGCGCGATCGAGCTGTGCGTCGCGGAGGCCGGCAGAAAATAAATCTCACTGGGACGATCCAGTTTAGAGATTTGCGCGGCGATTTCGCCGGACTTGGCTATGAAATAGTCGTAGACCATCAGCCGGCCACCGATGGTGCGACTGACCTCTCCGCCCGTGGTGGCGATGCGGCAGAGATTCTGCGTGCCGTCATCATCGGCGATGAAGTAGATCGAGCTGCCATCGGGAGAAAAATGCGGCTGCGTCACCATCCGATCGAAAGACTGGGTGAGAACTTTCACTTCACCGCCGGTGGACGGAGCAACGGCCAGGTGCTTGGTGGCGTATTGGAAGAGCTTGGGGTCCAGCTGCGTCGTAAAGGCGATGAGTCTTCCGTCAGGGGACCAGGTTGCGGAATGATCCTCGCCAAAGCTTGAAGAAATCTTTGTCAGGTGTGCGCCCTTATCGGTGTTGTCGGCCGCCACCACCCAAATATCCACGTTGTAATTAGCGTCGGCATCGGGAGTGCGATTGCTACTGAAGGCGATTTGTTTACCGTCTGGCGACCAGGCGGGTTCGGAGTCGTCAAAATCGCCGCCAGTAATTTGCGTCAAGGATTTCGCGGCCAAATCGAAGACGTAGAGGTGGGTGCGGTGGCGGTCCAGGTATCCGTGGATATCTTCCTTGAACTGTAACCGGTCGATGACCCAAGGCTTGTCGGCTTTTTTCTTTTTGTCCTTGTCGTCGGAATCCGCGTCGTCCTCATCCTTGTTTTTAGCTTCATCGAGCTCTTCGGGTGTGGGGTCGCGCAGAACCAGTACCATGCGCCGGCCATCCGGGGACCAGAAGAAGTCGTCCACATCCTGCGCGGTGTCGGTAAGCTTTTCGGCTTCGCCACCCAGGCGATTGAGGAGCCACACGGCGGTCTTGCCATCACGCCGGGCGGAGAGGAACGCTATGAATTTGCCGTCGGGACTCCAGCGCGGGTGGGTGGACGACGCGTCTTCGGACGTGAGCGCAATAGGCTCGGTCGCAGCGGCGCCGGAATTCGCAATGGGCAGCATCCAGATGCGTTGCTTGTTGCTGTCGTCTTTGAGTTGACCGGTGCCTACGGTGTAAGCCAGCCATTTGCCGTCAGGACTGAGCTGGGGGTCGTGGACCTCGCGAATCTGGAAGATGTCGTCAATGGTGACGGGGCGCGACGGCTGTTGGGCGACGAGCGAGACGGGGAGCAGGGCCAGAACGCTGAGAAAGACGAAACGACAGGAATAATTCATTTATGAAGGCTCCGAAGACGGTCATATATATGTATATGTGGGAAAACAAAAGGCGGAGTGTAGCACGAGAGCGCTGCGAGAGCAGCGTCGCCATAGATCGAAGGCTCCCCTTCACCGCGTCGCGCGCGATACGCGCGGGTGTACAATCTGGCGGTCGTTTTCCTGGTAGCGCCGGTATCTTGCCGGCGTCTTTTTCCGTGGCGGGCAAGCCCGCCGGCAAGATGCCGGCGCTACTTTGGACTTTAAAAAAGAGAGGTTCCACCAAGGTGCTTTCACTCCGCGCTGCGAACGCAGTCCTAGCCCGCCGCTTCGGATTCATCGTATTGATGTTCTTGGCGATATCCGTTGCGCCCATCGCGATCGCCCAGAAGCCGGCGGAGTCCACGGCGCCGCACGCGATTGTGCTGCACGCAGCCCGCCTATTGGACGTGAAGAGCGGCCATATGGTCGAGCCGGGCGAGGTATTGGTGCTGGGCGACCGCATCGTGGAAGTCGGCACGCAGGTAAAGCATCCGGCGGGGGCGGAAGTCATCGATCTTGGCGACCGGACGCTCTTGCCGGGACTGATTGACGCGCATGTGCACCTGTTTCTGCACCCTGGCGCAGAGGATCTGCAGACCGTCGAAGAGTCCGTGCCGGAACGCACGATTTCCGCAACGCTCGCTGCGCGCGATGACCTGATGGCGGGGTTCACGGCGGAACGCGACATGGGGACGGAGGGCGCGGGATCGGCGGACACCGCGGTGCGCAACGCCATCGATCGCGGAGCGATTCCCGGACCGCGGTTGCGCATCAGCGGCAACGCCGTGGATATTCTGGGCGGCCACGAAGACGCCCTGGGTTACAACCCGGAGCAGCACATTCAGTCCAATGCCACCTACGCGAATAACGCGGCTGAACTCGTCGCGGTCATCCGCCAGCAAGTGAAGGAAGGCGCCGATTTCATCAAGATCTACGAAACCGGCCCCGAGTCCGTGCAAAAGGGCAGGCTTTCCGCCAACTATCAATACACGGAGGCCGAACTCAGCGCCGCAGTACAGGAAGCCGCGCGCACGGGGCGGCGCGTCGCCGTCCACGCCATGGCTGAGCCGGGGACGCTCTACGCCGCGCAGGCAGGCGTCGCCTCCATCGATCACGCCAACCAGCTCGGCGACGAGACTATGCGGCTGATGCGCGAAAAACAGATCTTTGCGGTGCCGACCTTCACCATCTTTGAATATTTTGCCGAGCAAACCGCGAAATCTCTCGGCGACCCGGCCGCTCCCGCCCTAGTACGAATGCGCCAGATCATAGACCTGCACCAGCAGGAATTTCGCAAGCAGCTTGCCGAGGGAGTTCCCATGGCCGTCGGTTCCGACGTCGGCCCCTTCCCGCACGGCACGCAGGCCCGCGAACTCGTGCTGATGGTGAAAAACGGCATGTCTTCGTTGGCTGTGCTGCAGGCGGATTTGCTCAACGGAGCGAAGCTGCTGGGTTGGGACGGCCAGATTGGCGCGCTCGAGCCCGGCTATTTTGCGGACGTCATCGCCGTTCCGGGCAATCCGTTGCAGGACATCGGCGTGTTGGGAAATGTATCGTTCGTCATGAAAGGTGGAGTGGTCCACAAAAAGTAGGTCGCGCTATGTTGTCACGGAAGATGCAGGTGTACGTTAGTACGGGTACGCGCGCGAAAAAAATATCGTACCGGTGCATTATTTTCTTGCGTGGCGGTACAGAACTTGTATTCTGAAAATGCGAATTCGTTTTCACAGAAAAACGAACGTCGCTTAAGGAGGACGATCGTAAAAATTGAGCACGTTATCCCTTCCAGCCCAGCTACCTTCCCGCACAATTTCCAGCACAAAAACCAGAGTCGCTAAGCTGACCCTGTGGCCGCTTGTGGCGGCGACGTTTTTCATGGTGTCCGGCGGCACGTATGGCACGGAGGAAGTGATCTCTGGCGCGGGATATGGGCACGGGATTCTTGTGCTGCTCTTTTTGCCGGTGCTGTGGTGTCTGCCGACGGCGTTCATGATTGGCGAGCTTTCCAGCGCGCTGCCTTCCGAGGGCGGCTACTACGCGTGGGTGCGTCGCGGCCTGGGCAATTTTTGGGGCTTTCAAGAGGCGTGGCTCTCGCTGGCGGCCAGTATTTTCGACATGGCGATTTATCCCACCTTGTTTGTGTTCTATCTAAAACAGTTTGCGCCGTGGTTTGGCGTTGGCAATCACGGCGTGATGGCCGGGTTGTTTGTGGTGGTCACCTGCGCGGCCCTGAATATGGCTGGTGTGCGCGTGGTGGGGATTACTTCGCTGTGGCTGTTCTTTTTGCTGTCGGCGCCGTTTGCGCTGGTGGTGGTTTTGGCGCCGTTCAAGCTAGGAGCGTTGGCGGACGCGCACACGGTGGCAACAACCTCCGGAGGCGCGGAGCTAGGGCTCGTCGGGGCGGTGTTGGTCGCTATGTGGAATTACATGGGCTGGGACAATGCCTCGACCATTGCGCAAGAAGTCGAACGGCCGCAACGCACCTATCCGAAGGCCATGATCGCCGCCGTGGTGCTGGTCTCGCTGACATATGTCCTGCCGTTCTTGGCGGTTTATTTTACCGGCGCGCCGGCGAGTTCGTTCAGCGGCGACGGTTCCTGGGCGCAAGTGGCAGGTCGGCTCGGTGGAACGATTTTTGGCTTTGAGTGGCTGCGCTTCCTGATCGTGGTGGGCGGGATGATGAGCGCGTTCGGCATGTTCAACGCGCTGGTGATGAGCTATTCGCGGCTGCCGCTGGCGATGGCTAATGACGGGATGCTGCCGAAGTTCTTTGCCAAGGTGAGCGTCAAGACCAAAGCGCCGTGGGTGGCGATTCTGGTGTGCGCGTCGGGCTGGGCGCTTTGTCTGGGACTCGGATTCAAGCGGCTGGTTACCTTGGACATCATGCTTTACGGCGCCAGCTTGATGTTGGAATTTGTGACGCTGGTGGCGTTGCGCATTCGCGAGCCGGAGTTGAAGCGCGAGTTTCGCGTACCCGGCGGGATGGCCGGCGCGGTGATGCTGGGAATTTTCCCGCTAGCGTTGCTGAGCCTGGCGATGGTGGAAAGCGAAAGTGAAAGCGTCCTGGGCATGAATGGGCTGGTGTTTGGCGCGCTGATCATCGCCGGGGGATTTGCGCTGTATGCCGGAACGCGAAAATTGCGCGCGCGGGCCATGGCCGCCGGCGGATTGCAGACCTCGCCTGGCGCCGCGGACTAACTCACCCTTCAGGAAGTAGGCAACCCGCTCTTAGAGCGAATCGCCGCCATTAGCCTAGCCGTAGTCGAGACATCTATCCCGTAACGCTCCCCGCCCCGCTCAATGGGGCCGCCAATGGCGTCCAGTTCTGGCTCGCGCCCGGCCAGCACATCTTTCTGCATGGAGCTGCGCATCCCCGGTGGCGCGCCGCCGAAAAACGCCTGAATTTGAGCCGCCGAGACTTCCGCGCCGCTGGCGGTCGCCACCTCGCAGGCCTCGGCAATGGCGGATGTCAGTTGCTGTTTCCAAGCGGCGTCCGCCAGTATCTCGCCGATGTTCTTTCCCGACGCTGACGTCACCAGCGCGAACGGCCCAAGGAAGCACAGCTTGCCCCACAGCAGCGTCTGCTCGTTGCTTATGAACTGACAGGCAAAGCCCAGCGGACCCAACCGCGCAACAATTGCTCCCAACAGTGGCTCTCCACTGGCCGCTAGGTTGAGCCGCACCACCGGAGCGCGCTGAATGAATCGCCCAGGTGCAATACTCTCCGCTTCGATGGCAATGGTTGCCGGTATCACCCGCTCACCCGCAAATCGCAACCGCAGCACCGCAACGTGGTCCACGCCGTTCAGCAACGGCACCACGCAGCCGGGCAACGCTTGCACCGCTTCCAGCGCGGCCGAAAGTTGGTAGGTCTTGGTGGCGATCCACAACACGTCCACCGGCTCCGTGAGCGTTGCGACCGCTTTCGCCGGAGCGGTGAGCTCGCCAGACGGACGCTCCAGCCTCAAGTTTGTGGGATACTTCGCCAGCCTTTCCGGCCGCACGAGAACGGTAACGCTTTCGCCAAGCGATGACAGCACCGTGCCGATCAACCCTCCTATCGCTCCGGCGCCCAAGATTGCATGTTTCATCTGCATACTCCCACAAAACTATACGACAGATTGCGCCCGGCCGCGCTGGCGCGGTGCGCGGTGCGGTAGAATCGTCGCGTGAGTTTGCCTGCTGAATTCGATCGATTAAGAACGGTTTTGGTGAATCCGCGCAACCCCTTGAATATTGGCGCGGCGGCGCGAGCTATGAGCAATTTTGGATTCTTGCGCATGCGCGTGGTGAATCCGTATGAGGCCGGGTATCGCGAAGCGCGCTCGGCCGTGGGCGCTTCCTCGGTGCTGACCAGCGCAGAGGAATTTGCTTCGGTTGGTGAGGCGGTCGCGGATTGCACCTTGGTGATCGGTACGACCGCGGTGGGCGAACGAGAGTTGCATCACCGGGTTAAAGCCCTGCCGGAGGCCGCCAAGATCATCCGCAAGCGTCTGGAATCAAGCAACGTGGCGCTGCTATTTGGTTCGGAACGCGTGGGGCTCTCGAATGAGGAGCTGAGTCATTGCCATTGGCTGCTGCGCATTCCCACGCGCGTCGAGCATCGCTCGATGAATCTGGGGCAGGCCGTGGCTGTTTGCATGTATGAGTTAGCGCGGGACTCGAAGCGCGCGGCGCCGCAAGGGCGCGTGACGAAGAAGACGCTCCCGGCGGCACAGCTTAAACCAGCAACGGCCGGGGACATCGAGCGCATCAGCAAAACATTGCTCGAATCCTTGCACGCCTGCGGATACTTGACGCCGCGCTCGGGTAAGACCCCGGAAGAAAAAGTGCGGCGTTTGCTGCGGCGTCACAAGCTGACCGCGAATGACGCGGACCTGTGGCTAAGCATGCTGGGGCAAATTCTGTATAGGTTGAAAAGCAAAAGCTCTTAGGAGTTATGGGAAGAACTAGAGGCGTGGCGCGCAACCAGCCTCGTGATTGGTTTACTGAAGATGGCGGGGCGGTCGAGTAAATCTCCGGTGTAGGAAAATGGAGCGTAGCCCAGGCGCTGCAGTTCGTCGAGGGCGGCGTTTGGATCGCCGCCGTCAGCCGCCACCATCTGGTTGTGTAATTCCAGGAAAAGAATCGGCTTATGGCGCGTGAAGATTTCGCGGCCACCGCGCAGCGCCGCCGCCTCGTGGCCTTCTACGTCGATCTTGATGTGCGTGGGGACCGCGAACTCGGAAGCCATTTCATCAATCGTGACGGCGCGAATTTTGGTGAGTTCGCTGGCCGAGCGCCCAGCGGCCAGCTTGAAATACCCTTCGGAAAAAACTCCCGAGCTGAGCATCTGTAGCTCACCGCTGGTATCGCTGACCGCGGCTTGCAGCGTACGAATCTTGTCGCCGGCATGGTTCAAGGTAATTTGGCGCGCGATCATGCGGATGGCCATGGCCGAGGGGTCGACAGCTACCGCTTTACCACCGAAATGCGCGGCGGCCAAACTGAACAGACCGTAGTGGGCGCCGATGTCGAAGAGGAACATTTTGCCATTGCAATAAGAGAGAAAATTCTGGAATTCGGCGCTCTCTTCGGGTTCGGCAATTTGCGCTTTGCAAGCCACTTTGTAAGCGTGCGGATGCATAGCAAGCGAAACATCCGGCGAAATTTTCAGCGTAGTGGTGACGCCCAGAGAGAAGCGCGCAGTATCCCACATCCATTCCGCGGACTTGGAAGGCGAGCGCAGCCAGTTGCGCAGTGGCCGTGGAACCGCGCGGCGGATGAGCGTCTTCACAAAACCCTCGGGCATGAACTCAATTCCTCAGCGTGACGCGCGAGCGAAATGTGTTGCGCGCAGGCGACAAACCACAACGTATCGTATCAAACGGTGGAGAAATACAATGGGCTCGAAAACGAGTGGGCGCGTGCGCTATTTCTTGAAGAGGTTCTCAAACGCTTGCCGGGCGTCCAGCGGGCGCGATGGGGCTATTGGCGCGGCGGGAATGTTGTTGGGCTGCGTGTAGGTGGTCGGAGCGGTGTCTTTTTCCACCGTGGTTCGGAAGGCATAAAACGTGCAATTGTTTTTTACATCTTTGGGAGTGATGCGCTCAGGGACGGGCTGCGTGCACTCGAAGCGCACGCCGGTATCGAAGAAGCGGCATTGTTTGCAGCAGTGCAATTCAAACTGGCACTTGGGGCAAGTCCCTTCGGCGTCGAAGCCGGGCGTCAGCACTGCGCCGCAATTCGAGCAGCGCGCGCGCGTTACCGTGCCGACCATACGCGGGGTGCGGGGACCGAACTGATCGGCGCCGCGCGGACCACCGGCAGGCGGTTTTCGCGGCTTTTCTTTTTTTTCTTTGTTCTCCGCGTCACGATAGCCGCGGTGATTGTACTTGCGATCCACACATGCCTCTTTCCGTCCGATACGACGGACTGCCACAGCTTGTTGCCAGACTTCAGGTGTTAGACGGTCACGCCATGCGAAATGATTGAACGAGGCGACTTGGGACAAGCACGCCGCGCTGCACTGGACGGCTGACGCAACTGTTTACGGAACCGGTCAAACTACTGCTCACCCAACTTTTCGAGGTTGAACGGACGCCACCATTCAAGGAATCCCGGGCATCCATCACACTGCGCACCACGCGAAAATTTCAATTCACCGTAGGTAGTACGGATTGCTACACTCGGCCGGACCGCGCAACCAATCCCTGAGGTTTTGTTGCAGAGCTGCGTCTGTCCGGGAGCAGGAGATAGGACATCTATGTTTGTAGTCCTCTGGGAGTTCGATGTCAAGAGCGAGTGCGAGGAACGGTTCATTGCGGCGTGCTCGCCTTCCGGGGCCTGGGCAAGGCTTTTTTCCACCGACGCGAAATATCGCGAAACTCGCCTGCTGCGCAACATCGCCGAGCCGCTACGCTTTGTGACCATGGATGTATGGGAAAGCCGCGACGATTATGAACATTTTTTGCGTTCCTCTGCTGATGCATATCACGCGCTGGACGCCGAGTACGAGGGGTTGACCACTCGCGAGCGCCACTTGAGTTCGTTTGAAGCGGATTTGAACTAGTTTGATGCGTTGTTTCGCAGTGGCGAATCTTTAGATTCGCATCTGGGTTTTGTTGTTCTGGTTTTATCCTCCGTATGTCTACATTCCCTTTGTGCTGACGCCAAAAAAAAGATGCGAATCTAAAGATTCGCCACTACATAAAACCGTCGGGTGGTAGATCGGGCTGTAAGAATCGTTGCGGTTCGCCGGCGCCGCTTAGCGCGGCTTCGGCGGCCAGGTAGCCGCTGCGCACTGCGCCTTCCATAGTGGCCGGCCAGCCGGTGGCGGTCCAGTCGCCGGCGAGAAACATTTTCGTGACGGGAGATTTCTGTGGCGGACGCCAGCGGTCCACGCCGGGCTCCGGCGAAAACGTCGCAGCAGTTTCCTTGATAACCGTGGCTTTCACCAATTGTGCTTCGCGGGATTTCGGAAGTACTTGCCGCACCTCCTTCAACACCAAGTCAATGATTTCCTGGCGCGATTTTGGAATTAAATCGTACGACGCGCTGATCACCATTTGCAGGTACTGCTCGTTGGACTTGGGCGCATTGCTGGCAACGGGCGGATTTTTTTGATCCAGGGCGTCGGCGTACAGCATCGTTTTGTTAAAGATCCATTGCGTGTTGGTGTCCAGCAGGGTGACGAAGGGTTCATCCATTACCTGGCGATCGAACCAGAAGTGCACTCCGGTGATGGGTGCGTCTTTGATTTTACCGAGATTGCTGAAGGCGGCAACGCTTTCGCGGACGGCATCCGGCAGAAGTTCGCTGAACGTGGCGTGCGGAAGCGCGAAAACGTAGGCGTCAGCGGATTCCATTTTCGCGTCATCGAAACGAACGCCGGTGACTTCGCCATTTTCGATGGCGATGCCGCGCACGGGTGCGCGCAGCGTTACTTCCCCACCCTTCTGCTCGATCGCAGATTTGCAGCCGTCGTAAAGATCGGCGAGCGGAACCGTGGGAACGCCTATGCGGTAACCAGTGCGATTGGAGAGGAATGCTTTCCAGAAAACATCCACGCCGAACCGCGCGTCGGTGCGATCCAGTTCTTCGTCCAAGGCGCTGACCAGCACGACGCGCCAGAAACGTTCGATGGCGCCTTTGGTTTGTCTGCGGCGGAGCAGCCAATTAAGCATGGAAATGGGCGGCTGGTCGTCAAGGTCGCTGGGATGGCCTTTGGCGCGCAGAATGTCCAGCATGGCGCGGGCGATGGAGAGCTTATCCATGAGAGTCAGCGGCGCAAACATGGCGAACGAGCCGGCCATGTGAAACGGCGCGGGAAGGATGCCGGCGTGCATTTCGCCGCGGCGGCCCTGCGGATCGACAAACACGAGACGGTCGAAATATTTTATTTTGTTGCTTGAGCCGACGCGGCGATAAAAATCTTCGAGGTTAGTGCAGCAACCCAGCGTGACGTGCTGGCAATTGTCCACATGCTCGCCGCTCGGCAAAACGTAAGAAGTCGCGCGGCCGCCAAGAAATGGGCGCTGCTCGAAGAGACGAACGCGCCAGCCGGTCTCAGCCAGCGCGACGCCGGCTGCCAGACCCGCTAGTCCGCCGCCGATCACGATCACGTTTTTCAAGGATGTTCTCTTCCGTCAGGCGCCCGAAACGGGCTTTGGCGATGTACAACATTTTTTCTGGTTTAGTAAGGCGCACGCGTTCGCCAAACACCGCGAAGTCCACGGCTTCGAGGCGCGCCAGCAACGCGCTGTAAGTATGCACCAGCAGCCACAGCGTGCCGCGGCTATCCTGGTCGATCAAATCAAGCAGCGCCGCGCCCGCTTCGTAATTTTCCCAGGCGCGCTCCGCTTCAAAACGCAACAGTTCGCGCACTCCTAACGTGGCTTCACTCCGGCCGAAATCGGACGGCGCCACATTGTATCGGGCCAGGTCCTCCTCGGGAAGATATACGCGGCCCACGGCGTAATCTTCGTGGACATCGCGGATGATATTGGTCAACTGAAACGCCAAACCCAATTTTTCCGCGAGATCGATGGCGCGCGAATCTTTGAAACCGAAGACGTGCGTGCAGGTGAGACCCACCGTGCCCGCCACGCGATAGCAATATTCTTTCAGGCGTTCAAAGGTTGGATACGCGTGAATCGTGAGATCCATCTCCGCGCCGGAAATCAAATCGTGCAAATACCGCGTGGGAATTTTGTAACGCTCCAGCGTGTCCGCCAGCGCCGGCAAAATCGCCAGCGAGGCATTGGGCGGCGCGTCCGCCAGCGTCATCGCCGCGGTACCGTCAAAACATTGATCCACGCCGGTAACCGCTTCGTCCAGTTCCGCGCGCCACCGTGCCAAACCACGCTGCTTGGCCGGCAAGTCCGCGCCTTCGTCGGCAACATCGTCAACCAAACGATTGAAGGCGTACAGCGCGCAGAGGGCGTTGCGCTTAGGCTTCGGTAGCAGGTAGAAGGCGTAATAAAAATTACTGTTGGAGGCGCGGGCTATCGCTTGGCAAGCTTCGTAGGATTTAGGCACTTCTAAACTTGGCATCAGGCTCAGCGGTTGAGGTCTAGGCATCTGTGGCGCAGCGTGCCGCGCCCCTACAGGTTTGCTCCGTGCGGCGGTTGCGTCTGCGTCCTTGCGATTCGTCAACTTTGCGATTAGCGCTTGGCCCAGCAGTCGAACCTGTTTGCCTTTCGTAACCACTGGCCGGTGATGCAGCGTATCGTAGCCGCCCGCTTCGATAGCGTCCAGAATCGCCAAGCCGCCGCGGCGGAACATATCAAGATCGACGCTGAGTCGGCCATCGACCAATTTCGGCAACGCCGCCCCTGCCGCGAAAAGTTCCCTGGTGCGGCAAATCAAATCCTGCATCAAGTGGACATAGCCTTCGTGATAACGCCGCGTGACAATGTCGTGTTCACTGACGCCGTGCAAGGCCGCAACATCCAGCGGAATATAGATCCGCCCCTTTTCCAGATCGCGGCTGACGTCTTGCCAGAAATTCGCCAGTTGCAGCGCGGTGCAAGTGGCGTCGGAAAGTTTCTGGCGTTGCTCATCGCGGTAGCCGCAGAGATACAACACCAGGCGGCCCACGGGATTGGCTGAATAAACGCAATAGTCAATCATCGCGTCCCAAGTCTGATAGCGCTTTACGACTTGATCCTGGCGAAAAGCCTTCAGTAAATCCACGCATGGCTGCTCAGGAATTTTCCTGGCTTCCACGGTTTGCCGCAGCGCCACGAACACCGGATGCACGGGCCGGCCATCGTAACAAAGCCGCAGTTCGTGCCCCCACCACTCCAGCAGTTGAAGCGCGCGTGACGTATCCGGAATCTCGTCGCCGAGATCGTCGGCCCAGCGGCAATAGGCGTACACATTGTAGAAATGTTGATGCAGCGATTTAGGCAGCAGCCAGGAGACCACCGCGAAATTTTCGTAGTGATGCGTGGCCAGCCAGCGCGTGTAGGCCTCCGCGTCCGCGGCGGTGCAGCCGTTGGGCGGAAGTTTTTCCGCGATTTCCAGTTCGCCGGGACGAAGCATTGAAGGAGCGATTCCTCGACTGCGTTCAGTAGATTTTTGCGGGACGGGCAATCTTGTCGCCCCGGTGCAAAAAGCGCCTCAGAAGGCGGCTGCTACGGCGCGTTACGGGCGCACCGCTACTTTTATCTCTCCGCTGCGCGCTTTCATGCGCTGGAAGGCTTGCGGCAGGTCGGTCAGCGCAATCTCCTCGGTGACAAAATCATGCGCGGAAATGTCTCCGCGGCGAATGGCCTCCAGCGCTTCGCGGAAAAAGCGCGGTGTGTGGTGGAACGGTGAAATCAGCTTGATCTCCGCATAGTGAATAGCGGCTGGCTCGATCTCTACTTTGCTGCCGCTCGGCAAACCACTAAAGAAATTTACCACCCCGCCGCGCCGCACCATTTCGAGAGCTTGCCGCCAGGTGGCGGGATTGCCCGCGGCTTCCACCACGGCATCCGCGCCGCGCGATTCGTCGGTAAGCGCGCGGACGGCGTAAATAGCGTCTTTGCCTTCCGTCACATTGATGGTCGCGAAGGCCCCGAGATGCCGCGCCACGTCCAACGGCGCGGAGCGCCGCGCCAGCGCGATCACCTTTACCCCGCGTCGCGATAGCATGCGAATAAATTTCAACCCGATGGGGCCGCAGCCAATCACCGCCACGGTATCTCCGGCGCGAACCTCCATTTCATGAATGCCGCGCAGCACGCAGGCCAGCGGCTCGGCCAGCGCCGCGCTGGCGTCGTCCACGGAGTGCGGAACTTCCAGCATATTTTCCGTGACGATGCGCGACGGAATGCGCATGTACTCGGCGTACGCACCGTTGTTAAACAGCAAATCTTCGCACAAATTTTCCTGGCCGCGCCGGCAATGGAAGCAGCGCAAACACGGCGCGGAGTTGGCCGCCACCACGCGCATGCCAATGCGCCAACGCGCATCCACGCGCTTTCCCACCACCGCGACTTCGCCGACTACTTCGTGGCCGAACACCGCCGGCGGCTGAATCATCTTGGCGTGGTAGCCGCGCTTCCAGACCTTCAAGTCCGTGCCGTCCGTAAGCGCCAGCCGCACGCGCAGCAGCACTTCGTCGGGCTTAACGCCGGGCACATCCATCTGCTCGATGCGCAGATCTTCGCTGCCGTACAGCACTGCGGCGGTCATCTTGGAAGGCACGACGATCCGCGCGGTGAGCACCTCGGCAGCTTCTTCACCGACTTCGGGCCGTTTGGGAATTGAGGTTCTGCTGCTCATACGACGTATTCAACCCTCAGTTGCTAAAACAGTTGCCAATAAAGTTGCTCGGTGCCGCCGTTGCTAGCCGTGCGTAATTAAGATTTTCAATGATTCTTCCGTGGGCCGGGCCGCCAGTTCCAGGGCCTCCTGAATCTTACCCAGCGGAAAGCGGTGCGAGACGATTTCCATCACCGGGAGTTTCTTGTGCAGCACCAGGTCCGCAGCCTCTTCTTGAATGTCCGCGGCGGCACTGTAGCTGCCCAAAATTTCTTTTTCGTCGATCCCTACGGCCGAGGCAGGAAATTCGATTTTGGTTACGGGATCATTCGCGGCGAACAGCAGCACGCGCCCACCGGGCCGAGCCGCCGCCAGCGCATCAATGACCACCGCAGGATGGGCTACTGCTACCAGAACCGCATCCGCCCCTCTGCCCCCAGAACGGGCTTTCACCATTTCTACCAGCTTATCATTGGTTGGGTCAAAAGACTCCAGCGCCCCCAAAGTAAGACTCTTTTCGCGCCGGACGGCCATCGGGTCGCTGGTATACAGGTTGGCACCGGTCAGTTTGGCTACCATCAATAGTTGCAGCCCGATGGGCCCGCAGCCGGCGATCAACACCGTTTCACCCGAGGTAATACGGGCTTTCTGCACCGCTTTGACGATGGTGTTGATGGGCTCGATGAACGTGGCTTCCTCGAAGCTGACGTCATCGGGAAGAGCCACGATGCCGCGCTCGGCCACCCACGGCATGGCTTTTACGTATTCGGCGAAGCCGCCGCCATTGGGGGTGAACCCTCCCGTAAGGCCGGTGGTCTTGTATTGCGCGCATTGCGAGAACAGCCGGCGCTCGCAGTAGAAGCACGTCCCGCAGGGAACGTGATGAAAGCTCATCACGCGATCGCCGACGCGCCATTTGGTTACGCCTGGGCCGACCGCTACGACCGTGCCTGCTAACTCGTGTCCCAGAATTTGCGGCGGCGGGACGTACGCGTGAAAAATCTTTTTAATATCGGTGCCGCAAATTCCACACGCGGCGACTTTGATCAAAACCTCGTTTAGGCCAACTTCTGGTACGGGCACTTCTTCTACCCGAACGATACCCTTTTCGCGATACACGCCGGCGCGCATGGTTTTGGGTACGGCGGCGGGGATGGCGCCGGAATTGATGCTAGACGGCGCGCTCACTGCAGCCATCCTTGTTTGCGGCCCGCCGCGTTCGCTGTAGAGACCGCCCACTCGCGGGCCACCGCAGTGCGCCGCGCATCTTCGGCCAACGCCGGGAGAAAACGGTCCAGGAAATCCGCCAACGATACTGCGGCGGCGCGGCTGTGACGGCCGAAGCGGATCAGCAGCGGCAGGCGATACGGATGCAACGCCAATTCCTTGAGCAGCCCGCCGACTTTCACGTGACCGCGTTCATCCGCGATTTTTTGGAAATCCAGCGGCAGATCTTCTTCGGCGATATCGCTGATGCAGCGCACCGCCACCGCCGGCATTTGACGGTGTTGCGCGGCGGCGAGAATGTGCGTGGATTCCATTTCCACGACGTTCGCTATGGACGCCAAAGACTCTTTCTCCAACGATGTCACGATGACGGTTTCCGTGGTGAGGAACGTATCGACAGCCCTCGCCGCGCAGGAAACCGCCACGCTTACGAAGTCCGGTTCGCTGGGAATTTTCAGCGCATGGTCACGGGTCTTTACCGCGCGGGCAACTACGGTAGTGCCGAGTTGCAAACCGGCGTCGAGCGCCCCCGCCAAGCCGGTGGAGATCCACGCGTCGTGTTCTCCCGGAGGGACAATGCGCATGGCGCGAGTAGCGCTGGCCGCGCCCATGCCAGTGAGCAGTACGGTCACTTCGTGATTGGCGATGTTGGCGCGGTACATGTCGAAGTCCCGTTTGCGCCCCGAATTATCGTAGTCATACGGCACGAACGGATGGCGCGACTTCCACGGATTGAACTCGGCGTCGATGGCGAACGTGAGCAGGAAGCGCATGTTGTTCTGTAGCGGCCGCCTTCTGTTTACCCCGAGCTTCGCGGGGAGGCGGTCGCCTTTCGTCGGCCACACCTGGCCGTCTCTGTTAGCTTAGATGCCGCCCTCAAGGGCGGCGCCACAAAATCGTCTGCAAAGTCGTCGCGCGCGAAACGCTATGCCGCAGCAGCGTGCACAATTTTTTTCGCCCGGCGCGGCGAAACGTAACCATTATCCTCGTACCAGCGTACCGCGCGTTCCAGCGCGGCGGCTACCGCGGTGGGCCGAAAACCCAGCTCGCATGGCGCGCGCGAAGCGTCCACAAACATCAAGTGCTGAGCGATTTTCACGCCCTCAACAGGAATTTGCGGTTCGCGTCCGAGCAGCCGCGAAAAAGCGGTCTCCGCATAGGCTACGCTTAACGCCACGCCATGCGGAATCTTTAATTTCGGCGCGGGCAGACCGGTGATTCTGGCCAGCGTATCCAGCAACTCCTTCAGAGTTAAATTTTCCGCACCCAGCAAATAACGCTCGCCAACTTTTCCGCGTTCGGCGACGAGCAGATGTCCTGCGGCGCAATCTTCCACACCCACGAAATTCAGTCCGGTCTCAACATATCCGGGCATTTTGCCGTTTAAAAAATCCACGATGATCTTTCCCGTGGGCGTCGGTTTCCAATCCCACGGACCAACAGGCGTGGTGGGCATCGCTACGATGGCCGGCAAACCGCTTTTTGCCGCCGCTAAAACTTCGGCTTCGGCTTGCCACTTGGAGCGCTTGTAGTGACCCACCATTTCATCGAGCCTGGCGTCTGTGAATTCGTTGGGAAGATCGTTGTGCGTTTTAGTTCGCGCAGGCGACGACGAATCTTCGTCCGCTCTTGCGTTGGATGTGGCTTGGCGATCGACGGCGATCGTCGCCACGGTGCTGGTGTAGATCAGCAGTTCTACGCCTGCTTGTTTCGCGGCCGCCAACAAATTCTTCGTGCCGCCTACATTGGAGTCGTAAATGTCTTGCGATTTCTTCGCCCACAGGCGGTAGTCCGCGGCCACATGGTACACATGGCGAATTCCGCTCATGGCGCGGTGTAGCGATGCGGCGTCCCGCAGATCTCCGGTGACGTACTCGAGCGGCAGATCAGCGATGGCGCGATTGCTGCTGGAAGGGCGCAGCAGCACGCGGACGGGTTTGCCGCGCGCTACGAGTTGCCGCGCCACGTGGCTGCCGAGAAATCCGGCCGCGCCTGTAACCAGTGTGGTTGCGGGGGTGCTTCCAGAGGCGGTCACTGGACCGCGACCCCTTCGGAAGAGACCGTCGTGTCGTGCGCACCGCGCACCTTGGGATCAATCGGCATTTGCGTCGCGGATTGCTGCGCTCCTGCAACCGTAGCCGCGCCGCTTTGCGGTTCGTCAATCGAGAGCTGTACCAGGCGCGAAAACGATGCCCACCCGGAGTTCCCAATTAGACCGCGCGCGGCAATGGCCGTCTCGCGTTGCTCTTTGGAGGCATCGCTCTCCGCGGTGATGATCATGCCGTCTAAATTCATGCCGCAGAGCTGCTGCAACAGCAGGTTGATTTCGTGGAGTTGAGTGTCTGGTTCGACGACCACGTGCGTGCAAATCAAAAAACCGGAAAGGTGCGCAGCGCGCAGGCCTTCCATGGCCAATGCAAAAGCTCCCTCGCGCTTCATGCGACGGTCGTGCGTGTGCGGTGTACCGTATAGGCGAACGGTGACATACAAGCGCGCATCGGGGCGAAATTCGTGAATGCGCCGTCGCAACAGCGTTCCGTCGGTTTCCAGGAACACGGTGCGGCCGGCGTCGCGCAGTTGCCGAGTGAATTTCCCGACCGCTGGACAGGTTAACGTATCGGACGATGAGGTACCGGACGATGCGGAATCCGCGACGCCGGTGAGCCAAAGAATCGGACAAGTCGGCGTCTTTGGGGATTTGTTTGCGGCGGAGGAACTCCCGCCGTTCGCGGAGCTTTTCTTCGCTGCGGGCGCGGCTTTTCCTACGGTGGCTTTTGCTGTTTCTTCCACCGTCAATGGGACCTGGATGCGCAGCAGGGGTAATTTCTTTTTCGTGCCGGGAAGGGCTTGCGCTAACCGAAATCTTGCGAGCGTGCCCGCGAGGCGGTAAGGCGTGCGCATTGCGGTCTTAAAACCCGCTGCGCAGCCGGAACTCGCTGGGCTGGAATTTGATCGCGCAATATTCGCCGGAGTTCAGCGCTTGATTGTAATAACGCGCCAGGGCGTAAACGGGGAAGGAATTGCGGTATAGGTGATATTTCAGATAAAAGACGCCGGGAAAACCCGTGCCGGTAAAATCGTCTTCGCTCCAGGAGCCGTCGGAGTTTTGCTGCGTGGTTAGATAACTGACCGCTTTGGTGATCGCGGGATCGGAGGTTTCCGCGCCGGCCAGCAAGCCAATCAAGCCCCACGCCGTTTGCGATGGCGTACTGGGACCCTGGCCTTTGGTGTTGAGTTCGTCGTAGCTGCGCAAAGATTCGCCGAAGCTGCCGTCGGGCTTTTGCACCTGGCGCAGCCATCCTACGGCACGCTGGCAGAATCCCTGCGCGGTCATGCCCACGGTTTCCAGCGCGCGCAAAACGCCGCTGGTGCCGTATACGAAATTGACTCCCCAACGCCCGAACCACGCGCCGTCGCGGTCTTGATCCTTCAGCAAAAATTTTACCGCGCGTTGAATCGCGGGATGTTCCGCAGGCCAGCCAAAGCGTCCGAGGCACTCAACCACGCGCGCGGTAACGTCAGCGGTGGAAGGATCGATCATGGCGTTGTGATCGGCGAAAGGAATGTTGCACAAAAACTTGTGGTCGTTGTCGCGATCGAAAGCTGCCCAGCCGCCATCGCTGTTCTGCATGCTCAGCAGCCATTGCAAGCCGCGGCGGATGGCGCCTTCCATGCGCGCGGAGTCGGGAAATTTCACCCGTTGCAACGCCATCAGCACGAACGCGGTGTCGTCCACGTCGGGATAGTAATCGTTGCGGAACTCGAAAGCCCAGCCGCCGGGTTCGGCATCTTTGTTTTTGATTTGCCAGTCGCCGGGGCCGAGAACTTGCTTTGAAAGCATCCACTCGGCGGACTTCACCAGCGACGGATGGTCCGGCGGGACGCCCGCCTCTTCGAGGGCCACCATGGCGATGCAGGTATCCCACACTGGCGAGACGCACGGCTGCAGCCGAATAGTTTCCTCTTCTTCGATTTCGAAATTCGCGAACTCTTTTATTTCTCGCCAGGTGACCGGATCTTCCGGACCGTGACCGAGGGCGATCAGCGCGAAAATCGAATTCATCATCGCGGGATAAATCGCGGCGAGCCCTTCGGTGCGCTCCATGTGCTCCATCATCCATTGCTTGGATTCGCGCAGCGCGCGCGCACGCAGCGGCTTCCAGGGAAATTTCTCGTACAGCTTCAGTCCGCGATCGACGGCCAGGAAGAAATTCTTCCAGGATATGAGTTGGTCGCTCCAATCGAAAGCCGCCGTTTTGTGATTCGGGTCTTTGAAAAGTTCGTCGACGCGCGCATGCGCGGGCAGGCGGAAGTCCGGCCGCACCGCGGAAAGAATGCCCATGGGAATTACAATGCCGCGGGTCCAGGAAGACATTTCGTAGATATTTATGTAGAACCAGTTGGGCAGCAGCATCAGCTCCGGCGGAATGGACGGCACGAGTTCCCAGCCAACCGCGCCAACCAGCGCCAGATAAAATCGCACATACGAATTGGTAAGTTCGAGACCGCCGAGGCGATGAATGATTTCTCGCGCGCGCGTTAGATGCGAAGAATCGGGAGAATCGCCGGCCAGCTTTAGCGCGAAATAAGCTTTACACGTGGCGTTCAGCTCGGACGGTCCACCGGGATAGATGCTCCAGCCGCCATCGGGGAGTTGCCGCGCGCGAACGTAGTTGGCGAGCTTGGCGATGCGTTCCGGCGCGGCCTTTCCCAAAACAAAAAGATAGTAGATGTAATCGGATTCGAGGGTGGTGTCGGCTTCAAGTTCGCCCTGCCAGAAGCCGCGTGCGTCTTGCAAAGATACCAGGTGGGAAGCGCCGCGCTCGATGGCTAGCTCGAGGCGCGAGGCAAAATTCTGCTCTTTCCAAGGCACCGGTGCCGGAGCGACGGGCAGTTCTTCACCTAACCTTGCAAATGACGCCATCTAGGCTCCCCCCGGAGCGGGTCAAACGGACGGAACATCGCACGCCAAAACGGGCCGAACGACCGTGATTAGGGGTCGTCAAATCCCACGGAGTATTCGCTGCTGGGCCGCAGCGCACATGCTAACTACTGTGTTCCTCTGCACTTCCGAACAAGAAGCACGGTAGCCAGAGGGGTAACACCAGTACTACTCAATTATCGCCGCGTTGCGACGGTCGGTCAACGGTTAAGATGCTTTAAAGTGCGTGCGAGTATCGTGCTTTGTTGCGGCCTGGCGTCCTGCGACTGATGGGCCGTCGGACCCCGCCGGAACCGGATCAGATGGCAACGGTTGGAGGTCCTTCAAGGGCACGCTTAACTAGGACGGCCAGCGGATCCGGGAGCGGGTCCCCTTCGCGCTGATTCACCGAGGGCTTTTCGCGGAGGAGTTTTGCCGGGAGTTTCATCCACAGCGGTTCGGCGGAGGAGGAAATAGTGTTGCCGCGAAGCACCAGGGCGTCGGCGCGGTCGAGCGCGGCGCGCGCGGATTCCTTGAAGTCTTCTTTGGCGGGATCGAGCACCGCAAAAAATAGCGAGGGCTTCACGAACTGCATCAGCGAATTGCTTTCGACAATCAGTGCTCTCGGCTTGTGTGCGTTTTCGCTAGCGCTGGGGCTTTCGGCCGCTGATTCGGATGCTTCGCCGATGGCTTGGCGAAGAATTGGCAAGCCTTCCGCCAGGAAACCCTGTTTGGTGCGCAGCCAGAAGGAGCGTTGCGCGCCGGCGGCCAGGAAGCGCGAACTGTCGGTTCCAGTGGTGGCGGAGTGCTCCCAGCTGATGGCGCAGATGTGTTCGTCGGGGGCGCAATCGCAGTCGTGACCCTTTTGCGCGCATACGCCGTGCCCATATTGCGTGATCTTTCCCGCGATCCAGCGCACTTCGGGAAACGCGGCGATTACATCGCAGACGAGTTGCGTCTTGCCGATGGTGCGCGTGTGCCCGCCGACGATGATTACGCGCCAAGGATGATTGGTTCTGGTCATAACCGGCTGCGCTTCAGCCCTACGTTTGCTCTTCTAGCTTTTTGATGCGTGCGGCGAGCTGCGGGAGCTTTGCTTGCCAGGCGAAAGACTCCTTAAATTTATCGAGGTCGCGGGCGGGCGTACCCCAGACGGTTTGGCCGCTGCGGATGGTCTTGCCATTCAGGATGCCGGATTGGCCGCCAGCGATGGCGCCGTCTTCAATGGTGCAATGCTCGCCGAGTCCGGCTTGGCCGCCGAGAATTACGTGGTGACCCAGGGTGCAGGAGCCGGAGATGCCGGTTTGCGCGGCGATCACCGTATGCGCGCCGATCTGCACGTTGTGGCCAATGTGCACGAGATTGTCCAGCTTGACGCCTTCGGCGATGCGGGTATCGGCCAGCGAGCCGCGGTCGATGGTGGTGTTGGCGCCGATTTCCACGTCGTCGGCGATTTCCGCGATTCCGAGTTGCGGAAACTTGGTGTAGCGATTTTCGCCGAACGCATAGCCGAAGCCGTCCGCGCCGATCACCGCGCCAGAGTGAATTTCCACGCGATTGCCGATGCGCATGCCGTTGTAGAGCGTGACGTGCGGGTGGATGCGGCAATGGTCACCAATCCAGCAGCCCGCGCCGATAACCGTGTGCGCTCCGATCTGTGTGTGTTCGCCGATGTGCGCGTCTTCACCGATTACCGCGTAGGGACCGATGCTGGCGGTGGGCGAGATTTTGGCGAGCGGCGCGATTACGGCGCTGGCATGCACGCCAGTGGCGATGGGGGCGCGCTCGAGTAGGTATTGCGCAGCGCGCGCGAACGACAGCTTTGGGTTTGTTGTGCGCAGAACCGTTTTTCCGGCGAGTGGAATTCCTTGCGGCGCAATGACGCATCGCGCCGCGGAAGCTAGCACGCGCGCCGCGTGCTTGGCGGAGTCGAGATAGATGACGTCGTGCGCGCCGGCGCGCTCGGGAGCGGCCACCGAATTTATTTCCGCGCTGCTGTCGCCTTCGAGTTCTGCGGCGATGACGGCTGCCAGTTCTTGGGCTGTGCGATTCACGGTGCACCGCTTTCTTGGTTTGGCACTTGCGTAGCACAGTCACTATTGCCTGTGTGCTACGTTTGCGCAACGGCCGCAAAAGGCGCACAGGCAATAATGCCTGTGCTACCAAGACTCTACGACAAAAATGGGTAGCGCTTCTGGTCACCCCAAGGGACGGACTTCCAGCGCGCGTGCATCCAGACCCATTGCTCGGGATGCTGGCGGATGATTTCCTCAATAATTTTGGCGAAGCGCGCGGTGTTTTCCTGGACGTCGCTTTCCGCGTTGCCAGTGCGTACTAACTCGACCGGCGGCTCGAAGCGCAAGCGGTACTTGCGAATGCCGGGATCCCAGAAGACGTAGCCGGGGACGACCGCGGCGTCGGTATGCAGGGCTACGCGCGCGATGCCGGTGGAGGTGCACGCGGGCGTGCCGAAGAAATCCACGAAAACGCCTTCCTGCAGCATGGTGTTTTGGTCGGCGAGAATTCCTACCGTGCCTTGATCTTTCAAGATTTTGAGCATGACGCGCGCGGATTCATTCTTGAAAATGGGCTGATTGCCGGAGAGGCAGCGGTAACGGTTAACGAAAGCGTCGATCCGCGGGTTGTCGATGGGTCGCGCCATATAGTGCAGTGGGAAACCGTACAGGGCGTGGGCGAAGGAAGAAAGTTCCCACGCGCCGATGTGACCGGTGAGATAGAGGACGCCTTTGCCGCGCTGTTTGCCGGCCAGGAAGTTTTCGTGGCCGTCGAGGATGACGAACTGCTCGATATTCTCCTTGGTGTATTTGGGAAGGCGCGCGAATTCGGCGGCCATCCAGCCGAGGTTGCTTACCATTTTGCGGGTTACTTCGCGGCGCTTGGTGTCGTCCCATTCTGGGAAGGCGAGGCGCAGGTTAAAGTCGGCAATCTTGCGGGGCTTGGGCAGCACCGCGAAACAGAGGCGAGCGACGGTGGAGGCTACCGCGCGTGCCAGGGGGCGCGGCAAGGCGCCGAGAAACTTTACGATGGTTACGGCTGCGACGTATTGGAGCCAACCCGTCATTTAGGAAGTATTCCACGGTCGCAGGCGATATTGGGAGCGAACGGTGGCGGCCTTTGCCCATTTGTTTGGAGGGGGGCCACATCGCTTTTTTTGTAAGTGCTCATTCTAGGGGAGATGAAGTCTTTTGTTTTGATACTGTTCGCAAGTGTTCATTCTAGAGAACTTGGCGAAGGGTTATGTTCGTTGATTTGCGTCTCGACCGGGTCCCTTTACCGGTGTTGGCGGTCGCGCGAGATCGCAGAAATGTGTCCGCAGCAGTGAGAGATTGGGATGTTGGGAAGAATTGTTACGGGCGCTAGGCGCACTTCTCTACCTGCAAAGAGTACCGCAATGGGTAAGTGGTTGTCAAGGTATATTTTCGGAGACCTGCTAAAGGCAACAGGATCAACGCAGAGGCACAGAGGACACAGAGGAACGCAGAGAAGAAAAAAGACGAGCACCGGTGCACGAAGTGGAGAGACTGCGGAAAAAGGCAAAGGCAGTTCCCTCAGGCGCTGAAGCGCATTGGTAGCAAAGCACTCAATGTCGGAGCTAAAGCTCCGACCCACAAAACACAGTGTTTTTCCGCAGCCTGTAGAGTACGGACGCTACAAGTGCGTGGCGGGCAATGTTAGACTCGGCCTCCTGTGAGCGATACGCCGACTGGTCCATTCGAAGGTGGTTCCGACCGCATTGCTGCAAGGCTCCGGGAAGTTCCCTCGCCGGCGAATACCCTTGTGACGAAGATCGGCTGGGGCGTTTTGATTGTTGTGACGCTTTACGTGTGTTATTTCAGCCGGTTGGGGAGCTTGGGATTTGTGGGGCCGGACGAGCCGCGGTATGCGTGGATTGCGCGGGCGATGGCGGAGAGTGGGGATTGGGTTACGCCGCGGCTTTATGGCGCGCCGTGGTTTGAGAAGCCGGTGCTGTACTACTGGGGTGCGGGGCTGAGTTTTAAGATTTTTGGGGTTTCTGAGGCGGCGGCGCGGTTGCCTAGCGCGGTGTCGGCGCTGCTGGCGACGCTGGCGCTGGCGTGGCTGGCGTGGCGGGTCTATGGGATGGCTACGGCGAGGTGGCTGTTGCTGCTGCTGCCTACTTGCGTTGGCATGATTGGGTTTTCGCATGCGGCGGCGACGGATATGCCGTTCAGCGGGATGCTGACCGTGGCGATGGTTTGTGCTGCAGTGGTGCTGGGACTGACGCGGAACGATAAGACGCCCATACTTCCGCGAACTCCTTGGCTGGCGCTGGTTCTGTTTGGATTTTTTCTGGGGTTGGCGGTGCTGGCGAAAGGTCCGGCGGCGATTATTCTTTCTGGGGGCGGCGTTTTCTTTTGGGCGATTTTCACCAAACGGTGGCGGGATGCGTTTCGGCTTCTGCATCCGGTGGCGATTGTCGCTTTCTGCGCTACGGCGCTGCCCTGGTACATTTTGTGCGCGCGGCGGAATCCGGATTTCTTTCGCGTTTTTATTATCGAGCATAATTTTAAGCGGTTTCTTACGCCGGAATTTCAGCATGTTCAGCCGTTTTGGTATTACGCGCCGGTGTTGTTGGTGGCGTTTTTGCCGTGGACAGGGATGCTTTTGTGGGCGGTGGTGGTGGGGTGGAGGTCGGTGGTTCGCAGGAGGGATGTTGATGTGGAAGGGCGCGTAGAAACGGCCACGATGGAGGCGGTGGAGGATCCGGGTACAGATGGTGGGGCGGAAAAAGCCGCAGGGCTCAACGGCAAGCGCCCTGCGCTACAGGAGTGGATCAACGTTGGCGGCGGGTTGGGGTGGTTTTTGGTTTGCTGGGCGGGATTTTGCGTGATTTTCTTTTCGGCGTCGCATTCGAAATTGCCGGGGTATGTGCTTCCGGCGATCCCGGCAATGGGGCTGTTGGTGGCACGGGCGTTTGTTGAGATGCGAGATCGCTATCGCGTGTCCTTTCGCGTCGTGCATTTTGTTGTGGCGGCGAGTTTTTTCATGATTTTTGCAGTGATGGAAATGCTGGCCGGCCACCCCCATTTTGGATCCCGAAGATTTGCAGGTGCGGTGGCAATACTGGGTTTGGTATTTGCGTTGGTGAACGCGATCGCCGGCGCGCTCGCGCCCTCAACGCGCTTCCGACGTTACGATTTGGCGGCGTTGGCGGTGGTACCCGTTTTGGGTGCGATGTTGTTAGCAAACCATTTTATTGCGTCCTTTTTTTTCTGGGATCCGTCTGGGCGGACCATGGCGCATGAATTACAGCAGCGCGGGATTCCGGCTGGCGCGATTAGTGTTTCGGGCATGAAACGCGGAATGCAGTATGGGTTGAGCTTTTATTTGCACCAGGAGATTAAGGAGTGGGATGCGAAGTCGGAAACGGGGGGGTATTTGTTGACGGCGTCGAAGGATTGTGGCCGAGTGGTGGGGACGGAATTTTTTTGTGAGGCGCAATCGTTTGATGCGGATGGGACGGGGAGATTTTTGTATTTGGTGATTCCGATTGCGGATGGGAAGTGATGTGTGGCGCGGGGTAGGTGCGCGATCGTTGGGCGCGATTATTAGGCAGGCCCCGTGATGGGCCTGTGTCGCGCCTCCGGCGCTCGCGGAGTTTCTCGCCACCGTACCCAGCCCTGCGGGCTGGGCTAAACTGTGCCGCACCTGCGGTGCTGGTTTCGCGGTGAAGAAAAAACCGAAGATAGCGACGAAGCAAAGACAACGGCGACTGCCTCGGAAGGCGGCCGCTCAAAAGCAAATTCAAAGACGAGTTCAAAGGCGAATTCGTTATTTTGCGGGTTTGCCGGTGGCGGGGAGGCGGAGGAGGAAGAAGGTGACTACGCGGTTTTCGTAGACGCGTTTGTCGTCGTCGTTCATGCCGACGAAATTGCCGTGGGGGATGATGGCTTGTTCGCGGGGCTCGGGAGCCTTCAGGAACATTTGGCGGGTAATTTCGGCTAGTTCGGGATCGTCGATGGCTTGGATGAAGAGGATAGGCACGCCTTGCATGGCGCCTAGCTTGCGGGAGAGCGGAAGTTCGCTGCGGTAGGAATAGTTCATGTAGTCGAAACTGGTTTCGGCAGAGCTGACCATCAGCGGGAAGCCACCGAGGCCGCTACGTTCCACGCCGATTTTTACCATTTGCTCGGGCTTGTCGTAGACGGAGTCCAGGACCAGCGCTTTTACGCGGGTGTCGTGTTCGGCTTCGCGAAGCGCGGCGTAGGCGCCGAGGTTGTAGCCCCAGACGCCAAAACTTGTGGGATCGACATCCTTGCGGGCGGCGAGGGTGTCGATGGCGGCGCGCAGTTCGTCGGCTTCTTTGTAGCCAAACGTGGTAGTGCCGGAGCTGGCGCCGTGGCCGGCGAAGTCAAACAGGAAAACATTGTATTGGTGGTCCTGAAGGGCCGAAACCAGGGTGAGCAGTTCGCCGCGGCTGGATTCGTAGCCGTGGCAAAGAATGATGGTGGGCGCGCCGCGCAATCCGGGGAAGAAATAGCCTTCGCGGGTGCCGCGACCGGGGACGCTGAACTCCACGGCGTCCGGACGGCCAGGGAAACTTTCCAGATTGATTTCGCTGCTGGTGCGCTGGGGCTTGATGATGCGATAGACGAGAAAGGCGGCGATGGCGGAAGTGGCGAGTACGGCGAAGAAGGCCAACGCCAAGATGGCCATGGCCAATTTGGTGTACCAGCGCGTGGGATAGCGCAGTTCAAACAAGATGGAAAATGGTCGAGCCATCGGGCGTCCGGGTGCGGCTGGTCTCCTTGATGCTGCAACGGGTGCTGCGATACGGCGTTGCTGACTAAGACGGCGGCATTACGCCGCGAATGCTGGCCTCACGAGAGAGGCCGGTGTCGCAACAACCTTGCCGTAAAATTCTCAATAACCGGATGTTAGCACGGGGGTCTGGCGGCGATTCGGGAAGCCGTGAGGCTTGTGTCGCATGAATATCGTGCCTGTTGGGAAAAAAGGGCAGGTGGCCGTTTTATCGGTGGGAATCGGCTATCATGGAACTTCTTGTATGGTACCGACGTGGTATATGGAACTGGCGCGGCTACCGTCGCGTCCCATCCTTCGATGAATATCGTAGACCTCCGACAGACCACCGCCCGCCAACTCGATTCGCTGCTGGAAGAAGAGGCTCGCCATTGGCGGGATGAGTTGCATTGGGATTACCGCGGGGCGCTGGAACTGATCAAGCGATTTCTGGAAGCGCATGCGCTCTCGGGGTGCGTGGCATTTGAAAACGGGACCGCTGCCGGGTATTGCTTTTACGTTTTGGAAGAGCAGAAGGGCTTAATCGGCGGGCTGTACGTTTCGGCGAAATTTCCGCAAGAGACCATTGGGCGGCGGTTACTGGACGAGATGCTGTTTGGCATGCGCGCGATTCCGCATCTGGTGCGGATTGAGGCGCAGCTGATGCCGTTCAGCGGGCCGGTGGACGAGCCCCTGCGGGATCAGGGATTTCACCTGTACACGCGGCAGTTCATGCTGCTGGATTTGGCGAAAAACAAATCGTTGACCGCGAGTGTGCCCGGCGCGATGCGCTTGTCGCGCTGGAACGATCGCTATTTCGAGCCGTGCGCGAAGCTGATTTATCTTTCGTACGCGAATCACGTGGATGGTGAGATTAACGACCAGTATCGCTCGCGGGCTGGCGCGTTGCGATTTCTGAAGAATATTATCTTGCTGCCGGGATGCGGCAATTTTGTGCCGGGAGCGTCATTTGTGCTGCATCAGCCGGGTAGCGATGATTTGATTGCGACCGTGTTGACCAGCGAAGTTTGCCCGGGCGTGGGGCATACCACGCAGATTTGTGTGCTGCCTGGGTATCAGGGGCATGGGTTGGGGCGGATGCTGATGCTAGCCTCGGCGGAGGCGTTGCGGGCGCAAAGATTTAAGGAGTTGACGCTGACGGTCACGGCGCAGAATCGCACGGCGGTGGAGTTGTACGAGAAATTGGGATTTACGACGATACGGTCGTTTACGGCGGGGGTTTGGCCGCGGTAATTCACGGCGATTATTTACGGTAGGTGGAATCGCGCCGGACGATTGGTTATTTTTTGCGGGCGGGCTCGAATTCGTCGCCGGGTTGCCATTGGACTTCGGCGGGTTGCGTGGCGGCTTTGATGCCGAGGGCGTAGCCAAACTGGGTCATTTTGGCCAGGCCTTTGAAATTCCAGTCGGCGCGGTATTCGTCGCTGGGCTGGTGGTAATGATTTTCCACGTAGTCCTTGGCTTGCGCGGCGCCCCAGGCGGCATCGTGCCCGGCAAAGAGTTGTCCTTCATCGATCGAAAAGGATGGGATACCCACGCGGGCGAGGCTGAAATGGTCGGAGCGATAGTAGTGGCCGGCTCCGGGCTGGGCATCAGGGCGGATGGCGAGACCGAATTCCTTGGCGGTGGCTTCTACTACTGGATAGAAGGTGGTGCGCTCGGCGCCGCTGACTTCCACTTCCTGCGGCTCGCCGATGGGTGCGAGCGCATCGAAATTTAAATCCAGCGTGATTTTGCTTGCTGGGATGAACGGGTGCTTGCCGAAATATTCGGAGCCGAGCAGGCCCTGCTCTTCGGCGGTAACGGCAGCGAAAATCATGGAACGCGGCGGCGCATCTTTGGCGCTGGCCGACATCCGGGCAAGCTCCAGCAAAATGCCGCAGCCGGTGGCGTTGTCGACCGCGCCGTTGTAGATCTGGTCGCCCTTGCGGCTGGTGTCGATGCCGAGATGATCGTAGTGCGCGGTGAAGAGAACAGCTTCGTTCTTCAGCGTGGCATCGCTTCCCGGGCGCGTGGCGACCACGTTGCGCGAAACAAATGGGCGCAGGCGGCTGACGACGTGGGCTTTGAGCTTGACGTCTAGAGGAATGGGCTTGAAGTCGCGGGATTGCGATTGCTGGAATAGTTGGTCGAGATCGAGCCCGGCCATGTGAACTAGTTTTTTCGCTGTATCGGTGCTGATCCACGAAGCGGCTTGCAGTTTCGGCGTGCCGTCCAGCTGCAAATAGGATTTTTCGTTCCCCCAGGAGTTACGGACCACTTCCCAAGGATAGCTGGCGAGGTCGGTGCGGTGAATGATCAACGTGGCGACCGCGCCGCGGCGCGCGGTTTCTTCCAGCTTATAGGTCCAGCGGCCGTAATAGGTGAGCGCGGGGCCCTTGAAGAAATTTGGATCGTCGGAGACCGGCTCGTTTACGAAGAGCAGCGCTACTTTTCCTTTTAGATCCTGGCCCTTGTAGTCGTCCCATTTGTATTCGGGCGCGGTGATACCGTAGCCGATGAAGACGATGGGTGCGTCGATGTCGGAGATTTCTTTTTGCGCTTCGTTGTTGGTGACGAAGTCGTCGAGGAGGGTGAGATTGAGAGGAGCGCCTGTGGCGGGGACCAGTTGAAAGGTGGTGTCCGGAAGAGTTTTTATGGCGACCATGGAAACACTTTGGAAAAAGGTGCCGTTGTCGCCGGCCGGTTGCAGGCCGTAGGAGGCGAATTGCTTGCCGATATAATCGGCTGCTAGCTCGCCGCCGGGCTGGCCCATGCCGCGGCCTTCGAGAGCATCACTGGAAAGATATTTGACGGTGGCGCGGATATTTTCGGCGTTGGCGGTGGGCACGTTTTGTTGCGCGGCGGAGATTGCGACCAACATGTTGACTCCCAGAGTGACGACTGCCAGTACGCAGGCGAGTGCGGTAATTCTCAATTTCCCCCCAAGGCAAGACTATTTTTTGCCGCGATCTTTTAGAAGATTTTTCAGCTCGCTCATGAATTCTTGCACATCTTTAAAATCCATGTAGACGGAAGCGAAGCGGACGTAGGCGACTTTATCCAGCTTCTTCAGGCCGCGCATGATCATTTCGCCGATTTCCGTGGTGGTGAGTTCACGCTCGGTAGCTTCGTGGACCACGCCTTCGATTTCGTCGACAATGGCTTCGAGCTTGGGCGTGGCGACCGGACGCTTTTCGCAGGCTTTGAGCAAACCTTGCAGGATTTTCTGGCGCTCGAACCGTTCGCGGCGGCCATCTTTCTTGATGACCATGTAGGGAATTTCGTCGATGCGCTCGTAGGTGGTGAAGCGGCGGGCGCACTTGAGGCATTCGCGGCGGCGGCGAATGGTGTCCCCGGTGCGGCCTTCGCGGGAATCAATTACCTTGTCATCGATGTGGGCGCAAAACGGGCACTTCACTCGCGGTCATCTCCTCGCAGTCGTCTACCGTGCACAGTTGCGGGCAATTGGTGCGGCAATTCCTTTTCGAGTTCTTCGAGCGTGGCCTGCGTGGAACCCAGAGGCAGAACGCCGGCTGCTTCCTGTTTTTCCTCTTTGCCCATCTCGCGCAGTTGGCCGAGCGAAAATCCTTCGTGAAGCAGCAGCGGCACACCAACGAGCGAGCATCCGGCAAACGTTATCATCCAAATGACCAGCGCCGCCACCGTGGCGGACTCGCCGTCCACGTTGAAGATGGTGGTGAGCACGAGTATGGAAGCTAGTTGCGCGCCACCGCCTACCGCGGGCAACTGTACCGCAGAGCCGACCAAGGAGAAAGCCAAGACCAGCATGGCGTCGCCGAAGTTCAGGGCGTGCAACGTACCGGTGAAGCTGTGGACGATCAGGAAATAGACGACCACGATTAGAAACCAATGCAGCGCGGAATACACCACCGCGAGGAACAGATCGCTCCAGGATTTTATGGTTTGCACCCCGCGCGCAAACCCCAGCAAAATGCGGGCTGCAGTGGCACGCCAGCCAGGGACGCCGATCCAGCCGGCGAGACGTGACTCAAGCAAGCTCGCGCCGTGCAGCCGTAAATAAACCAGTAAGGCAACGGCGCCGAGCACCCCGGCAAAAAACAGCATCCCGGTGGTTCGCGCGGCGGCTTCGAATTTGCCTGCGGCGGCACCGGTATGGGAATGGGACTTGAACAGAATTAGCGCAATCGACGCGAGTACCGCGGTGCTGGCAACGTCGAAGAGGCGTTCGAGGACGTAGATTCCGAAGACGTCGGCGACGGGAAGTTTTTCTTTACGCGCTATGAGTAGCGGACGGACGGGCTCGCCGGCGCGGCCGAGCAGGAATACTGCGGCAAAGCCGGCGATGGTCATTTTCACAATGGCGGCTAAGCCCGCGGATCCGAGATTGTGCTGGAACACTTGCCAGCGCAAAGCGCGGATGCCATAGCACAGATAAATCAGGACGAGCGCAAGGACGAGATCAAAGATATTTGCACCGCGGATGGCTGCGAGAAGTTTTGCGCCGCTGAAACTGCCGATGTGGGAAAGGCCGTGGGCTTGTTGGACGAGAAACACCACGACGAGCGCGGCGAGCAAAGCGAGCAGTATATTCCTCGACCTGGATGACATGTTTAACGAGCGTACTGGCCGCAGCCAGCAGCGTCAAGGCGCGGGGATGCGATGGCCGGTTCTTGTCGCATCAGTGCGAGGCGTGTTAACCGGAAATACGCTACCAATGTTCGCGCCCCAAGGATGGGCCAAAGTCGATTTCCGGATGACGATTTTCGCGAGTGATCCGACGAACCAAAGTTGCGAGGTCCGGCTTCTTTGCCGATTTGTTGCGGCGCTTGCGCTTCTTGGGGCGAGCTTTTTTCATAGTCGAATTCCCCGTTGCCGGCGGCGAAAAGTGCACAGGCAAGAGTGCCTGTGCTACCAAAACCAAGTTGCGGCCAGGCGCGTTGGCTTGTGAACTGCGTCCGGTGTGGTTAAGATGCAGGCACAATGACAGGCACGGCAGTCCAGGGTTTCAGGGAACATTTCGACTGCACTTTACGTTCCATACATTGCAGGCCGAGGTTGCTGCCGGCGTTGCTCAGCGAAAACTGGGCGATGGCCGCTAACCCCTTGCACCGTAGCAGGATCCGAGGCTGATGAGACGTTGGAGCAGGATGCCCAACTGGTCCAGCAATGCCTCCAGGGCGACGGGTCGGCCTGGGAGGAACTTGTGCGCCGTCATACGCGGCGTATCTTCAATATTTGCTACCGGTTCACCGGCAATCGCACCGAAGCCGAGGACCTGTCGCAAGAGGTTTTCCTCCGGGTGTACCGCACGTTGGCCAGCTATCGTTCGGCTCACGGCGGCTTTGCAACATGGATGACTAGCGTGACGCGCAATCTGTTGATCGACCATTACCGTAGAACCAGAAGGGACCGCCTCACCGATTCGCTCGATGACGCGATGCCGGTGGTGGAAAATAAGCAGTCGTCCGCGCGGCGTCCCGACGAACTGGCCTTGCTCGGTGAACTAAGCAGCCAGATTCAAGCCGGGTTGACCAAGCTTTCTCCGGAACTGCGCGAGGCGGTAATTTTGCGGGACTTGCAGCAGCTGGAATATGGCGAGATACAACAAGTTTTATCTGTACCGGAAGGAACGGTAAAATCAAGAATCAACCGCGGGCGCATCGAGTTGGCCCGCATCCTCCAACAGATGGGAGTACGCCCATCATGAGCGGAGAGCAGACCATGAACTGGACATGCGAACAAACCGAAGTGCGGCTCGGCGACTATCTGGACGGGCTGCTGCAGCCGAGCGAACGCGCGGCGCTTGATGCGCACCTGGCGCAACATTGCGAACGCTGTGCTCCGCTGGTCGACAGTGTGGCGCAACTAGTCGGCAATCTGCACAGCATGGAAGAATTGGAAACGCCGCCACGGCTGGTCTACGCCATCCTAGACAAGACGCTGGGCCCACGCGACACCGTGGTGGCTGCGCCGGGTTTCTTCGGATGGTTGCGCGGCATAGGCATGCCGCGTTTCGCGTATGGCGCGTTGTCGCTCTCCGCTACCTTTTTGATGATTGCCAGCGCGTCGGGATTTTCCTGGCGGCATCCCAAGCTGGCGGATCTGCAACCGGCTACGATTGCGCGCAACGCCGATCGGCAAGCACATCTGGCTTTCGCGCGCAGTGCGAAATTCGTCAGCGACCTGCGTGTGGTGTACGAAATTCAAACGCGCTTGCGGCAAGATAACAATGAATTGCCGACCTCCAATGAGGAGACCGTTCCGGCGACCGCGCCCAATCCGGCGCCGGGGCGAACCGATGGAAGCAAGCCGGGCAGCCCAAATCAGCAAAACCGCGCCACCACCATCGATCGCAATATTCAACTCTTAGCCACGACCATCGCTTCGCGAGCGTATCTCGGCGGGGCTCCTCTTTTTGCCGGCTGGGGTAGTGGGAGGAAAAATCCATGAAGTGTGCCGTCCATCCCGATGTGGATGCGGTAGCGTATTGCCGTAATTGCGGTAAGCCGCTGTGCTCTGCGTGCTCGCGGCCAGTGCGCGACGTGATTTATTGTGAGGATTGCCTGGCGGCCACGCTGGGCTTGCCGGGCTCGCCTCCGCCGGCCGGCGCCGTGCCCGGGATATCGCCAGAAGTTCCGGCGTTTTCTTCAGGCACGGCGCAGCCGTACCCGCCATTGCCGCCCGGCGCTCCCGGAATTCCGGCGGCTGCGGCAGTACCGCGCGCCACGAATCCGGGAGTAGCGTTCGCGCTGGGATTTTTCCCGGGACTCGGCGCGGTGTACAACGGCGAATACAACAAAGCGCTGATCCATATCGTAGTCTTCGCGGCCATAATCGTGGGACTCAGCAGCGACATCGGGGATAGCGGAGCGGTCACGCTTTCGTTCCTGCTGGCAGGCTTTGTTTTTTACATGGCGTTTGACGCCATGCGCGTCGCCAAAGAGCGCAACGCGGGTAAGGCCACCATCGATCCCCTCGAATCTTGGAGCAAAGAACGTCCCATCGGCCCCATTATTCTGATTGGACTTGGCGCCTTGTTTCTGCTGAACAATTTTTCCTGGTTCGCATTTTATAGAGTGAAGCAATTTTGGCCACTAATTCTGATCGGCGTGGGCGTGTTGATGTTCCGCAACCGCCTAGGAAAAGATTTCTAGGAGTCTGAGAAAATACTATGCCTGACGATAGCAATAGCCGCTGCAAATGTCCGCGCTGCACTATCCGCAGCTTGCGCGGACCCGCGGTGATCATCACCCTCGGTGTTCTTTTCCTGCTCTCCGAAATGCGCGGTGATTATCTGTCATTTCACCACACCTGGCCGGTCATCCTGGTGGTGCTGGGGATCGTCAGTCTCGCGTCTTCACTCGCGCCGATGGATGGGCATATTGAAACGCGCGTAGATCCCGTGCCGCCTGTCCCGCCCGTTGGGCCGCAAGGTCCGTACGCCGGTCAGGGCAGGTAATTCTCATGTCCTACAGCCCTCGCAACAGCAGTGGCCTGTTCAGCGGATTGGTGCTGCTGATCTTTGGCGTGCTGCTACTGCTGCACAATTATCGTGGATTCGAGCTAGGTCGCCTGTTCACGCATTGGTGGCCGTTGCTGATCATCGCGCTGGGATTGATCAAGCTGTACGAGCGCACCGCGGGCGCCCGATATGTGGAACCAGGAGCGGCACGTGTCACCGGCGGCGAAGTTTTCTTGATCGTGGTGGTTCTGGCGATCACGGGAACTGTGATCGGCCTTGAAGAAGCGCAAAAACATATTCCCGGAATCGACGGCCCCTGGATGGGCAATTCGTATCCCTTCGATTTGGACGTTGCGCCGAAGGCCGTGCCCGTGGATTCGCGCATCACCGTCCGCGGCAATCGCGGAGACATTAGCGTGCGCTCCGACGACACCGCGGAAATCAGCGTATCGGGCAAAGCCAACGTGCACAGCTGGAATGAAAAAGACGCGGAGAAGCTGGCCAAGCCCGTGTCCGTGGCCATCGTGCAAAACGGCGATGGTTACGAAATACGTCCCACAGGAACCCACGGGGACGATTCGCGCATCGGCGTGGACATGGACGTCACCGTGCCGCAGAAGTCCGTGGTAACGATTCGCAATGATAAGGGCGACGTGACGGCATCGGACATGAACGAACCCCTGGCCGTGAATAACGGAAATGGCGACGTAGATATTCGCGACAGTGGCAGCGACGTGACCGTCGATATCAAGCACGGAGACGTCAAGATTTCCGACACCAAAGGAAATGTGAAACTGGAAGGTCACGGCGGCGAAGTGGATGTTGTGAACGCTACCGGAGGCTTGACGCTCAACGGAGAATTTTTTGGACCCATCCGCGCGGAAAAAATCGCCAAGGGCGTGCGTTTCATTTCGCAGCGGACGGATTTAACGTTGACGCAGCTTACCGGCCACATGGAGTTCAGCTCCGGAAATCTGGAAATCGCCGACGCTCCCGGGAATTTGACGCTGCGCACCAACAAATACGATATCGACATCGAGAACGCCGGCGGCAAAGTGGACGTACAGAATCGCGACGCCAGCGTGGATGTGCGCTTTTCTTCGCTGCCGAAAGACGACGTGCAAATTATTAATTCGAATTCGTCGATTTCGCTGAGCTTACCTGGCTCTGCCAATTTTGAAATTGTGGCGGATTGCCACTCTTGCGATATTTCTTCCGATTTCGAGGGTGCGGGGCTGAAGCAAACTTCGCAGTCTGGAGATTCGCATCTGGAGGGCAAGGTCGGCTCCGGCCGCGGCCCGAAAATTGTGCTGAAGACCAGCTACGGCTCGATCTCGCTGCACAAGACCAGTTCCATGGAACCTGCGCCGGCTCCCGCGCCGCGCGCCGTGCCAACTCCGCCCGCGCCTCGCGCGCCAAAAACACCAGCGCCGTCAGCGCCGAAACCTTCCACGGACTCGGAAACCTAGATTCGCTCGTCCATTTCAAGGATGGTTTCTGGGCTTGGTTTTTCTACTGCGCCATCGCTTGATTGCTTCCTGGCAAGGAAAATATAGCGCGCAAAATCCAGAATTCCCGAAAAACGGTACTCCCGATCTACATAGTGCTGGATCACGTAAAAAGCAAAATAATAAAATCGGCAGAAGCTCCATACCGCCACTGCGAGCAACAAACCAGCCCTGACCGACGGATTCTCCACAAGCAACAGCGCGGCGCACGCCAGTCCCGACAATAGAAAAAGGGCACCCTTTATCTTGATCCAAGTAATGCTCGTAAGATCTTTATGAACCGGCATGGTGGGCGTTCAGTCCAGGACTTGAACTTCGCTTTAACCCTGGACGAGGCGGTCGAGCTCTTCGTAAAAAGTTGGGAAAGAGACGCCGGCGCAATCGGCGTCGCGGATGACGGTCTTCCCTTCCGCGGCCAGGCCCGCGATGGCAAAGGCCATGGCGATGCGGTGGTCGCCGTGCGGCTCGATCTCCGCGCCGTGCAGCTTGCCGGCTTTGCGGCCTTCGACGCGCAAACCGTCGGGGCGTTCTTCCACCGTCGCGCCCATGCGGCGCAAATTTTCCGCCAGCGCGGCGATGCGGTCGCTCTCTTTTACACGCAGCTCGGCGGCATCGCGAAATTCGATTCCCTGTTCCGTGAAGGGGCCGAGCGCGGCGAGCATCGGCAGCTCATCGATCAACAGCGGAATGGTGTCGCCGCTGATGATTCCGCCCTTCAGCACAGCGCCTTTAACCGCCAGGTCGCCAACCACTTCGCCGTGCGCGGTGCGCAATGACGGCGTTTTTATATCCGCGCCCATGGACAGAAAGAAATCCAGAATGGCGGTGCGCGTGGGATTCAATCCCACGTTGTGAATGAGCAGGCTTGATTCCGCAAAGAGCGAGGCCGCGGCAATAAAAAATACCGCCGAGGAAAGATCGCCGGGGACCTCAAGCGTGCGGCCGGTTATCGTGCCGTGGCCGTTGGCGATGCCCAGACCGCGAACCGTGGTGGTCAATCCGTGGTGTTCGATCTCCGCGCCAAATTCTTCCAGCGCAAGCTCCGTGTGATCGCGCGTGCGCGCCGGTTCAATTACCTTCGTGACCCCTTCGGCAAAGAGCCCCGCCAGCAGCACAGCGGATTTTACTTGTGCGCTGGCCATGGGCATTTCGTAGCTGATGGCGCGAAGTCTTGCGCCGTGAATTTCTAGCGGGGCGAATTGCTCCTGGCGCGCCACAATTTCTGCGCCCATCTGGCGCAGCGGCGCGACCACACGTTTCATCGGGCGCTTCTGCAGCGAATCGTCGCCGCTGATCGTGGTGGAAAAATTCTGTCCCGCCAAAATACCGGACAGCAAACGAATCGTGGTGCCGGAATTTCCCGCGTCCAGCGCTTTGCGCGGCGCTTGCAGGCCGCGGGGTCCGTGACCAGTGACGCGCACGACATCCTTTTCTATTTTGATTTCCGCGCCCAGCGCGCGCATGCAGGCCAGCGTGCTGTGGCAGTCCGCGGCGGCGGAGAAGTGGCGAAGCTCGCTGGTGCCTTCGGCGATGCCGGCCAGCATGCCGTAACGATGGGAAATGGATTTGTCGCCGGGAAGTTCGATGCCGCCGTTGATCGATTTGGCCGGAAGAATGGTTTGCTTTTTCACGCAGCGATTTTAGCACGGCACATTCGCGGAGTTCTTCCAGCGGTCGCTCATAGCGGCAGAGGGCGCTCCTTGTAAGGCGCCTCTGGGCTGGCCGAACGGACAGTTTTCGCGAGGGCAATCCTGTACATCGCAGCGAAACTCCGCGCGGCCCGCGTGCGTATTATTAAGTGAGGAGAACGGGTTATGTCAGCGCGCAGTACGGCCGTGCAGTTGGCCATCAAAGCCAGCATTGTGTTTGGCGCATTATTTGTGGTGAGCGTGCTTCTGGCGGCGATGCCTGGCCATCATCCGCCCACTGTCGGCTCGACGGAGAATTCCGGCGCGAGCACGAGTTCCGCGACGCCACAGCAAGAAGCGGATCACGCCAGCATGCCGGGAATGAAAATGCCCGGTGACGAAAAATCCTCCGAAGGCCAAGCCGTCGAAGATATGAGCGGCGGGCATCACGACGCGCACAGTTCGCACATGTACATGACGGCCATGCGACCGCAAATGCCCGGGGACGAGCAGCGCGCCCGGGAAATCGTCACGCAGTTGCGCGCCAGTCTCGAGAAATACAAGGACTATCACGTAGCGCTGGACGAGGGCTTCAAAATTTTTCATCCGGAATTCCCGCAGCCGGAATATCACTTCACCAATTACAAGAACGGATTCCTGGAAGCTTTCACTTTCGATCCGGCGCGGCCTACTTCCCTGCTCTACAAAAAGACCGCTACCGGATATGAGCTGGTGGGCGCGATGTACACCATGCCCAAGCGCGCCACCGAGGATCAATTGAACGCGCGCGTGCCGCTGAGCATCGCCATGTGGCACCTGCACACCAATCTGTGCATGGCGCCAAGAAGTGAAGCTGGGACGGTGGATTACACCAAGTTCGGCCTGCGCGGCTCCATCGCCACGCAGGAAGCTTGCGATGCGGCCGGTGGACATTTTCTTCCCGTGGTTTTCGGCTGGATGGTGCACGTGTATCCGTACGAGGATTCGCTGGATAAAATTTTCGCCATGCACATGCACATGGATTAACGTTGCGGTGCTTATTCAAACTGTTTCCGAAACTCCGCGAACTGTTGCTTTAGCGCACTAACTTCTTCGCGCAGCGCGATCACTTCAGCTTCCAACTGCTTAACCTGTTCTTTCGCGGGTTCCGCGTGCGCGGCGTCGCGTCCAGAACTGCTGCCCTCCATCGCTTCGCCACCAACCGTTTGAACGCCGCCGCTTTGCACATCACCCGATAGCAGATGCGCGTAACGCGCTTCTTTCATCCCCGGCTGGCGCGCCAGCAGTTTCACCAGTGGCGGTTCGCGGCGCATCAGCCGCTGCAGCGTGGTCTGCACCTCACTTAAATCTTCGAAGGGATGCATGCGCTCGGCGCGGCTGCGCAGCTCGCCCGGAGTTTGCGGTCCGCGCAGTAGCAGTTCGCAGAGGATCGCTGTCTCTTTTCGATCAAAATTAAACACTTCACCCAAACGATGCTCGAACTTGGCCACGCGACTGTCGCTAGCCGCCGAGCGAGCCAGTAATTCGTCGCTCAGGCCGCGCAGGGCCTGGCGAACCGCATCTTCATCAAGATGCATCAGCGGGTCGCGGTTGGATTTTTGATTGCACGCGTTCATCAGCGCGTTCAGCGATAACGGGTAGTATTCAGGCGTAGTGATCTCTTTTTCGACGAGCGCGCCGAGCACGCGGGCTTCAACATCGGTTAGGGTGACGTTCACGCAACAAATATACAGGATGGCGCGATGCCATCCCAACGCTCCGGCGTTGTAGGGGCGCCCCGACCGGGTCGGGGCGCCCGAGCTTGCCCAAACTCTCAATACTAGAACTGCTGGGTCATTGGCACTACTCCGCCGATGACTCTGGTTTGATTGCTTCGCGGTACGCTGCCGCGTAAGATTACAGGTTCATGCCTCCGGTCCGGCCTATCTTGTGCGGCACGCTTCACTTGCCCAGACTCCTCCCCGCAATAATCATGACGCTGCTATTTGCCAGCGCACCCTTGCTGATTCAGGCGCAAGTCACGAATCCAGTTGACGACGGCCGCGCCGCGGTCTCAGCCGAATCCACGGAAACGATAGCGGTTGGCGACGTTCGCCCCGGCATGCAGGGCTATGCCTACACGATTTTTGCCGGCGACCAGATCGAGAGGTTTGATCTCGTGGTGATCGGGGTGCTCGACAATTTTATGGGACCCCGGGAATCGATCATTCTGGTGCAGCTCAAGGGCGAAAAGGTTGAGCACACTGGAGTCGTCGCGGGCATGAGCGGAAGCCCGGTGTACCTCGAAGGCAAACTGGCCGGAGCGCTCTCGCTGAAGCTCGGAGTGTTCACAAAAGAGCCGATCGCTGGCGTAACGCCGATTCACGAAGTGCTGGATCCTCTGGCGCCAGCCGGCGGAACGAAAGCGGCGGCGCAGAATTTCTCGCGGCAGTCGCAAATCACAAACGCGCAAGCAACAGACACGCAAGCGACGAACGCACAGGTAACGAGCGCGCAAGCAACAAATTCCCAAGCCGCGGGCAATGGTTTTCCCGCCGGTTCAGCGCTGGAGCCGATTGAAACCCCGCTGGTATTTTCGGGTTTCCCCGCAGGTTCCTTGCAGCCATTTGCCGCGCAAATTCAGAGCTTCGGATTTGTGGCCGCGCAAGGCGGCACCACCGCGCCGCGCAGCGATGACGCACATCTGGTGGCGGGAGACATGGCAGGAATGGTGCTGGTGCAGGGCGATGCCTCGATCAACTCGGCGTGCACGGTCACAGCGGTGCGCGGCGACAATGTTTTCCTCTGCGGCCACCCCTTCCTGAGCCTCGGCAATGTGCAACTGCCCATGGCCCGCACGCGCGTGGTGACCACGCTTTCTTCTTCGCTGGCCTCCACGAAAATTGTAAATCTGGCCGGCAACATTGGCACCATCACCGGCGATCACATCACCGCAGTAACGGGAAAATTGGGCGCTCCGCCGGCAATGATTCCGCTGGATCTCACCGTCAGTGCTCCCGCGGGACAAAAGAAATTTCACTTTGAGGTAGTAAATCACCCCAAGCTCACCCCGCTGCTAGTGGCTTTAACGATCTTTAACGGCCTCTCGCAAAACAGCGTCTATGGCGAAGGAACCACGCTGCATCTTTCCGGAGAAGTGCGGCTGAAGGGCCACGCGCCGGTAGAGATCGAAAACACTTTTGCTCCCGGCGACTCGCTGAGTCCGGACGGCTTGTCCATCGCGCTCAATATGCAGTCGGTGTTTGCGCGGCTGTTCACCAATACTTTTGAAAGCACCGTCGTCGACAATATTTCGCTGAAGGTCGAAAGCGTGCCGGGGCGGCAATCCTTCAGCATCGATAGCGCGTGGCTGGAAAAAGGCGAGGCCGCACCGGGCGAAACTCTGAAGGTCCGCGTGCTATTGCAGCCTTATCGCGGCGCGGCGCACGTGGTGGAGACCAGCGTGCATATTCCCGAGCAGATAGCGCGCGGCACGGCACTGCGCGTGTTAGTCACCGATGCGGACACTTTGAACCGCGCGTCCCGCGGATTTTCCCTGGCCAGCGCTGGCGGAGCGGGTGGCCTGGACCAGCTGATCGCGTTGCTGAATCGCGAACGCCGCAACGATCGCGTTTACGTGGGCCTTTTCTCTCCGTCGCCTACGATGCTCTGGGATGACAAAGAATTGCCCAACGTGCCGCTCTCCGAACTCAACGTGGTGGACGGCCGCCCCGCGCCGGGCAGCGTGCAGATATTGCGCGAATCGCTGGCCAGTGAATCCTCCATTCCGCTCGATGGACCCGTGGCCGGCGTTATCTCTTTGAATCTGCAAATCCGGTGAATGCTAAATGATCAGAGTCTTACAGATGATTCGTGCCGACAGGCAACAACTGACCAACGGCGTTTCCTTCGCCGCAAGCACGATCTTTCGCGGCGTTCTGCTGGCGAGTCTGTTTTTCATGCTCTGTTGCGTGGCTTCTGCGGAACACACGCGCCGTTGGCGGCAAACTTCTTACGACGAGTTTGTGAAAGGTACCGCGCATGGCGTGGCCGTGCGCAGCGACGGCCGGCTGGAACTGGCGCCGAAATTTACCCTGCTTGCCGATGCGGATGCCTCCTATTTGTGGTCGCTGCGACTGGGGCCAAATGGCAGTCTTTACGCCGCCGGCGGTTCTCCGGCAAAAGTTTTTCGCTTTGATGGCGCCGGCAAACCCACTTCCGTGTTTGCGTCTCCCGATTTGGCGGCGCAAACCATCGCATTCGACGCCAAAGGCACCCTGTTCGTAGGAACTTCTCCCGACGGCAAGGTTTATAAAGTTTCAAGCAGCGGCGAAAAAACAATATTCTTCGACCCCAAGAGCAAATATATCTGGGACCTGGCCTTCGGCAGCGATGGCACGCTGTATGTCGCCACCGGTGACAAAGGACAAATCTTCGCGGTCGCCCCTGACGGAAAAGGCACGCTCTTTTACGCCAGCGACGAAGCGCACATTCGCGTACTCGCCTTCGACGCGCAAAACCGTCTGCTTGCCGGAACAGAACCGAGCGGCCGCGTGTTGCGCATCATGGCGCGCGACGGCAAATCCAGCGAAAAAACTCCCAGCGATAAGGCTGGCGAATCCGGCGCCAGGGGCAGCGCCGAAGGTTTTGTGCTGTACGAAAGCGCCAAACGCGAAGTGACCGCGCTGACCGTCGGCAGCGACGGAACGATATTCGCGGCCGCCATCGGAGAAAAGCAGCGCGCCTCCGGCCAAGCGCCCACAACCGTCATCACCACTCCACAGGGAACCACCACGTTCACCAACAGCGGAGTGATCTCCGGGGGCTCCGCGCAGGCGATATTTACACCGTTCCCTGCGGCAATCTCGAGCAGCATCTATCGCATTAGCCCGGACGGCGCACCGGAAGAGCTCTGGAGTTCGCGCGAAGATGTGGTCTACGCGCTGGGCATGGCGCAAGACGGGCGTGTGCTGGCGGGCACGGGCAACAGTGGAGCGTTGCTGGCCATCGACCGGCGGGGCGCTTACGCACAACTGGCCAAAGCGGGCTCCGCGCAAATCACGGGAATCGTGCGCAACGCCGAAGGAAAAATCTTTCTGTGTACCGCGAATCCTGGAAAAGTTTTTTCCGTCGGTCCGGAGTACGAGCCGCAAGGCAGTTACGAATCTCGATCTTTCGACGCGCAGATTTTTTCGCAATGGGGACGCGTAGAGTGGTGGAGTGCTCCAGTAGAGAACCGCGCGGCGGGCAACCCCAAGGGCGACAAACATGCGAGCAGCGATCCGCGCCTCGAATTCTTTGTGCGTTCGGGCAACACCGAAGAACCTGGCGCGGAGTGGTCGCGCTGGTTCGGGCCGTACGCGCAATCAGGTTCCGCAGTGGAAGCGCCGCCGGCGCGCTACGTGCAATGGAAAGCGGTGATCCACGACGGCCGCCCGGGCGACGGAATTTATTGGGTAAGCGTGGCGTATTTACCTAGAAACATCGCGCCAGTAATCGACGGCATCGCCCTGCAGGATCCCGGCGTGCGCGCGCAAACCACATTCGTAACCGCCGCCGGCCAGCAGCAGATCGTCACCTTGAAAATGCCTCCCGCGGACAACACCAACGGCGTGGTCATCACGCAAAGCACCGCGTCGCCGCGCTTCGAGCAGCCCCCACAAGGATTTGTGCAAAAAGGCTACGAGTCCGTGCTGTGGAACGCACACGACGCCAACGACGATGATCTCCGCTATACCATCTATTTCCGCGGCGAAAACGAACACGAATGGAAATTATTGAAAGACAAGCTGGACCAGAAATTTTATTCCTGGGACACCACCACGTTGCCCGACGGCGGCTACTATCTAAAGATCGTGGCGAGTGACGCTCCATCGAATCCGCCAGCCTCAGCGCTGACCGCGGAACGCGAAAGCGAGCGCTTTGAAGTGGACAATACTCCGCCGGTGATTGAAATGTTGCAGGCCGTTCCGGGTTCGTCCAAGACGGCGGGAGCCGCGCCGTCGGGCTCCGTGACCGTGACATTTTCTGCGCGCGACTCCGCCACCAGCATTGAACGCGCGCAATATAGCGTCGACGGCGGCGACTGGATTTTGTGCTCGCCGGTGACACACATCAGCGACGCGCCCGAAGAGCACTACGACTTCTCGATTGCGGGCTTGGCTCCCGGCGAACACACCATAGCCGTGCGTGCCTACGATCGCTTCGAAAATGTTGGCAGCGCCAAGGCCATCGTGGCAGTCCCCGGCACCAAAAACTGAAATCGCACCGCGAACCATCGCGTCAACAGCCGAGCGTGCACCCATCCTCGTAGGGGCACGGCACGCCGTGCCCGCTTTCGGAGCATTAACCACATCAGCTAACTTGCAGGAAATGTAACGTTCAGTTGGCGTGACGGTCGACCTGCATCGCAACAGTCCCCAAGGGCTGCCGCGCGCGAAACTCTTCAATCTCCGCGCCAAATCCAATGCGTCCGTCGCTGTAAGGCTGGCTGGATACGTGCACCACTCGAGCGCTGCATCGCGTCTCTTCCACCACGCCGCCGGTAACTTCTACGGGCATGCGCAGCGTCGCCTCAATCGGCATGCCGATCTGCAGCGCCGCGGACGACGCGAAGAAAAATCCCCCGCGCGAAACGTTTAACGCTTCCGTGAAATGTTCGGTCTTGTCCGATGACAAGCCGGTGGCGCGGAAACGCAACGGTGTGCGGAGATTGTAGCGGGTGAGCTGGCGTCTTTCTGATCCATTCATGTTGTCCTCCTACGCGCGAGAGGAAGGGTCTTACGCGGGTCGCGAGATTGGGAGAGGTGTCCGACAAGAGTAGGGAAGCCAGGCGCGGGCGTCAAGTGCGAACCCGCTGGATTAGGCACTTTTTATGCGCCAGAAACCGCCGTTTTATCGGCTGGTTTCTCCTCTTGTTCGCGGGCGAAGATATGTTCGCTGTGGGATAATGCGGTTTTCCAAGGAGCAGAAAGCCTGATGCCCGCCGCCGATTCCAGCATGCAGCGCGATCTGAGCAAAACGGTAGCAACCGCGCCGGATTGGCCGACGATCCTGGCGGCCCACGCGCGCATCGCGCCGCACATCCATCGCACGCCCGTACTCACCAGCTCGTCGCTCAATGACATGACCGGAGCCCACTTGTTTTTCAAGTGCGACAATTTCCAGAAAACGGGCTCGTTCAAAATTCGCGGCGCCAGCAACGCAATTTTTTCGATGAGCGAGCAAGAGATCGCGCGTGGCGTCGTGACACCGTCCAGCGGCAATCACGGGGCGGCGGTCGCCTGCGCCGCGCGCTGGCGCAGTGTGCCAGCCTACATCGTGATGCCGCGCAATGCGCCAAAAGTAAAATTCCAGGCCGTGGAAGCCTACGGTGGAAAGATCACTTATTGCGAACCGACCATTTCAGCGCGCTCCGAAGCCGCGGCGCGCGTGCAAGCCGAAACCGGCGCCGTGCTGGTGCATCCCTATGACGACGACCGCATCATCGCCGGCCAGGCCACCGCGGCAAAAGAACTGCTCGAAGATTTTGCCGACCTCAATGCGGTGTTCGCACCGGTCAGCGGCGGAGGCTTGCTGAGCGGCACATGTTTGGGCGCGCAAGGCATACGCACAGACGTGCGCGTCTACGGCTGCGAACCCGAACGCGCCGACGACGCTTATCGCTCGTTAACCACAGGGATTTTGCAAGCACAAGAATCCAGCGACACCATTGCCGACGGCTTGCGCGCCTCGCTCTCCCCGCGCACCTTTGCCATCCTGCGCGAACGCGTCTCCGGAATTTTGCTGGCCAGCGAAGAAGAAATCATTGCCGCCACGCGCCTGGTGTGGGAGCGCATGAAAATCATCATCGAGCCATCGTGCGCGGTCGCAGTAGCGCCGCTGCTCAGAAAAGGCACGGTCCAAGCTCTGGGCTTGCCACCGCGCAACGATGGTGCCTTACCAAAGCTAGGGGTAATTTTCTCGGGCGGAAACCTCGATCTTTCTTCCCTTCCGTTTAAGTAAGGGCACGGCACGCCGCGCCCGTTCTTGGCGCGATTTCAAGCGCCATCACACCGCGCGCGACATTCGCAAGCCACCTCACATCTCCATCACCACACGAAACTGCGCGTTCCCGCTCATCATCCGCTCGTAAGCCTCGGCTACCTTGGCAAACGGATACTTCTCGATCATCGGACGCACCCCCGTCAGCACCGCAACGCGCATAGTGTCTTCCGAATCCGTGGGAATCCCCGAATACCAGCCGCGAACGCTGGCGTTCGCGAAAATCAATTGCGCGGGCGCAGCCTCGACCGGATCCGGCGGCGCCCCCACAATCACCATCTTGCCGTTCTTCCCAAGTCCTCCAACCAGATCCGTCATAGACTTCGAGCTGGTTGCGGTACACAAAATTGTTTTTGCGCCACCCAGTTTCTGCAGCTCCGCGGCGGCGTCCACGGCTCTGCTATCGATGTACACCGAGGCGCCTAGCTTCTTTGCCAAATCGCCATTTTCTGGACCGCGGCCAATAGCCACCGTCCAGTACCCAAATTTGACGGCCCACTGCACTCCCAAATGCCCTAATCCGCCGATTCCCTGCACCGCCACCAAATCGCCCGGCAGCGCACCACTGTGCCGCAGCGCATTAAACGTGGTAATGCCCGCGCACATCAGCGGACCAGCATTCACGAAATCCAGTCCGTCGGGTATTGCCGCCACCGCTTCTTGCGGCGCGACCATATACTCGCCGTACCCGCCATCAAAGCTAATCCCCGAAATCTTGGCATTCGCGCACATCGCAAAATCCCCGCGCCGGCACTGCAAACACGTGCCATCCTGTCCGCCATGCCACCCGACGCCCACGCGCTGCCCCTTCTTCCAAACCGTCACGCCCGCCCCGACACCATCGACCACCCCCGCCACCTCATGCCCCGGCACGCGTGGATAAGAAATCCCAGGAAAAAGCGCTTCCTTCGTAATCACGTCGCTATGACAGATCCCGCACGCATGCACCTTTATGCGGACTCCGCCCGGGCCCGGCTCTGGAATATCGCGTTCCACAATTTCAAAATCGCCGTGCGCCTTGCCTACCTGTGCCACCTTCATTTTTGCCATAAAGTATTTCTCCGTGAGGCCCCCATAAGGCCAGGGTGTGGAATGTTGGAACTGTCGCCTGGTACAGCCAGTCGAGGAAGTCCGCAGTTTTGATGCTCAGCATCGAGCTTGGTTCCTAACTAAAATGCGTGGCTCGAGCATCCAAAAAGGGCTAGATAACGCGCCGGACCCCGCTACGGCATGTCCATAGGCCGCATGGCACCGCAAAAGAATCCGCGAAAAATGACCAATCTCTGGGAACTAAAGTAGTGCCTGGCAAGGAATTAGTTTTCGGGGCATTCCGCGGCCACGCTTTTGTTGCCTTCAGCACACCGATTGGCGCATTTCATTCAGTGCAACTAACGGCCCAGCCGCGGGTTACGTTATGCATCTCGCGGTAGGCCCAGGGCATCCGAATCACCATTGGCTAGCGGCTGCTCTGAACCTCGTCCCTAACTTGTGCTTACGATTTCGTGACAGAATTGTTACAGAGCTACTTCAACAGGGCGTGCTAGAGTTAGCATCAATCAATTTTCCTGGACCTGTCCGCGAGCATGTTCCAGCTAACAGTTTTTTAACTCCCGAGTGCTTCACTCGGTGTTACGTACGGCCGCAAACGGGGTCTAAATTGTTCGGAAAATTCCAATCCCAGAACGGATCACACATGAAAACTCCTCCCTTTCAAGTCCGCAGCCTGCTCTTGCTTACTTCGGCCCTGCTGACCCTGAGCAGTCCCAGCGCGCAAGCGCAAACTCCCAATGCAGCTACACAAGGTTCCGCGGCACAAGGCGTCCAGCCTCGCGTCACCCAGGCCGTGGACGAAAAACAGTTGGTGCGCCTGCCAGGCAACGTGCATCCCCTGGCGAACTCGAAGAACGACCAGGGTGCGATCGATGACGCGCAGCCCGCCACGCGCGCGCTGATTCTGTTGCAGCGCAGTTCGGAGCAGGAGGTCGCGCTGCGCCAGTTGCTCGACGATCAGCAAAACAAAGCCTCCGCAAATTATCACGCGTGGCTGACGCCACAACAATTTGCCGCGCAATTCGGCCCCACCGACTCTGACGTTCGAGCGGTAACGCAGTGGCTCACCTCGCACGGCTTCCAAAATATCAAGGTCGGCGCCGGCAAGACCGCTATCGAATTCTCCGGCAACGTCGGACAAATGCGCGAAACCTTCCACACCGACATTCACAAGTTTTTGATTGGCGGTGAAATGCGCAACGCCAACGTGAGCGACCCGCAAATTCCCGCGGCACTGTCGCCGGTGATTGCAGGCGTGGCGGGGCTGAGCAATTTTCGTCCGCGCGCGCACGTACGTCGTGTGGGAACTTTCCGGCGGACCCGGGCGACAGGTGAGCTGAAGCCGCTGTTTTCGTTTAACCCGACGGGCGGATGCTTCACGGGCACAACCTGTTTCGGAATCGGGCCTGGAGACTTCGCGAAAATTTATAATGTGCCATCGACGGTCAATAGTCATCCCGCGGGACAAGGCCAAACCATCGCCGTCGTCGGCGATTCCAATATCAACCCGCAGGATTTGGTGGACTACCGCAACCTCTTCGGCCTGCCGCCGTTGACGCTCACCCAAGCGACCAACAACATCATCGTAAATGGACCGGACCCCGGTTTGACGGGCGACGAAATCGAAGCGGACCTCGATACGCAAGTTTCCAGCGCCGTCGCTCCCAACGCCACCGTCCTCTTAGTAGTTACCCAGCAGCCGGACTCCGGCGTCGGTGCCGCCGGTGTGGATCTCTCCGTCCTCTACATCATCAACAACAATCTGGCCCCGGTTGTGAGCAAGAGTTTCGGCCAATGCGAGGCGTTTCAAGGCGCCACTGGGAATCAGCTGGAGAGCGCTTTGTGGGAACAGGCCTCGGCGCAGGGCATCAGCGGCATGGTCTCCGCCGGCGATACCGGCTCCGCGGCGTGCGACCCGTCCAGCTCCAGCTCTCTCGACTTTTCGATTTTCGGCCAAGCCGTAAGCGGCGACGCTTCGACTCCCTTCAACGTAGCCGTAGGAGGCACGGACTTCAACGGTAGCCTACCGAACTACGCCACCACATACTGGGGACCGAACACCGCCGGAACTCAGACCTCCGCACTCTCGTATATTCCGGAAATTACCTGGAACGATTCATGCGCCAGCCAAGGCTCCCCATCCGGCTGCACGGCTGCGATCATCAACAACAATTCGGAGGGGCTAACCAACACCGGTCCCGACCTCACCGCCGGAGCAGGTGGGCAAAGCAACTGCATTAACCCGTCGGCAGCCAACGGCAGCATCACCTGCAACGTCGCCTTCACTGGACAGTTTGGCTACGCGAAACCTAGTTGGCAGACGGGTCCCGGCGTGCCGGCCGACGGCGTGCGCGACCTTCCCGATTTGTCTCTTTTCGCCAGCAACGGGCAGAACAACAGCTTCTATATCATCTGCGAGCGGGACGCGAACGGCACCAGCACCACCTCCTGCGACCTCAATGCGCCGTTCAATGATTTTCAGGGCGTTGGCGGCACCTCGGCTTCTTCTCCGGCCTTCGCGGGCATCATGGCCCTCGTCAATCAGCAAACCGGCCAGCGCCAAGGCAATCCCAACTACGTTCTCTACGCTCTGGCGGCCAAGCCTGGTTCGACGTGTACCTCCGCAGCAAGCCCGCTTCCCAACGTGAACACCTGCATCTTCTACGACATTCCCGCGGGCTTCAATAACTCCGTCGCCTGCGCCGGCGGCTCTTTCGGCTGCAGCAACCAAAGCACCGCCGCGAATCAATACGGGATCCTTGTGCTATCAAATTCAGCCGGCATTCCGACAAACCCGATAACCCCGGCGTTCAACACCACGGCAAACTACGATCTGGCCACCGGACTCGGCTCGGTAAACGTCGCCAATCTAGTGAAGAACTGGACCTCCGTGCCTTCGCCACTCGTCGCCACCTCCACCACCTTTCAACTCGGTACCGGCGCACCGATAACGAACGATGTCCATGGAACCGCCGTCGCCGTGGGCGGTAAAGTTACCCCTGCTTCGGGCACCGCAATCCCCACAGGCTATGTCGAACTCATTCAAGGAACCAGCGCGCCCGGCCCGATCATTGACACTTTTGCGTTGCAACCTGACGGAACGTACGGTAACAGCACCACCTTACTCCCGGGCACCAACGGCACCCCCTACACTGTCGTCGTGCGCTATGGCGGCGACACCAACTTCGCTCCCAGCACGTCTCCCACGCAAAGCGTGGTCTCGGTGACCAAGGAACCGAGCAAGGTTTCCGTAAATTTTGTCACCTTCGATCCGAACACCGGTGCCCCGATTCTCAGCACCTCTCCTGCAACTGTCACCTACGGCTCGGCATACATTTTGCTCATTGCCGTGACCGATGGCGGAGGCAGTCTCTGCACCCCGCCGCCGTTCAGCAACGTGCAGGGTAATCCATCGACATCGTGCCCGACTGGGCAGATATCCCTGTTCGACGGGGGGAAGGCGTTGCCCGATTTCCTGGTGCCAAATACTCAAACGCCAACCAGCACCGCGAATCTCAATAATTCGGGGTTCGCCGAAGATCAACCTATCCAGTTAAACGGCGGCAGTCATCCCCTCACCGCGACGTACGCCGGGGACAACAGTTTTATGCCCCAGCCCACCAGCAACACACTGATGGTGACCATTTCGCCGGCGATGACAACCACCACCGTGGCTGCCAATCCCAGTTCCATCGTGTCCGGCGCCATGGTGACGCTTACGGCCACCGTCGCCTCGACCAGCAACAGCGTTCAGGGGCCAACGGGGACGGTGCAATTTATGAACGGAACGACGGCGCTCATGGGTCCAGCGACCTGCACGCCTACGGGCGCTAACTCCAATACCGGAGTCGGAGCGTTTTGCACCGCTTCCATAACCACCACGCTTTCGCTCTTAACTCCGCCGCCAACGCCATTGCAAGCGCCGCGAATCAAGACCGGGCCACTGTGGATTGCGGCGTTTGCGCTGCTACTGGCGTTCCTGCTGACATTGCTGCGCGTCGCTCCGCGCAATCGGCCCGTCTATGCGTGCGCCGGACTCCTCTTGTTCCTCTGCGCGATCGCAGGAATTGCCGGATGCGGCGGAGGAGGCGGCGGTGGTGGAGGCGGCGGTGGCGGCCACGTCGACATCGTCACAGCTGTTTACACGCCGACCACCGGCAACACAAACTACGCGGGTTCGACCTCTGCGCCGTTGCAGATTCCCGTGCAGTAGCGGAAGCTTGTGTAGCGGCCGCCTTCTGAGGCGGTCGCCTTTTGGCGCGGACTGCGACACAGACGACAGAATTCATTCTGTGCCTCCGTCCGCGCAAAAAAAAGCGACCGCCTCAGAAGGCGGCCGCTACACGAGCTAATTTGACCGTCCCCCGCGTAAATTAATTGATCGAAGGCGGAAAGAACACATTCCAAAATTGCGGCGACGGCGACAAAAACTCCACGGGAATCAAGCATCCATCGCTGGTAATCTGCGGCGGCCGCACCACGCGGGCATCCACGGTGTTGTGGGTCTTGGGATTTTCCAGCGAAATCTTCGCGTTTTCCGCCAACGGCTCCGGCACGATCACCATCGCGCCGTTCTGGCTGACGGTGTGCGTGAAGCCGTTCATCGAAGGCTTCCCATCAACGTGCAGAATCACCGGCATGCGCAACAGCACACGTTGGGCGCGGCGGCGTTCTTCCGCCGTCGGCGGACGTTGCAACGCTGGGCGTATCGCGGGGACCGCCATTTTTTTATCCGGCATTGTGCTCACAGCTCCAGTCCCCAGAAGTCCATCTCAGGCGCTACCAATTCGACCCCGTACTCCCAGCCATCCGGCCGGGGATTGCCCTTCCAGACGATCACCGCGGCATTGCTGCTGTCCGTCGCCAGGTTGGTAAGCGCCACACGGTGTTCCAGTTCCAGCGAGTGCTCCAGCACCACCATGCAGCCATAGGGGTTGACCACGCGTGTGTGCGCTTCCACGGAAACGCGTGGACCACCCGCCGCATCCCATTCCAGACGCACTGGAACGCGGGAATTCATGCGGCGGCCGCGGCGATTTTCGCCATGACGCGTACCAATAGCTTTGGACTCACCTAGGTTTAAGGGCATTCGGGCCTCAATAAAGCCATGCTAAAGTTGGCAAGAATATCGGTCAATGGTACAGACGATTGCATGGGCGGAAGAAGCAGCTGTCCGAAGGTACAGGTTGGCTGCACTTTTTTCACACAAAACTTCCCGCCTGCGGGGCAATTACATGGACCTGCTTTTCGTGGCAACTTAGGGATGCGGGCAAGCCGTGAAGAATCTAATCGTTAACGCCGATGACCTGGGCTGGACCGAAGGCGTAAATCGCGGTATAGCCGAGGCGCATGGCAACGGGATCGTCACCAGCACGTCGCTGCTGGCCAACGGCCAAGCCTTTGCCTCCGGCGTGGCCCTGGCGCTGTCTCGCGAAGGCCTTGGCGTGGGCGTGCATCTCAACCTAAGCGATGGCCCGCCGTCCGCCGCGAAAGAGCTGGTCAGCAGCATCCTAAACGACCAGGGCGAATTCGTCGGCGGGCCGGAATCCATCCTGATGAAGCTGGCGCGGCGCGCCATCGTCCTCACGGAAGTGGAAGAGGAATGGGACGCGCAGATCCGCAAGGTGCGCGAGGCGGGCATTTCGCCGACGCATCTGGACGGACACAAACACGTGCAGATGCTTCCCGGACTGTTTGAGATTGCCTTGCGATTGGCGAAACGCCACGAAATTGGCGCCATTCGCGTGTCGCACGAAACTTCTTCGCTGCGCTCCGCGCTTTCGGCGGGCGAAAATCAGCACGGCGGCAAAGTGCTGCGGCAGGGCGTGCAGGCGCGCGGACTAAAATTGCTGGCGCCCGACGCGCGCGAACAAGCGGAACATTCCGGCATCGCCACGGCCGACTATTTTTGCGGCATCGCGCAAACCGGCGAGCTGACGCGCGAAGGCCTGGCCAATTTGCTGCGCGGTTTGCCCGAGGGCACCACCGAGCTGATGTGCCATCCCGGATTTGTGGACGCCGATTTGCAGCGCTCGGACACCCGGCTGCAGGAATCGCGCCGCGTGGAGGTAGAACTCCTAACCGACAAGGACATTCGAAATCTTGTCGCCGAGCAGGGGATTCGCCTGATAGACTATGGTTTCGTCGCCCAGGAAGCATAATAGCAACGGGTAAGCGCCAGAAGCACGCGAGGCAGAACTGCGAAAAATGGTCAGCGAAGCAAGCATCCGCTACTCCATCGTCGTGCCCTTCTTCAACGAGCAGGAGAACATTCCTCCGCTGTACATGAAGCTCACGGAGGTGATGGATTCCGTCGGTGAACCGTACGAACTGGTGTTTGTGGACGACGGCAGCAAAGACAATTCCTTTAAAGTGCTTTCCGATATTTATGAGCATGATCGGCGCGTGAATCTGGTGCGCTTGCGGCGTAATTTTGGACAGACCGCGGCGCTCAAAGCGGGTTTCGATTACGCGCGCGGCGAAGTGATTATTTCCATGGACGGCGATTTGCAGCACGATCCGGAAGAAATTCCGCGCTTCCTGGAAAAAATCGAAGAAGGCTTCGATCTGGTCAGCGGCTGGCGGCACAACCGGCAGGATCATTGGCTGATGCGGCAGATTCCCAGCCGCGTGGCCAACTGGATGATGGCGAAACTATCCGGCGTGGATTTGCACGATTTTGGAACCACTTTCAAAGCGTATCGCCGCGAAATTATTCAAGAGATTCAGCTGTACGGCGAGTTACACCGCTTTATTCCCGCGCTGGCTGCGACCACCGGCGCGCAGATCGCGGAAGTGCCCATCGAAAATCTGCAGCGCAAAAATGGCAAGTCTAATTACGGCATTGGGCGTACCGTGCGGGTGTTCCTGGATTTGCTGATGGTGAAATTCCTGCTGGATTATTCCACGCGGCCGCTACAATTTTTTGGCTTGCTGGGATTGGCGGGCGCGGGCAGCGGCATTCTGATCGCCTGTTTCCTGGCGTTTTCCAAGTTTTATAATCACGTCACCATCATGACCGAGCATGGTCCGTTGATGCTGTTGGCCGTGGCCATGTTCGTGAGCGGCATTCAGTTTATTTCCATGGGACTGCTGGGCGAGATCAGTTCGCGAACGTATTACGAATCGCAGAACAAGCCCATTTACGCGCTGCGCGAAGTGCGCAGCCATCGCAAGGAAACTGGGGACTCCGCGGAATCCACGCGCCCTTCGGGCAATTCCGAACGCTAGACCATTCTTCACCAGTTGCTCTTCAAACATCACACGTAAATGCAGCAATTCTTCTCGGGCTCGGGAAGGATTCTGGGAGGCTCGATGAATCGTGAACAGTTTTACGCCGCCATGAGCGGCGAAGGCACGCTGGACTACGAAAAGTATCTACAGACCAAAACGCTGCTGAGTTGCCAATCCGCTTTTGACGAACTGTGCAACGCTGACGAATTGCAGTTCCAGCTGGTGCATCAGGTGGAAGAGTTGTGGATGAAGCTAATCGCCTACACGCTGCTGGATATCGACGATTATCTGCAGGCGGAGAATACCAATCGCGTGCTCACGCTGTTTCGTCGCGTGCATCTGGCGCAGCGCATGATGATTCAGCAGGTAGCGCTGCTGGAGACCATGTCGCCGAAGGAATATCAGGCCATTCGTACGCGCCTCGGAAATGGCAGCGGGCAGGAATCGCCGGGCTTTCGCATTTTGCTACGCATGTATCAGCCGCTCTGGAATTCTTTCCAGGCCAACTACTTGGACAAACACGGTCTGTCCGTGGAAAAAATCTACGACGCGGAATATAACCACGGCGACGCTTACGTGGTGGCTGAAGCTCTCGCGGAATTTGACGAGTTATTTCAGAAATTCCGCTACGAGCACATGCAGCTGATTCACCGCACCATTGGATTCGGTTCAAAATCGCTGAAGGGCCGTCCGGTGGAAATACTCTCCGAAGGCATGAGTCACAAATTTTTCCCGGAATTGTGGGAAATTCGCGGACAGATGACCGATGCGTGGGGCGCGGAGTACGGCGTAAAGCGCGATTCGCTCGGCGGCCACCACTAGGCCTTTTCTTTGTAGCGGCCGCCGTCTGCGGCGGTCGCCTTCCCCTGCGCGAAGAATAATTGTTCTGGGGTCGGGCCATTCCGCAACCAATTCACGTCGTAGATTTTATGTCGTGAATTTCATATCGAAGACCCGATTTGACCATAGCGGCCGCGGAAGAAAAGTAATGGCTGGCCTTCGCTGATTTCTACCGTTCCAACTTCGCCTAAAAAAATAGTGTGATCGCCGGAGACGTAGGAGGCGGCTACGCGGCAGGTTAGTCTCGCCAGCGTGTCCTCCAGCATGGGAATGCCGCTGTGGGAATGGCGGAAACGGATGTTCAGGCGATCCTCGATGTCCTCGTTCTGCCCGGGCTGTGCAAAAAATTCTGCGATGGCTTGCTGATGTTCTTTGAGGACGGCGACGCCGAAGCGCTTTTGTTCGACGAGATAGGGCAGCATGTGTGCGCGGTGGTCGACGCACACCAGAATGAGCAGAGGATCAAGGGATACTGAGGCGAAGGCGTTGGCGGTCATGCCGTGGATTTTGCCGGGCTCGTACTCGACGGTGATTACGGTGACGCCGGTTGCGAATTGACCAAGGGCTTGGCGGAAGGCTAACGGAGTGGGGGCTGGAGAGGTCATGACCGCAGTTTCTGACGATATCACAGTGCGTTGGATCTGCGGTTCGTCGGGCGACGGTGACATTTGAATTGCGTATCATACTGAGCTGAAAGGAGTTCAAGTCCTTTGCCCTCAGTATGATATGCAAGATGCTAATTCTGCGGGGTTTACGTGATTATTTTAGTAGCTGAGTGGTAACTAGGCTGGGCCTGCGCGACGCAAAAAACCGGAGGCGAATCCTGGTGTGGATTCGCCTCCGGTGCACGGCTTCATTGGGAGCAACAGCAGGCCGGACTTAGAAGTCCGGCACCTACATAAGCGGCCCCCCGCGCCGCGGATTGGCTATTTGTCTTTCTTTGGGGGCTTGTCTTCCTTCGGTTTTGGTTCTGGCTTGTTTTGTGGTTTGGGTTGCGGTTGCTGGGCCTGTTTGTGCTCTTGTTCCTGTTTTTGTTGTAGCTGCTGCTGCTGTTGTTGGTGCTGTTTCTGGAGATCTTCCAGTTGCTGCTGGTGTTGCCGCTGGATTTGCTGTTGTTTGGCTTCGTCGCCCTTTTGTTTTTGCGCTTGCTGATTTTCTTGCTGCTGTTGTTGCTCGACCTTTTGGCGTTCTTCGTCTTGTTGTTTGTGCAGGTCGACGTTTTGTTGCTGGTGCTGCTGCTCGAGTTGTTCGTCGGCCGGGTGGGCGGTGGGCGGACGCTGCGGAGCGTTATTGGCCGCGGGCTGCGACGGCGGGCGGTTGGGATTATTTTGTGGCGCGGTTACTTGCGTCGGACGGTTGGCATTCGCCGGAGTGGTGGTGGGGGCAGTTGCCGGGCGATTCGGATTGTTGGCAGTGTTCGCCGGAGGAGCAGTTTTGTTGCCGCGCACGACTTGCGGCGTGGCGGGTTTGGCTGGCGGAGCGACGCGTACTTGCGGCGCGGGCGCGGATCCGGCGGTTTTTACCGGCGTAATCTGGCGCGCGGCAGCAATGGAGACGGGGCGGCCGCCGTTGGATTTAATGGCGGCTTGACGTTGCGTAAACGACGGAGGCGGGGGCGGTGGCGCAGTTTTTGCGACGACCGCGCGGGCCTGAATTGCGGCCGGCGGCCGTACGGTGGCTGCTGGACGTCCGCCGAGCACGGCGGCGCGCTGAGGGACGGCTCCCGGGGTCTGTGCAGCGACCGGAGCGGAAGCGACTTCGCGGGCGTCGACCTGAACAACGTTTTTGGAGACGGACTGCCCGGAAGTGAAGGCTTGCGGATTAGTGGCCGCGACGGCACCTGGGACGCGTTGATTGACGTAAGTGACGTTGGTGACGTTTACGGTTTTGTTGACGACCACGGTGTTGTAGTAATTGTTCACCACCACCGTATTCACCCTGGTGTTGGAAACGTTCACGTTGGTGACGTAGCCGCGGCTCACGGGATAGGACGGGACGAAAACTTCGCGCGGACCGAGCGGGAACCAGCCTACGTTCACGCCCGCGGCAAAGCCGCCACCAAGGGCAACTCCGACGCCGAAGTGCGGACCACCCACCCAGGCGACCAGCGCCGGGGCGTAAACGGGCCTGACGTAAACAGGACCGCCATACACGACAACGGTGGGACGCGGCGCGCAAGGAACCCAGCCCCACGCTCCGCCAACGGTGACCCAGCGGCCGTAGTGAAAGGGCGCGAAGCCCCAGGCAGCGTCGTCAACCCAGGTATAGCCCCAAGGCGCGACGTAGGCCCAATGGCCGTAGTGATACGGCGCCCAGCCAACCAAGGCGGTATGCGGAAACCAGATGGTGCCGTACTCGGGGACGGCGCGCCAGCCGCCGTTGTCGTCGAGATCGTCGTAGCCGATGGCGTCTTCGGAGACGTAGCGCGCGGAGATGGAAATATCTTCGTGATGATCGCGTTGCTCGCTCCAATACTCGAAGTCATCCTGGTCATCGCTGAGGCCCTCGACATCGGCGTTGAGTTGATCGGTGCCGATAAAAGTGCCGACGTCGCCAGCATGCAGGGTGTACGCAGAGCCGCCGCCGGTGACTTCGCCTTCGCCGTTGCGGTCTTCGATGATCGTGGTGTCGCCGCTGTCATTCACGCTGATTTCGTAAATGCCGGGACGCAAGATGGAAAATGCGAGGTTGGGAGTATCGATTTCAAAATTTTCGTCGTCACCAAGACGCTTAACGCGAACGCGGAGGGTGCCGGCGGTGAGTTGGAGCTGGGCGATGTTGTCGGTCAAATTCAGAAAAGAGAAACCGGTGTTTTGCGAGAGGTTGATGGATGCGGAACCGATGTGCAGAGCGGCGCGCGAACCGGAATCCGACCAGAGCTGGTCTCCGGTGGTCACTGGACGATTAATGGTGGCGTCGACCCAATCGTCGGTGCCAGCGGGCTGGAAGGAAACGGCGCCTTGCGTGTAAGCGAGGCGAGCGACGCGGCTCGGAGGATCGTCGCTGCTCGGTGGACCATCATCCTGGGCGGCGGCGCGTGACGGAGCAAATAAAGACGCAAACATCGCTAAGCCGGTCAGGCCGGCAAGCGCGAGGACATGTTTTCTCATGCAATTCTCTCCCGAAGCTTTCTTGAAAACGCGTATTTAAAACCAGTTCGCGGCGATATGGAATTCATGCAAAAAGGCGAGCGTGTGTGAAGCTTAGCATGCGACACGAGCACGCATGCGACGCTGCGTCTTCCGCATGTCTTATTCGGAAATACTGGGTCTCGGGCCTGTTTGTAAAACACCATGGCGGGAGAAGAGTCGCGCGCAAAAGCGGAGGCTTCACGTACGTCGTTGCATCGCCTGTTTGGGAGATGGGTTCCAGAGTAATCCAGAACCGGTGCGAGATAGACCTGGTGCGGTTTGCTACGCGACGCTAGGGAAGAGCGGGCACGGCATGCCGCAGGCTTGTCCAAATTAGGTTCTGAAACGAGGGCGGAAAGACCTGTTACCTTGAGTTGGGTTCCGTGACAAGAACCAACTTTAAGGACAGGA
>Ga0210391_10000186_pt1 | contig 74114 bp, 77 predicted proteins | sample IncBWC12OmetaG_FD_160573 | JGI IMG/M metagenome (GOLD analysis project Ga0210391, IMG submission 160573) | Forest soil microbial communities from Barre Woods Harvard Forest LTER site, Petersham, Massachusetts, United States - Inc-BW-C-12-O ...
GAATTTTAGTTCCTGGTTGGGACAGCAGCAACCCAACCTGCATCGCCGCATGCTACAAAAACCGCCACAAACCCAACGCTTTCGACCTTCGCAAGGGCAAACTCCGTCTAATTGGGACAGCCCTGCGAGTGATCGTGCCCCTTCTTTATTTGCCGAGCGTGCGCGCTTCGGCAGCGTGCACCTTGACGCGAAATTGCGTAGACTACCGCCATGGGGAAGCAAACTACCGACAATCTGAATGTGACTTGTCCGTGCTGCCAGGCGAAGTTGGTGGTGGATCCAATATTTGGCGCGGTGCTTTCGCATGAAGCGCCGGTGCGGCCCGGGCCCAATGTGGATTTGACCGACGCGCAGAAAATTCTTGCCGAACAAAACCGGCAGCGCGAAGACAAATTCGCGGATTCATGGTTTCAGGAAAGCAACAAGGAAGACATCCTGGCGAAGAAGTTTGAAGAAGCGATGAAGAAAGCCAAGGATGCGCCGGCCGGCAAGCCGATTCGCGATTTTGATTTGGATTGAGACGCAGCGACCACCTCTTCTGTGTTCAAACGTAAAAAATACAAACTGCGGTTACCCACGGGGATGCTCGTGCTTGGAGAGCGTACGCTCCTCATGGGTGTGCTCAATGTGACGCCAGACAGTTTTTCAGACGGCGGGAAATTCCTTGCAGTTCGCGATGCCGTGAGGCAGGCGATGGCGATGGAAAAGGCCGGCGCTGACCTGATCGATATTGGAGCGGAGTCCACGCGTCCGGGTTCGTCGGAAACAAATGCGGAAGAGGAATTGCGGCGTCTGCTGCCGGTCCTGAAAGCAATGCGCGGCAAATTAAAAGTTCCAATTTCGGTGGATACTCGCAAGGCCGCTGTCGCGGAAGCCTCCATTCGCGAAGGCGCGGAAATCATCAACGACGTCTCCGGATTGCGGTACGATGCTGCGCTTGCGGCCGTAACCGCCAAATACAAAACTCCGCTGATTCTGATGCACATGCGCGGGGTGCCGCGAACGATGCAAAAGGCGGCGTTCGCACGCGATGTTTTCAAAGACGTGCTGCGGGGACTTCGCCAGTCTCTTGAAATTGCGCGACGGGCGGGCATCAAGAAATCCCAGATCATCCTGGATCCGGGCATTGGCTTTGGCAAAAGCTTCGCGCAGAACTACGAGCTACTGCGAAAGCTGCCGCAGCTGGCAAAGCTCGGCTATCCGCTGCTGGTGGGCACTTCGCGCAAAGGCTTTCTGGGAAAAACATTATCTCGCGATGGAAATACGGCGCCTCTGGAGGATCGCATCTGGGGGACGGCCGCGACGGTTACGGCCAGCATTCTGGGCGGAGCGCATATTGTCCGTGTTCACGATGTGGCGGAGATGGCGAAAACCGCCAGGGTCGCGGACTTCATTCTCGGCGAAAACAAGGTCCCACACTAAAATTCGCGAAATTCGCCCTGAACTTCGTTTGTGCAGCTATCTTGAAAGTTGCGCCTGAGCAGCGGCACGTGCGATGGCGTTATCGCGCCGAATATATACCCAGAAGAAGCTAAAGACGGCGAGCGCGGCCCCGCCGATTATTCCGAAGAAGACCAGAAAAACCGTCTTCACGATCCGGAATCCAACGCCATAGCCGACGGCCAAGACTACGTCCCGACCATGAACATGCTCTTCGTAAGCGCAGGAAAAATCGTACGGCCCGTCTTGCGCGACGGAAAATTCCAGGAGCGAACTGCCAGACCGGCTTCCGACCGAATAGTTTGTAGGGCCGTTTGACGGTGGCCGGAGCTCCACCGCATTCCCCTCATCCAGGGATCTGACCTGGCACTGCAACCCGCTTAAAACCGCATTCGTGTTATAGGTCTTTCCGTTCACAATCGTGTGCACTTCGTAGTACACCGTATAGAGCTTGCCGCGCTTCAAGGTGAGGGTGGCGTGCCCGGGGACCACCACTTGAGTCAAGGCATCCGAGAGGCTGGGCATACCGTATCGAAATTCGTGAACGGAAAAACTTATTCCGGCGATCATGAGGAGCGGCGCAAACCAGTAATACCATGCGTTCGGACGAATAGGCGTCGCTTCCTGCATCAATGGGCTCCACGCACGATTGTCCGGGCGAGCTTATCTGGTATCCCACGAAAAGCAATTTCTTTTCATTGGCTCGCGTTATAATCCGCGCGGTTACATTGTCTCGGAAGAATGAGGTGTCTCGGTGTCGTTGGCAAAGAGCACAGTTATCCTCGGTCTGTTCATGTGGTGCGCCATGTATGTAACGCCCGGTTACTCGCAGTTGCCGCAGGTGAAATCCGATCCATTAAAGCCGCCGCAAAGCCTGCAGGGAGAGGCGGCGTGCTCGGCGACGGAAGTTTCATCTTGCGCGGAAGCGGCCAGCAAGATTTTGCCGCTGGTGATGGGTCCTTCGCCAATGGAAGAAAATTTGCGGCGGCTGACCGATGAGATTGGTGGACGAGTGTCCGGCTCGCCGGAAATGGCGCAGGCCGTGGAATGGGGCGTCGGCGCGTTTCGCGCGGCGGGCATTACCGTGCACACCGAGAAATACATATTGCCCGTGAGCTGGGCGGCCGGGGAAACAAGACTGGAATTGCTTGGACAGGATGCATTGGGAATTGAGAAATTTCCCGTGCGCCTGGCGGCTATAGGATGGTCGCCGGCGACGCCCGCGGGCGGCACCGAAGCAAATATTGTGGACGTCGGCTACGGCACGGAGGCGGATTTCGCGAGCGCCAAAGCCCCGCTGAAAGGCGCGCTCATCCTGGTGAACGGCGACGTTAGCGTGACGTGGGCGGACCTTTTTGCGGAGTATCTGCGCGCGCCGGAAATTATTGAGCGCGCGGTAAAGGCCGGAGTCGCGGCCATTCTGTGGACCAGCCAGCGCGAGCGGTTGCTGCTGTATCGCCACACTGACACAGGCGACGGCGCGTTGGAGGAGCTCCCTCAGGCGATCGTGGCGCGCGAAGACGCGCTGCGCATGTCGCGATTGATCGCCGCGCATCCGGGAAAAATCCGCGCGCGCTTCACCATGAACAACAAAATCGGCGGACCGGTGGAACAAGAGAACGTGGTCGGCGAAATTCGCGGCTACGAAAAGCCCGACGAGGTGGTGCTGCTGGGCGCGCATCTGGACTCCTGGGAACTGGGCACCGGCGCGCTGGACAACGGCTGCAACGCCGCGATGGTGATCGAAGCGGCGCGCGCGATCAAGGCCACAGGATTGGTGCCGCGGCGCACCATTCGCTTCGTGCTGTTCAGCGGCGAAGAGCAAGGCTTGCTGGGTTCGTGGGCTTACGCGAAATCGCACGCCGCGGAGCTGGACAAACTTCGCGCGGTGGTGATTTTCGATTCGGGCGTGGGCCGCGTTACGGGTTATTCGCTGGGCGGACGGCACGATATGGAAGGGCCGGTGCGCGAAGCGCTGAATCCGCTGGCGGCGTGGGACGTCGACCGGCACACGCAAGACGCGGATATCGGAACGGACAATTTCGATTTTCTGATCGAAGGCGTGCCCACGCTGGTGGCCAACCAGGAAGTGGCCAACTATCTGCAGAATTATCACGCTGCGTCAGACACTTTGGACAAAGTGGATATGCGCGAATTGAAACTGAACACGGTGATCGCCGCGCTGACAGCGTGGGGATTGGCAGACCACAGCGCGCCGTTTGGGAGGCGCCAGAGCCGCGCGGAAATAGAAGGCGTCTTGAAGGAGACGGGTCTGGACCAGCAACTGAAGGCGCTGGGCTACTGGGAAGGCTGGCAAAACGGCACGCGCGGCCGGAAACCGTAGTCCCGAGCCCAGGCGGCGCAACACAGAGCGATTTAGGACGCTGCCAAAAAGCATGAGGCCACGAATACCCGCTATAATAGCGGGGTGACTGATTCTCCCCCAAGCCAAACAGAAACTGTTGCCGTGCGCATACTGGCGCTGGATTATGGGCGTTCGCGCATTGGCGTGGCGCTGGCGGATACCGCCGTGGGGCTGGCGCAACCGCTGTGCACTCTGGAACGTATCAATCGTAATGAGGATATGCGGCGGCTGCGTGAGATGGCGCGGGAACACGGCGTGAGGCAGATTGTGGTGGGTCTGCCGCTGCGGCTGGACGGCACGCGCGGAGAAATGGCCGAAGAAGCGGAAGGATTTGCGAACCGCGTGCGGAAACAGATCGGCGTGCCAGTGGAAATGGTGGATGAGCGGCTGAGCAGTTGGGAAGCGGAGCGGTTGTTGGAAGAGGTGCAGGGGCGCGTCATTAAAGCTCCAGTTACAGCCGGTAGACCGACGAAGAAGGTTATGGGCCGGCTGGGCGTGGATGCCGTGGCCGCGGCGGTGATTTTGAAAGAGTATCTGGAGCGGCGGCAGGGTGCCGACAAAGAAACGTAGCTTCTTATTTTTGCTTGGGAAACCTGGCGCCGGGAACTTGGCTTCGTAAGCCGCATATGGAGCCGGCGACTCTTGGGTCTTGAGCAATACCGGGTGGGGCGGGATTGAAATTCTTGTTCACATTGTTTTTGCTGGTGGTGCTGGCTGCCGCGGTGGGCGCGGCGTGGCTGTGGTATGGAGTCACGCAGCCGTATCAAGGATTCGGCGCGGAAGGCGTCTTTGTGGAGGTGCCGCACGGAGTCTCCAGCCGTTCCGTAGGGCGCGTGCTGCAACGGGAAGGCGTGATTCGCAGCGCGCTGGCGTTTGAACTTTATGCGAGGCACAAGCGTTCGCGCACGGTGCAGGCGGGGGAATATTTTTTTGATCACGCCACCAGCGCCCGCGATGTTTTCTGGAAGATGGTGAAGGGGGACGTTTACGAGCAGCCCTTTACCGTGCACGAAGGCGATACGATGTTTGATATTGCCAAGGAGCTGGAAAAAGCCAAGTTGATGACGCGCGAAGAGTTTTTGGCGGCGGCGCGCGACCCTGGACTGCTGCGCGATATTGCTCCCGGGGCGCCGACGCTGGACGGCTTTTTGTTCCCGGCAACGTATCATCTGTCGCGGCATCCGGCGGCAACGGAACTTACCGCGGAAATGGTAAGAAAGTTTAAGGAAGAGTGGGCGGCGATAACGTCGGCGAACCCAGCGACGAGTGCGTCGGCGAATACCTCGACCGCTTCAACGGCTACGACAGCGGCTACTACGACGGAAAATGCCATGGCGGTCAGCCCCGTCGCGCCACCCGTTGCTCCCGATCAGCGGCCGGTGCTGGCGGTAGTAACGCTGGCGTCGCTGGTGGAGCGCGAAACGCCGCGGCCGGAAGAACGTCCGCTGGTGGCCGGGGCGTTCAGCAATCGGCTGGAAAAAGGCATGGCGCTGCAATGCGACCCCACGGTGATTTATGCTATGGAGATGGTGCAGAAATATCACGGCACGCTATCGGGAAAAGATTTGAAATTCGATTCGCCATACAACACTTATGAACATAGCGGGCTGCCGCCAGGGCCGATCGGAAATCCCGGCGAGGCTTCGCTTCGCGCCGCGCTGCAACCGGCGAAAACCACGTACATCTATTTTGTGGCCAACACGCACGGCGGACATTTTTTCGCGGCCACGCTGGCGGAACACAATCGAAATGTGTTGAAGTACCGCAGGTTGCTGGAGGGTGGCCCCGAGGAAGAGCCGCCGGCGCCCGCCGTGGCGACGGACAAGGCGGGCGCACACCACAAGGGCGCAACGCCATGACCGACACTTTGGACGCTAACCGGGAGCACGCGAAAAAGGAGCAATCCAAGAAAGAGTTGATCCTGGCTGCGGCGCGCGAAATCAAGACATCCAACTGGACGCCCGCGGAGATCGACCAGTTGCGGCGCAGGTTGATCGCCACACACGGCGAGGCGGGAAAAACCAGTTCGGAATATATCACCGAGGTTTTGAAAGCTGCGGGTTACAAATTGCTGCTGACGCTGCAGGAAGACGCCGAAGATCAGTACGAAGAAGAGTTTGAAGATATTTTGCATTTCAAGACGCTGCAGGATGCCGAAGTCAGCCTGATGCGGCTGGATGAATTGATGCGCCGTTTCCAGGCGCACGGTGAACAGGCCGCGGTGGAACGCGTGCTGAACGTGGCGCGGCTGGGAAAACGCCGTGCGGAAATGATTGCGCGCAATCACAAAGTGCAGCCCCAAATACGCGCCGAAAAAGAAGAGATGGCGAACTGGTTTCTGATCTGGCTGGAGACTCCGAACGCGTTTTTTGACTGGCTGGATGTGCGCAAACAATCGCCGGAATTTCAGAGTAGGTTTCCGCAGGCGGAGTCCGAGGAATGAGCACCAACGGTGCGACCGTGCCGGGCGGAGGCAAGGCGCTGGAACTGCCGCCATTCTCGCTGGATGTGCAGGCGCTGGATCTCGGGCCGGGCATAAGAGCGGTGGGACTCGAACTGGTGGAGACGGAAAACCGCGAGCCGGTGCGCGGGCCGAAGGCCGCGGAGATCTGGTCGGCGGCGGTGCCCGCGCTGGTGGCGGGCGAAATGTACGTGCTGGATTTTTTCAGCCATGTGGAGCGCGTGGCGGAGTTCTGCGGCACGCACAAAATCTCGTTCCGCGAGGCCGCGGGGCGCTGCTTGGTGGTGCCGGAGCCGAGTCCGGAACAGTTGAGGGAACTCTTTGAGCGTTTTGAGAAAGAAACTTTTGGGATGCGCGCCGGAGCGGCCGCCAAGTCGCCTGATGTGGCGCTGGAAGGCGAACTCTCGAAGCGCGGGCTGGACGCTTATCAAGACGCTTATGCGCGGTATGCATTTTGCGCGATTTGCGAGCCGGAAGATGGCTGGTTCACCTTGCTGAGCGAGACGCTGTGGAGCAGCGAGGTGATTCGGCGGGTGCGACCGGCGCTGCAACCTTTTGATGTGTACATCGCCAGGCCCCAGTAGCCAGGCCGAAGTAACGCAGCGTGGGGTGGCGGAGCTGGCGACAAGATTGCTCTTATTTCTAGATCGGGGACAGAAACGATTGCGATTGCGGACGTTGGCATGCATGCTCACGGCGACACTGGCGGCGATTTCCTGCGGTTGCGCCAGCCACGTCATCACCAAGACCACCGTTACGCAGGGTGCGGCGAAGCCGGTAGCCAAAGATGCGACCCGCGACGAGTTGATCGAGCGCTATAATGCAATCGCTCGCGGCGTACAAACGCTGAATGCCACCGCGGAGTTGAAGCCGACCGCGGGATCGCAATATAGCGGCGTGATTCAGGAATATCACGAAGTGAAGGCGTTCCTGCTGATGGCACGACCGGCGAACATTCGCGTGATTGGACAAGTTCCGGTCATCGGAAAAACGGCGTTCGACATGGCGAGCGATGGAGAAACATTTCGCGTGTCGATTCCGTCGAAGAATAAGTTTCTCGTTGGACCGGTTTCGGCGGGGCGTACCAGCGATAAACCCATTGAGAACCTGCGGCCTGAGCACCTCCTGGATGCGTTTTTGTGGCCGGAAATTCGCAAGGAAGAGGAAGTGCTCTTCGAGGAATATAATGACGATAGCGGGCGCTACTACGTGCTAACGGTGCTGCGCGGCGGATATCGCACAGAGATTTTGCGCAAGATTTGGTTCGATCGCGGGGATTTGCAGGTCTCGCGGCTGGAGGATTTCGCGCCCAAAGGCGTGCTGCTGGCGGATATCCATCTGTCCGACTGGCGCGCCGTGGACACCTCGGCGACATCGAATACGGCAACATCGAGCACGGCCACTTCCACGACCGCGGCCTCAGGTAGCGCAGTCTCGGATTTCGCACACAGCGTGGTAATCGACCGGCCGCATGACGATTACAAGCTCGAACTGCAAATCAGCAAAATCATTTTGAACGAGCCGATCACTGCCGCGAAATTTCAGCTCGACCAGTCGCCGGGATCCGAATTGGTTCATGTCGGCGAAGCAGCGCAGAGCCAGCAACAAAATCCTGCGCCCGCAAAGGATCAGAAACCATGATGTGGGAACTGGTCTTGCGCAATCTGTTGCATCGCCCGCTGCGAACCTTTATTAGCGTGATGGCTGTGGGTGTTGAAGTGGCGCTGGTGGTACTGATCGTTGGCCTGACCTCCGGATTGCTCACCGAAACCGCCAAGCGCATTGAAGGCATCGGCGCGGACATCGTGCTGCAGCCACCGGCTGCCTCCATTTTCCTGAATTTTAGCGGCTCGCCGATGCCCATTAAAATTGGCGCCAAGCTCGCCGAATTGAAATATGTCCGAGCCGTCGCTCCGGCATTGCTACAATTCAGTTCCGCGGGCGGAGTCGACACCATCTGGGGCATCGATCCTGAATCGTTTCGCGCGGTTTCCGGCGGGTTCGTTTTTCTCGATGGCCACGACATGGAGGGCCCGGACGACCTGTTGGTGGACGACTGGGCTGCCAAATCCAAACACATTAAAGTCGGCGACACTTTCAACCTGTTGAATCACGATTGGCATGTGGCCGGCATCATCGAACACGGCAAAGGGGCGCGATTGTTCGTCCCGCTAGCCACTTTGCAGGATTTGGTGGCCGCCCACGACAAAGCCTCGATCTTTTTGCTGAAATGCACGCGTCCGGAACACACCGAAGATGTCTCCGAAGAAATGCGCCATCTGCTCCCTGGCTACACGGTTCGCCCACTGAAAGAATTTTTGTCGCTGATGACCTCCACCAACATCCCCGGGCTGCGCACCTTCATCGACGCGATGATCGCGCTGGCCGTGGCCATCGGCCTTCTGGTGATTTTCCTGACCATGTACACCACGGTCATCGAGCGCACGCGCGATATCGGGGTGCTGAAATCACTGGGCGCCGACAAGAAGTTCATCGTGCGCACATTATTGATGGAATCCGCGGCCTTGTCTTTATTCGGTATTGCCGCCGGCGTAGGCATGAGCTACGGTGTGCGCGCCGCTTTTCTTGCGGGCTTCCCGACTTTGTCAATCCTGATCACACCAGGCTGGATCGCGCGAGCTGGAGCCATCGCGCTAACCGGAGCCGTCTTCGGCGCGAGCTATCCGGCGTGGATGGCCAGCCGCAAAGACGTCGTGGAAGCGCTTTCGTACGACTAAGTTTGTTGCAAAGTATTCAGTAAGTTTTGCCGGGTAAATCCCGGACAAACGGTAAACAGCAATCGTAGTTGCATGCGAGAAAAGGGGCCGCGCCGCTAGGCAGCAGAGAAAATGGCAGATACACTACGAAATACTACCATCCGACTGACCTTCGAGGACAAGGGGCCGACAAAAAAAGGCGTGGAGCCCATACTCAAGACAGAGAAGCTCTGGAAGCGATACCGCGCCGGTAAAGTGGAAGTGCCAGCATTGCGCGGCGTGGATTTTGAGGTACAACCCGGCGAATCGGTAGCAGTGATGGGCCCTTCGGGCTGCGGGAAGTCTTCCCTGTTGTACGTGATAGGCGGCCTTGCGAAGGCTTCTGAAGGCAGAGTGCTCGTCGACGGCAACGACCTTTCCACCATGAGCGACGCCGAACGCACCAAACTTCGGCGCCATAAAATTGGCTTCGTTTTCCAGCGCTTCAATCTTCTTCCGACGCTCACCGCCAAAGGCAACATCGCTATCGCGCAATACATTCATGGCGACGGCTTCGATCCGCATCGCTTTGACGTAACCACCAAGATGCTCGGCCTGGTCGGTCGCTTGCATCACCGCCCTTCCGAATTATCCGGCGGCGAGCAGCAGCGCGTGGCCATCGCCCGCGCCATCATCAACGAACCAAAAATCCTGCTCGCGGATGAACCCACGGGCAATCTGGATTCCAAGAATTCCGAAGTGGTGTTGCAAATGCTTCGTCAGTTGAACAAAGATCTGGGGCAGACTATCGTGATGATCACGCATAACCCCGAAGCTGTCGTTTATTTCGATCGCGTGGTGCACATGCGCGATGGCGTAATTGTCGACGGCATTCCCGCGGACTAACATGGCCAGCATCGGACAAATCTTATCGCGCACGTTTTTCTGGACCTACGAGCGCGGCACGTGGCAATACGATCTGGCGGTGATTCTGATCCTGATTTTCGTGCTGGCGACGCCTGGCAGGTGGTTCAACGAGCAGCCCCAGACCGGTGTCGCCCCTTACCCCGGCGAAGTCCAGCATCTAGTCGTCCCTGCGGCCCCTGCGGGTATCGATACCTATCGCGTGGACGCACGCCTTCTGGCACCTCCCAAGCAGACTCCCGCGCTCGAAAACGATCTGCACCACGCCTTGCAAAAAACCCTTCCGGTGCTCGGCAACGGCCGCTTCGCCATCACCAAGATCGAGGCCGTGCGCGACGCCAGCGGCACGGTCATCGCCTATGACGTGGACGTTCGCCGCTAGCGGCATGCGCTAGCACACCTGCAAGAATCGCTCTCGTATCTTTTCTCCGCGTGCCCGCATCTCTTTCCCTATGTTAGGATTGCCGTGCAGGGCAGCCGTGCCAACAACCCCGTCCCACCGAGGAAGCGTTTGAAATTTTTACGATTTTGCCTGGTATTTTCAACTTTGCTTTTGGCACTGCCCTTAGCGCCGCTACTTTTCGCTCAAGGCCCACCGCGGACCGTCGACAGCGTGCTCGGCCTCATGGACCACGCTGCTCAGGGCTTCCGCTCCCTCACCGCCACCATCGAGCACGTCAAATTCACCGCGGTGGTCAGCGACACTTCCAAGGAAACCGGCAACCTATACGTCCGCAGAGACGAGAAAATGCGCATCGACATCACCGCGCCGGACCCGCGGACCATCCTCAGAACCGGCGATTCGCTGTTTGTCTACACGCCGAAAATAAAACGCGTTGAGGAATATAACCTGGGCAAGAACCGCTCCATGGTCGATCAATATATTTTGCTGGGCTTTGGCACACGGAGCGCGGAAGTGCGGAAAAGCTACGACGTGGTCCTAACCGGAGAAGACCAACTCGACGGCCGAAAGGTAGCCGTGCTCGAGTTAACTCCCAAGTCCGAAGAGGTCCGCAAGCAAATTACGAAAATTCAGATGTGGATCGACGAAGCTTCCTGGCTGCCCATTCAACAGAAATTTTTCGAAGCTACGGCCGGCGACTATTTCCTGTTTCACTACAGCGATATGAAGGAAGATCTGAAGGTTCCTGAAAGCCGATTCAAGCAGGACTGGCCCAAGGGCGTAACTCGCGTCAAACCCGCCTCGTAAAATAAAATATTTGGTTTCGTGACACAGCCGATCCTGGCTGTGCGCATTTACCCCTAGGCCTTAGCCACTGAAGTTGCACTTACGTGTTCCGTCTTCTGCTCCTGCGCCAGCAATTCCTCTTTCCGTCCCAGCCCCCAACGATACCCCGCCAACTTTCCGTCTTCGCGAATCACACGATGGCACGGCACCACGATGGACACTGGATTCATGGCGCACGCGCGAGCCACGGCGCGCACGGCCCTGGGATTGCCCACCGCGCGAGCCACCTCCGAGTACGTGCGCGTGGCGCCACGCGGAATCTTTTGCAGCTCCTGCCACACGCGCCGCTGAAACGCCGTGGCCTGCAAATCCAGCGGCACCTCAACTTGCGACTGCCGTCCTTCGATGCGCCCGACGATCTCTTGCACCCAGCGGCCATACGACTCCGCGGCCGCAGCAATTTCCGCCCGCGGATATTCCTCGCGCAGCGCCGCGACCAGCTTGGCGTTGTCGTCTCCCAGATAAACCGCGGATACTCCCTTTTCGGTGGCTCCCACCAAAACTTTCCCTAACGGCGATTTTGCGATGGTGTAAGTGATCTTCATTCCCAATCCTCCTTTGCGATAAGCAGCGGGCGTCATGCCGAGCTGTGCGTTGCTGCGTTCATACACGCGGCTCGCGGAACCGTAGCCCGTTTCGTACAGTGCGTCCGTAATCGAGCGCCCGGCACGCAACATGGACTTGAAGCGATCGATACGGAGCGCCTCGGCAAGGTCCCGCGGGGTCAATCCGGTGACCTGTGCGAAGGCGCGGCGCAAGGTCGCCGGCGAGGTGCGCAGCTTCTTCGCAATGTCGGAGAGACGCACGGGATCTTCGCCGACCGCAGCTAGCAATTTGGTAGCGTCCTGTACCAGCACGACGGCGGCGGCTAGTTCGTTCGGCCGGCAACGCAGGCACGCGCGAAAGCCCTGTGTCTCTGCCTCTTGCTGCGTGCGAAAAAATATGACGTTGCGCCGAAGCGGCCGCCGCGCCGGGCAGGACGGCCGGCAATAGATACGCGTTGAGCGCACCGCCAATACAAAGGTTCCGTCCGCGCGCCGGTCGCGCGCCGTGGCGGCTTGCCAATAACGCTCTTCGGTGCGCTGCGGGATGGGGTTTGCGATATTGCGATTTGTCAGGTTCATGTTTGTCGATGTCCAAAATAGCGCAGCGCGCAGGGGGAATCTATCCGCAAACGCGCAGCAAAGCCCACCTTTTCACGCCATTCCAATGAAGGTCAACGCGGCGCTTCTAGCCAACGCAAGCGCCTTTTCGCTACAATTTAAAGGCAAGTGGGCCCGCCGCCGGAGGACCGCAGCGATCTTCACAGGGGTGCAACCAGACCCTTGGTACTATTACTAAGTGTTTGAAGTTAAGACACTTCTTATGATTTCCACAGGTGACGCTTGCCTCGTCTGGTGCCATCTTAGCGGTCCATCTTCATTGTTCGGTTGGGGTGGTTCGGCCAGGTTTTCCAGTACAGGTTTTACCAAGTGCGCAGCGCTCGTTGGCGGCGCGAGCGTGGAAGAACGTTGCTTCTGAGGGCGCAATGAACGCGAGAAACCGAGCAATTCCGATCGATATTGCAGGCGCTGGGAGAACCCAGCCAGCTTCTCCCACTCCTTCTTCCTCTGTGGCGTCGTCTCCAGCGCCCGCGTCGTCCCCCGCGCCCGTGTCATCTCCAATGATGGCCTCATCCCCAGCAATGCTTCCGTCCGCCGATCCGTCATCGCGGGTACCTGCATTGCGCGTTGCACCGCTGTTGCAGGCCACCATGCCCCGGCGCTTCGTCCGCGTGCCCACCTACGCCGTCGGCGTGGTTCCCGAGCATCGCGAATACCCGCGCGCCACGCTGAAGCTTCCGTTACGCTTGCGCAGCGTCAGCGGCCTCGCCGAAGAGTTTCCCATCACCCTGGTAACGCGGGATCTCAGCTCCACGGGAGTTTATTTTCTCTGTCCCAAACCGCTCCCGATGGGCGCATCCGTGGAACTCGAAATTGTGCTGGTCAGCAGGCCCATGGGCTGCGGTAACGTGGTCATCGCCACCAAAGCGCAAGTGCGACGTGTCGAGCCCGCCGCCATGCCCAAATGGTTCGGCATTGCTGCCTCCTTCGAAGACCTGCAATTCGGCCGCGATGATGGCGTCCCCAGCCGCTTCGATTTCCCCACTAATCTGTAGCATATCGTCCCGCAATTATTCTTCGCAGGGCTCAGGGAGGGCACGGCTTCAGCCGGGCCGGAAAACCTTACTGACCTTCGGGGGTTTTAACCCCCGAGGTTATCGGCTAGCTGTCGACACTATCCGTGGGCGGGCTTCGCGTCCGCCAATTCTCCACTCTGTTACCCTGAACTGCCATGCCCGCATCCCAAAAACGCAAGATCGTCGGCGTGCTCTTCGATTGGGACGGCACGCTGCTGAATTCCTATGCGGCCGACTCCGCAGCCTATCTAGCCATGTTCCAGCAAATGGAAATCGCCTGGGGCTTGGAAGACCTGGCGCAACACTATTCGCCCAACTGGTACAACGTCTATCGCGCCGCCGGTCTGCACGAAAGCCGCTGGGCCGCTGCGGACCTGGCCTGGCGCGCGGAATACGCCACGCAAAGGCCGCAACTGCTTCCAGGAGCGCGGCGCCTGCTGTCGGACTTGCGTAGGCAGTATCCGCTGGGTCTTGTCACCAGCGGCGATCGAGGCCGCGTGTTGGGTCAATTACGCCAGTTTCGCCTGCTGCGTATGTTCTCCGCCCGCGTGTGCAGCGGTGACACCGTTGAAAAAAAACCGCATCCCGCGCCGCTGCGTCTGGCCTTGCGCGCCATGCGGCTGTCCCCGCGAGATTGCGTTTATGTCGGCGACACACGCGAAGATGTCCTCATGGCGCGCCGCGCAGGAGTGCTTACGATAGGCATCACCGGCCCATTCCCCACGGCGAGAAAGTTAAAATTATCGCGCCCAAACGTGCTGCTTTCCTCGTTAAGCGAATTGCCTGCGGCCTTGCGGAACCTCCAAACATGAGCCGACTCTACTGCGGCGGCTTGGCGGGAGAAGCGGCCCCTGCAGGGGCTGGCGTTGCCGGCGCGACGGTGGTAGGCGAGGAACTCGTCGTCCCGCCCGCCGTCAGAGGCTTAAAATCGCTCCATTTGATGATCATGCGCACCGGCACTTCGTGATCTTTGAAATGCAAAGTTTCGTCCGAACGCGCGTAGGTCGGGAACCAATATTTGCCGTCCACAAATTCGCGATAGGTCTCGAATAGCGTGAACGGAAGTTGCGGCGAAGACTTCATATCGCCAAGATCGTTCACCCAACTGCCGTAGCTCTTGACCACGTCCAGATACTTGTCGTCAATCCAAACAATGCCCTTGAAAAATCCGTGTTGGCGTTCCACCACCCTGGGCTTCACTTCAAAAATGTAGCAGCTGATTTCATCGACTTGGTCCTTGCCAAGATATTTCAAATCGTATTTGGCAAGCTGGCTGGTGATTAAGGGAAACGCGGGAACGCGATTCAGAGCTTCAAAATCCTCGGATTGCAGCTCCGGCATGTATTGCAGCGTGGAATGCGGACGTTCGACTACCCTGTCGACTGCGCCGCCGTCCGGGTCGCGCCCCGGCTCGGTGACCATCACATATTCGCCGGCGGGTTTGCCGTCTGGACCGAACTCTTGAATGCGGATCGTCTTGCGATACGTGTAGTGGCTGCGCGCAACCGCATAGGCGTCTTCCTGCTGGGTCAATTTCTTAATCACCTGGTCGATGGGAAGCGTCGGCGGTTCGCCCGGATCGGAAGTGTTTCCGATGCGCTCGACGTGATGCTCCGGGGGCGGCGCCATCGGCCCTTCCGGAGGCTGTTGCGCCGCCAGGGGCGCGCCCGCGATCAGCAAAAAACCAACCGCAAGCACCGCACAAAATGCCCATCGCGACCCGCGGACCGCGCGTTCAAAGCTGAAGTAGTTCATATGGCGGTTCACAAAACGATTCATAAAGAGCATCAAAAGTTGGATGCGCGGTAACCGCCCGAAAGTCTCCCGCGCCGTGTACATCATCTCAGCGCCACGCGGGTTTCACGGCAGTTCGTAGCGCGGCCCTTCAGGGCCGCATTCTTCCGCACCACGTTCCGAGTGTAGCTCACTCACTCCCGTAGCTTCTAGCGCACCCGCAACTCTCTTCGCGGCACCGGAAAATTGCGCGTCTCTGTTACAATTTCTTGTTCCGTGAGCGATGCGAAACAAGCCAAGCGGTACTTCGTGTCCGGCGCCGTGCAAGGTGTGGGGTTTCGCTATTTCGCGCAAAACGCCGCCGAAAAACTCCAGTTGGCCGGTTTCGTACGCAATTTGCGCGATGGCCGCGTAGAAGTTTTCGCCGTTGGCACGCCGCAGCAGCTTGCGCAGTTTCGCTCCGTCCTGGAACGCGGTCCGCGCTTTGCGTCGGTGCGCGAGATACGCGAAGAACACGCCGACGTCGACGCGCGTTTCGCGACGAATTTTGTAATCACGCACGACGCCTAGTTTGTCGTAGCAACCGCAGGGGCACGACATGTCGTGCCCTTCTTTTGTGTTCCCGCGATCCGCGGAGCGTAATCTAAGGAGCTTTGATGGACGATCTGAAAAAGCTGATCCGCGAAGTGCCGGACTATCCCAAGCCGGGCATTTTGTTTTATGACCTGACCACGCTGCTCAAGGACAAGACCGGCTTCCACCTGATGATTGACCGCCTTTGCGATCACTACCACGGCCACACCATCGATATCGTGGCCGGCATCGAAGCACGCGGCTTCATCTTCGCGCCGGCTCTGGCTTATCGTTTGGGCGCGGGCTTCGTGCCGGTTCGTAAACCAAAAAAACTCCCGGCGAAAACCGCGAGCATCACCTACCAGCTGGAATACGGCACGGACACCCTGGAACTTCACGAAGACGCCATCCAACCCGGCCAGCGCGTCATCATCTGCGACGACTTGCTGGCCACCGGTGGCACCGCCGCCGCCACTGCGAAATTAATTCAGCAACTGGGCGGCACGGTAGAAGGCGCCGCCTTCGCCGTAGAACTGACATTCCTGAAAGGCCGTTCCAAACTCCAGGGGCTGGATATTTTCTCTCTGATCCAATACGACAAATAAATTGCATAAAGCGACCGGATCCGCCGTGCTAGGAAGCTGAGGTCCGGGTGCGACAGGAAAAAGCGACCGCCTCCCCGGCAAGCCGGGGCAGGCAGAAGGCGGCCGCTACAAATTCGACGCCGACCTTTCGAGTGCCGGGGGACCCGGGAATCGCGAAAGGATGTGAAAACAAAGGGACTTTAAGTAGCTGTGTTTTCACAACCTTTCGTAAGTGTTCATTCTACACGGGTTAGAGACCGATTTAAGTTATAAAGTGGTTACTGGGATTTTGGCCGGATTTTTGCGAACGACTGGGCGCATTTCTCTACAGGAGAACAGTAACAGATCGCCAGTTAACTTGTCAAGCACCATTTTGGGAAAATCTGTATTCTTGCTTGGACAGCGTGGATGACGATGAGTTGGCCACGGCTGGATTGTGCGCTGGTGTTCGAACGGGCGCAACTGACAACTGGCGACGGAGAACGTAGACTGGTTGGCCTATGGATCGTTTGACGGGAATACATGCGGTGCGCGAGGCGCTGGAGGCCGGGAGGCCGCTGGACCGCATTGTGATCGCCAAGGGGCGGCAGGACACGCGGACGGAAGAGATTGTGCAGCTGGCGCGGAAGCAGGGTGTGCCGCTGCGATTTGAAGATCGCGGGCAACTGGACCGGCTGGCTAACTCGAAAGACCATCAGGGGATCGTGGCGCTGGCGGCGGCGCGGCCGGCGTCCACGCTGGAGGAGATTATCGAGGCGGCGAAAGCGTCTGACGCCGCTAAAGGACTTATCGTTTTGCTGGATGGCGTGGAGGATCCGCACAATCTTGGTGCGATCATTCGAACATCGCTGGCGGCGGGGGCGCACGGCGTGGTGATTCCAGAGCGGCGGGCGGCGGGGCTTACGGATACGGTGTCGCGAGCGTCTGCGGGGGCGCTATCACATTTGCCGGTGGCGAAAGTGACGAATTTGGCGCGCAGCATGGAGGAATTGAAAGAGGCAGGGTACTGGTTGATTGGGCTGGATGAAACGGCGGAACAATCGTACACGGATGCGGATTACACCTCTCCGGTCGGGATTGTGCTTGGCGGCGAGGGGCAGGGATTGCACGAGTTGACGCGGAAACGGTGTGATTTTGTGGTGTCGCTGCCGACGGTGGGGCCGGTGAAATCGCTGAATGTTTCGGTGGCGGCGGGGGTGGTGTTGTTTGAGGCGCGGCGGCAGAGGATGGCGCAGGGGAAGAGTTAGAGGGTTTTTTGCGGCTGCGGACGGTGTGGAGTTGCGAGGTTGGTGAGAAGAGGCGTCGGGACCGAAAGCCCGGCCGAGAGAAAGAAAAAGCGGCAAAGAAAAGGCGACCGCCTCAGAAGGCGGCCGCTACAAATTCGGGCCTAGTCCAGACGGCTGCAGAACTCCAGCATGCGCGCTCGCGCGGACTTGACTGGGACGGCGAAGGGCAGCGCGGTAGCGGCATCGAGCAGGAGAATCACGCGGTCTAACGCGCCTTCTCCTGCCTGCCCAGTGAGCGCCAGGCGAATCGGGTGAAACAGTTCGCGCCCGCGCGGCTCCATGCTGTCTTTCATCGCGGTGATGATCTCGCTGAAGCGGTCGGGGGTCAGCGCCGCGCCATCGAGCAGCTCCATCGCGAATCGCCGCAAAACATCGCGCGCCGCGTAGCGGGACAAGACAATGTGGCTTTCCACTCGCGTCAGTGCTTCCGCGGCATCGTACGAAAAAATCAGAGCCAGAAAATGACCAAGCTCCGCCCGATCGGCGACCTGCGGCCCCAGCAAGAACGCCGCGCGATCGCACCAAGCCATGTGTTCCGGCGACGGCTCGCCGGTCAACCAGCCGTGCTCGCGCAGGATCTCCGCCACGTCGCCGCCGGCAAATGGATTGACGCGAGCGGCGCCGACAACTATTTGCTCGTCTACCAGTTTATCCGGCTGCTCTGCAGGTTGCTGTTCAGGCTGTCGCTCGGAATTTTCTTCGGACATCGCGGTGATTTCAGCAGGCTAGCGGTGACTGAGCGTCGCCACCACCCACGCGGCAATCGCTTCGCCGCGCCCGATGGCGTCCACGCCTTCATTTGTTTTGGCCTTGAGATGAATTTTATCGGCGGCCACTTCGAGCGCGGTTGCAATGATTTCGCGCATCGCCGGAAAATGCGGGCCCAGCTTAGGCTTTTCCAGAATCACCACGGCATCCACATGCTCGATGGCGAAACCCCTCTCGTCGAGCAGTTTGCCGGCGTGCTCCAGAAAAATCAGGCTGTTGGCGTCTTTCCACTGCGGATCGTGGTCCGGAAAATGCGTGCCGATGTCGCCCAGCCCCGCGGCGCCAAATAAGGCGTCGCAGAGCGCATGCGCCAACACGTCGCCATCCGAATGGCCGGCTGGACCTTTATCAAACGCCAGCTCCAGCCCGCCAACGATCAGCTTACGACCGCTCTCGAGCCGGTGCAGGTCATAGCCGATGCCACAGCGCGTGCTCATCGCGAGATACTCATCGCTGGATACGCATCGTGAGCGCTCATCGAAGTCATCGCGCGGCCCGTTCGCGTTCCAGATAAAACTTCGCCAGGTCCATGTCTGCCGGCTTGGTGATCTTGATGTTGCGCTCTGAGCCCAACACCACGTGCACATCATGCCCCAGGCGCTCGACCAGCCCCGCTTCATCTGAAGCGTTCACGCCATCCGCTTGCGCGCCTGCAAATGCCTCCCGCAATAATTTTGCTGCAAAGGCCTGCGGCGTCTGCGCCAGCACCACGCGTTCGCGCGGAATGGTGCCGATAATCAGCGCCACGTCCTCTGGCAAACTGGCGCGCTTCACCTCTTTTACCGTGTCCATCGCGGGGATTCCCAGGATCGCCGCGCTGCACCGGCGCGCCTCTTCGATCACACGCGCAATTTGTTCCACGGTAACAAACGGCCGCACCGCATCGTGCACCAGAATGATTTCCGCATCCGCGGGCACGTGCTGCAGCGCCAACGCCACCGATTCCTGGCGCGAATCGCCGCCGCGGACCACCTGCACCTTCTGCGTGAATTTTTCGGCGCGCAAGCTTGCTTCCAGCGAAGCCACCACATCCGCGCGCGTGGCAAGAATAATATCCGTGACTAGCGGGCACGAAGCTATGCGCCGCACTGTGTGAATGACAATCGGCGTGCCGGCAAGTTCCAGAAATTGCTTGGGCGTTTCCGCGCCCATGCGCGTTCCGAGACCTGCGGCAGGAAGAATGGCAGCAATGCGGCCCATGATTTTTTACCGCGACCGCACCGCGCAGGCACAACCACTCCCAGAGCCTGCACGGATGGTTCGCGAACTTTTGAGTGTACCCGAAGCGCTAGCAGCAGAACAATGCGTGAGCAGGGTTGCGGACGGAGGGTTGCGTAAAGAAGAGCGACGGCGGAAAGACTAACGGTTGCCGCGTTCAGAGACTCCGGCGCTCGGCGAGCGACCAAGAGGAGGACCATCCCCGGCGGTTTGGGCAGCCTCGCCGGCGCGTGCGGATCCTGTACCGGCGGCCGCCTGCCGGACCGACGACAAATTTTGCTCCGCACGTTCATCCAGACGCCCGAAGATCATTTTGCCCGCGGTGGTCTGATGCACGGAGGTCACCACCACGTCCACGCTCTTGTTAATCATGCGGCGCGCGCTATCGACCACCACCATGGTGCCGTCGTCCAGATAGGCCACGCCCTGGTTCGGCTCTTTGCCTTCGCGCAGAATCAACACGCGCATAGACTCCCCGGGAAGCACCGCAGGCTTCATGGCGTTGGCGAGAAGATTTACGTTCAAGACCGCGACACCTTGAACGGTAGCCACTTTGTTGAGGTTGAAGTCGTTGGTAACGATTTTCGCTCCGGTGCGCCGCGCCAGCTCCACCAGCTTGTCGTCTACGTTTCCCTCTTGCGCAACTTCGTCATTCAGGATGCGCACATCGAGCTGCGCCATTTTCTGCATGCGCTGCAAGACTTCCAGGCCGCGCCGGCCGCGTTGCCGCTTCAGCGGATCGCTGGAATCCGCCACCATTTGCAGTTCGCGCAGAACGAATTGCGGGACGCCCAGCACGCCATCAAGAAAATGCGCGTCAGAGATGTCCGCGATGCGCCCATCGATGAGCACGCTGGTATCGAGCAGTTTCAGGGCTTCGTGAGGCGGCGTTTCCGGTGCAGCCAGTCCGCTCCAACTGCGCAGCACGTCCGCGCCCCGGCTCGCGCCAATCGTCCATCCGAGGTAAGCAAACGCCAGGAGTGAGAGGTATTCGAGGGACGATTTGGTCGGGTCAGATGCGGCGGTTCGCGAAATCAATAGTGCGGTGAACAGGGCGACCAGAATCCCAAAAGCCGCGCCCGTGGCACCACCCAGAACGCTCATCGACTCGCCGCGCCGCGACCGAGACTCGACGCCAAGTATCAAGAGTGCGAAAAAAAAGCCTGCCAACGCGGCAGGCACCCTCTGCAACCCGAAAGGTTGTGATCCGTAACAGACCGCCGCAGCGGCAACCAGCAATAGACACCGAACGGCCCAAATCTCTCCGCCGCCTAATGCACCACTGGGCGAGGGCTGGTCCTCTATAGCAGCACGATTTTGTTGCGGTGCGGACTGCGTGCTACAACGCCGTTCCGGAAGGGACGGGCTCATACGACCTCACAGTCGAGCAACGATCACTGCAAAATCGCTACAGCCAGCCCGCCAACCACAGGGAATCACCAGGCCGGTATGCGGGAGGCGCTGTAAACGTTATTCATCCCGCGACGTATATATTCTCATGACTACGAGGTATTGCGCCACGAATCGGAGCCGCTGGCGGGGCGAGCGGCCGTTCCGTAGCGGCAGCAGCGGACTTCAGCACGCCGATCTACACGTCAATTCAGGGGAGATAGACGCGTGGCACGCGCTGCGTGACGGCGCAGAGCAGGTCCGAGGTGACCGTGCCGATGCTGCGAGCCACCACGCTGGCGGAGAGCACCTTTTCGCCGGCAACACCGTAGATCGTGGCGGTATCGCCGATTTCGACGCCCGGCACTTCGGTAACGTCGATCATGGTCACGTCCATGGAGACAATGCCGACGATGGGCGCAAGCACCCCGCGCACCAGCACCGCGCCATGATTCCCCAGCGAGCGGTGAATGCCATCGCCGTAGCCGGCGGCGAGAACACCAATGCGCGAAGGCCGCTTGGCGACAAACGCGGCGTTGTAACCGACCCCGGAACCTTCCGGAACATCACGCAGGCTGATGATGCGCGAGCGCAAACTCATTACCGGACGGAGTGGCAGGCGCTTTTCCATCTCCGCGCGACGTTCCATGGGGTCGTAACCTGGATGGTAGCCGTACAAAATCGCGCCCGGCCGCACCATGTCCGCCCAGGTTTCGGGGCGCGAGGCGATGCCGGCGCTATTGGCCAGGTGCACGATTCCGGGATCGATCTCCAACGTGCGCAAGCGATTCAACGCATCGTAGAAACGTTCTTCTTGCTCGCGCGTTTGCCGGCCGGCCACGGAATCGGCGAAAACTTCCGACGAAGCAAAATGCGTCATCACGCCGCCCAGGCGCAGATGTTTGCATTTGGCGAGCTGCCGCGCGAAACACTCGACTTGGGCGGTGGCGATCCCCAGGCGATTCATGCCGGTATCAATTTTCAGGTGGAACGAAACTGGTTTGCGTGAACCGCGCCGCGTCGCCGCTTGATCGAGCGATGAGAGTTGTTCGCAGCGATGGATTACCGCGGTTAGATCGTGCTGTACGAGCCGCGCTTCTTCGCCGGGAACGAAGCTGGTGAGAATCAGCACGGGCTTGCGCACACCCGCATTGCGGACGGCAATTCCCTCTTCCGTGCAGGTGACGCCGAACCAATCCGAGCCGGCTTTTTCGAGCGCTTTGGCCACTTGTGGTCCGCCGTGGCCGTAGCCGTTGCCTTTGACGATCGATAATACTTTTCGCGGCGTTTTGCGATCTTCGTTTGGCGGGTTCACGTAGTCGCGAATGGCGCGAAAATTATCGGCCAACGCCGACAACGATACCTCTGCCCATACTGGGCGACTGTGGCGAGGCGCGGCATCCCCCGCGTCAGAAATTATCTTTTGCTGCGGCGTTTTCTTGCGGGTGGTGTGTGTACGAGCCATCGGCATCCATGTTCCTCGGGACGCGCAGAGTCCGTCTCAAGCCCGTTCCGAGGAGAGAAAATTTAGTGTACGACATCCGAGCCGTTCCTCACGACAGCCACATTGGCCGCCGCGTGAAAGGCAACAGCATGCTTGTAGGGCAGATTGCAGGCCAAATTGCGGAATCGTTCTGATCGCGCAGGCTCGCTGCTAACTACAATATTCGTAAGGAGTTAGCCGTCTCGCTGACGATACGGGTGCTTCATCGTCGGAGGGCCGAGGCGTGGCGCGAGCGACGCACTGTGGCAATTCCGCCGTGACTTGTCGTAGCGCAGAATTTATTCTGTGCCACCAACGTCAGTGATCGTCTGGCGCGAATTGCGCGAAGGCGTCCGGCGCAGCTTCTTCGAAGCGCGTGAGGCGGCTGCGGAACACGAAGCGCACTTTGTCCGTGGGGCCATTGCGCTGCTTGGCGATTAAAATTTCCGCTTGATCGCGCTCTTCGGGAGCGGCGTCGAGCTTGAAGAAATTGGGGCGATAGATGAACATGACCACGTCGGCGTCCTGCTCGATGGCGCCCGATTCGCGCAAATCGCTGAGCTGCGGACCACGCTCTTCGCGTTCCGGCGCGCGCGTCAACTGGCTGAGCACCAGCACGGGAATCTGCAACTCTTTCGCCAGCCCTTTTAGCTGGCGCGAAATGCTGGAGACTTCTTCCTGGCGGTTCGAGAAGCGTCCGCGGTTGGTGATGAGCTGCAAATAATCTACCACCACGAGCGCTAGATTTTTTTCTTTCTTCAGGCGACGCGCCTTGGCGCCAATTTCCAGCACGCTGTTGGAGCCGGCATCGTCAATCCATAAAGGCGCCGCGGAAATCTGGCCGAGCGCTTCGGTCATGCGGCGCCAGTCTTCGCGGCTCAGGTGTCCAGTGCGGAATTTATGCGCATCGATCTGCGCCACGGAAGCGACCAGGCGCTGCAGCAGAGACTCCTTGGACATTTCCAGGCTGAAGATCGCCACCGGCTGCCCGGCGCGAATGGCGATGTTTTCCGCCAGGTTCAAAGCTAGCGCAGTCTTTCCTTGCGAAGGGCGGGCCGCCAGAATCAGCAACTCGGAGGGCTGCAAGCCGGAAAGCAGCTTGTCCAGTTCCACATAGCCGGTGGGGATGCCGGTGATGCTCTTGCCTTCGCGAAATATTTTTTCCAGACGCTCGAAATTGTCGCGAACGATTTCCTTGATGGGAATGAGGCCGGCTTTGACGCGGTCTTCAGCCAGCGCAAAGATCGTGGACTCGGCGTTATCGAGAACCGCGTCCGCGCCATCCTCGCCTTCAAAGGCGTTCTGCTGAATTTTGTGTGTGGCGTGAATCAGGTTGCGCAACAAAGCCTTTTCTTTGACGATGCGCGCGTAATGCTCGATGTTGGAAACTTTGGGCATGCCATCGGCTAGCGACGCCAGATACGGCGCGCCACCCGAAGCTTCCAGATCGCCGCGGCGATGCAATTCTTCGGTAAGGGTAACCAGGTCAATGGCCTGCTGCGTCTCTCCCAGCGCCACCATTTGCGTGAACACGCGGCGGTGCTGATCCAGGAAGAAATCTTCCGGGCGCAGATTCTCGATCGCGGCGTTCAGCGCGTTGTTATCGAGCAGAATGGCGCCCAGCACGGAACGCTCAGCGTCCAGGTTGCTGGGAAGCGGTTTTTCGAGTGTTGTATCAACAGGCATAGAACTAGCTTATAATTCGCTTTTCCTTCGCTATTTGTATCACACTGGGCCGTGCGGGACAAGACCGAAGACGATTTATTTTTTCCCCTTGCGTTCGCCGAGCCGAATTATTTCTCGAACACTGCGCGCATTGTGAGGATAAGTTTCTCGCGCGTCAATCGGAGTCGCTGTGCATCGCTTCGGAAATCCAGTGCAAAAGTTTTTTTCACTTGCAAAACTTCTTTTGTGCGCGAACAAAAAAAAGAGGCGCGAACGGCCGCGCCCCTTCCTGCGGAAATAAATGCCGCCAAACTATTCGACGTGTTCTTTTTCGACGTGAACCTTGATGGTGGCGACGATGTCGCGGAAGACCTTAATGGTCACGGTGTAGTCGCCCAAAGCCTTGATGGGCTCGGAGATATGGATTTGGCGCTTGTCCACCTTGAAGCTCTGTGCGGCCAGGGCTTCGGCGATGTCGCCACCGGTGACGGAGCCGAACATTTGATCGTTCTCGCCAGTCTTGCGCTTGAAGGTGAGCGAAACGTCGTTGAGCAAGGCTACTTGCTTCTGTGCGCTCTCGAGTTCGGTGGCGGTTTTCTTGGCCAGCGAGGTGCGAATGCGCTCGAGCGCTTTCATATTTCCGCTGGTGGCTTCGATGGCCATTTTGCGCGGCAGCAAAAAATTCCGGGCGTAACCGGGCTTCACGGTGACGATGTCTCCGCGATGCCCGAGCTTTTCGATGTCTTCCTGAAGAATGATTTCCATGTTTGCTCTCTGGCTCCTTATCCTTCAGCCTTGGCGGTTTCGACGGCCTTCACAGGCTCGACGGCCTTGGGAGCTTCCACCGCTTTAGGTGTTTCGACCGCCTTGGCGGCGGGTTCAACCGGTTTCGCGGCTTCCGCGGCCTTGTGGGCATCGGCGCCGGCGACGACGGCGCGCGGCTGCTGCGTGCCGCTGGCGCTGCCGGCAAACGGCAGCAAGGCAATGTTGCGCGCGCGCTTGATGGCTACACCGAGCCAGCGCTGGTGGCGCGAGCACACGCCGGTCATGCGGCGCGGCAGAATTTTTCCGCGCTCCTGCACGAACTGCGACAAGATATCCGCGCGCTTGTAATCGATCAAATCCATTTTTTCCACGCAGAACTTGCAAACCTTCTTCTTGCGGAAATATTGCCGCTTGCCGCGGCGTGGTCCTCCCGGACCCCCGCCTGGGCCGCCGGGTCCCGCATCTCGGCGCGGACCGCCGTGTCCGCCGCCACCCGGACCACCTTCACGGCGCGGACCGCTGTGACCACCTCCGCCGGAATGCCCGCCACCGGAATGTCCTCCGGTTTGTGGCGCGGCGCTCGGCGCTGCTGCTTGTTTGATTTCGTCTGCCATGCACTTCCACCCTTTCGACTACTTCGAGACCGCGGCGTGGAGCAGCTGAACTTCAGCGGCTAAAGCCGGTTTTGCTTTCCTGCGGTGATGTCGTAGCTGAAGCTACGACCCACAAAACTAAAGCTACGACTCACAGAGATTATTCGACACACTTGGTGCAAGTTCCCGCTCAGCCTGCGTTCTCCACGTGACGTTCCGGAGCGCGCTCCTGATGGCGCGGCGCGTGATCCTGGCCACCGCCCGCCGGAGGCGCCGAAGGCGTGCGGCGCGGACGGCGCGCGGCGCGCTTGTCGCGGCGATCGCCCAGCTTCTTCTGCAATTTCAAATCTTCGTCGAGACGAATGGACAAATATTTAATAACCACGTCCTGCACGCGCAGCCGGCGCTCCAGCTCGGCCATGAGTTCGCCGTGCGAGGTGCGAATCTGGTGATATACATAAATTCCTTCGCGGTGCTTGGCCACTTTGTAGGCCAGCCGGCGCGTGCCCCAGTGCTCGGTTTTTTCGATCTTCCCACCCTTTTCCGAGCAGGTGTGTTCAATGCCGGTGATGACTTTCTTGATGTCTTCTTCCGGCGTCGCCGGGCGGGCGATGAAAATCAAATCGTACAATCGTTCCTGTTCCATGTGACCTCTTCTCTGTCTATGACATCTGCAACCGGGCGCGAACCCGGAAAATCTTTTTTAACTTGTCGACGATCACTTCTCGTCGTTTGTTTCTGGCGCTTCATCCGCGTGCTTGCGGCGGTTGTACTTATTCATGGCGGCGGCGAAGCCCTGGAGCAAAATTACCTCCACCGCGTCCGCGGCTTCCGCAACCATTTCCGACGCTACTTCCAGCTCGGCCTTTTTCATGGGCCGCAAAACATAGGCCGCCAAGTCGTGCACCGGATGATCCGGCCCGCAACCGAGACGCAACCTCGGAAATTCCTGCGTGCCCAAGCTGCTGGTCACCGACTTGGCCCCGTTGTGCGTTCCCGGGCTGCCGCGTTCGCCGATGCGAATCATGCTCCAGGGCAGATCGCGTTCGTCAAACAACACCAGCAAATCCGCGGGCTGCAGTTTGTACTTTCCCAGCAGCTCCTTCACGGAAATACCGCTGAGATTCATGTACGTTTGCGGCTTGGCGAGAAGTATTTCTTCTCCGCCGAGTTTGCCGCGCCCTACCAGCGCCTTGCCTTCCGGCCGCGAAACGCGAATCCCGCCGCGATTCGCCAATTCGTCCACGGCCATAAAACCCAGATTGTGCGGCGTCCACTGATACTCTGGATCCGGATTTCCAAGTCCGACGATAAGCCGCATAATCTTTTCCGCGAACGAAGGCGGTTCGCCATCGCAGAATTATTTCTTTTTCTTGTCGTCCTTGTCGGCGCCCTTTTCTGCTTTGCCGCCGGCTTCGGCGCCTTCTTCGCCTTCCTCGTCCTTCTTGCCCTTCTTGATGACTTCGGGCTCGGCCGGGGTCGTTGCGGCTGCGGCCACATCGGCGGGCTTCTCTTCTTCGACACGCAGGGCCACAACGTGGGCCAGTACGCGCTCGGGTTCGGTGATCAACTTCATCTTGGTGGTGTCGATGGGCAATTCGCTGGCGCGCACGGCACCGTTGAGCGCCAGGTTGCTGACGTCCACGCGGAACTCGGTGGGAATTTCTCCCGGCAAGCACTCGATCTCGACTTCGCGAGCGACGATTTCAAACACGCCGCCTTCGACCTTGACGCCCTTGGGCTCGCCAAAGGTGTGCACGGGAACTTTTACGCGCATGCGCACGTCCATGGCGATGCGCAGCAGATCCACATGCAAAAGCTTTCCGCTGACGGGATCGACTTGCCAATCCTTGAGAATCGCGGGTTCGTGCTTGCCGCCGAGATCTACTTGGAAGAGCGTGTTGTGGCCGCTTTCCGAGCGCAAAATCGCGCCGACCTGCTTGGCGTTTACCGCGAGCGAGATGGCCTCGCCTTTGCCGCCATACAGCGTGGCCGGAAGTTTTCCGGTCAACCGCAAACGCCGAGCTTCATTCTTGCCGCGCAATTCCCGCGCCGCACCTTCCACAACGATTTTTTCTGCCTGAGCCATGTCCAGTTTCCTTCCCGTCCTAAATCTAAAAAATCAAAATCCGTAAAACCTTGCTGAAACTCGCGCAATTTCTAAATAAACAGTTCGCTGATCGACGTTTCCTCGTGAATCGAGCGAATACCCCGCGCCAGCAATTCCGCCACGCTGAGCACGGTAATCTTGCCCATCAAGCGGCCCGCCTCGCTGAGCGGCACGGAATCCGTGGCCACCACTTCCTTGATCTGCGAATTCGCAATACGCTCCACGGCCGGGCCGGACAGCACAGCATGCGTGCAAGCGGCAAAGACCTGCGTGGCGCCTTCGTTGAGCAGCGCTTCGGCGGTTTTCACCAGCGTACCGGCAGTATCGATAATGTCGTCAACGATCAGCGCGCTGCGTCCGCGAATGTCTCCGATCAAGTTCATTACTTCGCTGACGTCGATATCCACGCGGCGTTTGTCCACGATGGCCAAAGGCACGCCGAGCTTCTTGGCAAAAAACCGGGCGCGCTCCACGCCACCGGCGTCGGGCGAAACCACGGTCAAGTTCGGCAAATCCTTGTGGCGGAAATATTCCACCAGCACCGGAGAAGCGAATAGGTGATCCACCGGGACGTCGAAATATCCCTGAATCTGCGGCGCGTGCAGATCGAGCGTCAACGCGCGGCTGGCTCCCGCGGTTTCCAGCAAATCCGCCACCAGCTTGGCGGATATCGGAACGCGGGGCTTATCTTTGCGATCCTGGCGCGCATAGCAGTAATACGGCAGCACCGCAGTGATACGCCAGGCCGACGCGCGCTTGAACGCGTCGATCATCAGCAACAACTCCAGCAGGTGGTTATCCACCGGATAATGGCAGGGCTGCACGACGAAAACGTCCGCGCCCCGCACATTCTCCAAAATCTGGAAATGGATTTCGCCGTCGCTGAAACGTCCCAGCTTGGCTTTGCCCACTTCCACATCCAAATGCTTGCAAATGCTCGCCGCCAACGTGGGGTTGGCCGTGCCCGTGAAAATTTTGAACCGGTCGTCGTTCAAGAGGCGATCGCTCCAGGCAGTCATCTGTTAATGACCGCAAAATTCAAATCGGGCCCACTGCTATTTCACACGTTGGGCGGAATTACACGACACGCAAGAAACGCATGGCCTTAAGACAAGGCATTGCTTTCAATAGAAGACGCTGCGGCTTACCTGACACGCGCGCCAGAAACAGCGCGGAGATACCTGCGGCGCGAAATCGTTTCGCAAACGAAGGTCTGATCGTGCGGAAACCTAACAGCGGCTCGGCGCGCCGTCGCTGGGCTCGGGAAAACTCCAAACACCGCCGAACCGCTACCCGCCAGCGAGGCTTCTGCAGCTCCGTTTTGAAGCAAGACCCGCTTGATTTGCTGCAATCGCGGGTGACGCTGGAAAACCGGCCCTTCAAAATCGTTGGCAAAATTACTTAAGGGGCCGATCCCCGGCGCGCTCCAACAGAGAGCACAGAACCTCCAAATTCTAGAGGCTTCGGCGGCTTTTGTCAACGCTTTGCGAGCGCGAGGCTGGATTGCGGCCGGATATAGAGGTTGCGCGTCCAGCCATTTGTAGGCATCCGGCGTGGGAACGTGAATTTCGCGAGGCGAGACGACGAGGAGATGTTGTTCTGCCACATCTGGCAGCGGATAAATCTCGTCGCCTTTGCTGACGCCTAGGGCGCGGCCACCGTGCAGAAAAAAGGGAACGTCCGCGCCGAGCGAAGCCGCCAATTCCATGAGCCGCGCGGCAGGTAACTCTTTGCCGCTCAGACGCAAGAACCCCAGCAGCGCCGCGGCCGCGTCGCTGGACCCGCCGCCCAATCCGCGCCCGGCGGGAATTTTCTTGCGCAGTGCGATCGCGACGCCGACCTTCAGGCGCAACTCTCGGCGCAGCAGGTCCACCGCGCGATAGACGAGATTTTTCTCAACTGGCTCGGTAGATAGCGCCTCATTCCCTTCCACAAGCAAGGAGATGCCGTTGCCGCGTCTGCGGCGCAACACTAAATCGTCGTGTAGCGAGATGCTCTGGAAAATGGTGCGCAGCTCGTGAAAGCCATCCGGGCGCTTGCCCACGACGTCCAGGCGCACGTTGATTTTTGCGAACGCGGGAATGCGTACTTCGTTCATGGACGGCGTTACGGCTTGTCGTTCGGGTTGCTTGGTGTAGCGCCGGTCTGCTGCGCGACGCGGTGCTTGGACTGCGAGAGTTTCTTTTCAATTTCGGCGATCTTGTCGTTTTCGATGTCGGCGGGAAGCGCGCGTTTCCACTCGATCAGCGACTTCTCCCACTCTGCCGCGGCTTTATCCTGTCGCCCGGTCTTGGCGTAGACGTCACCCAAATGCGAATGAATGGTGGCGTCGTGGCTTTCGCGTTCAGCGGCCATGCGCAGGGTGGCCTCCGCGTCCACCAGCTTATTCTGCTTGAAATAAATCCAGCCCAGGCTATCGAGATACGCGCCATTGAAGGGATCATCTTTGAGGGCGCGGCGCACCAAATCCTCGGCCTCATCGAGGCGCGTGCCCTGATCGCCGAGCATGTAACCGTAATAGTTAAGGACTTGGCCGTTGTTGGGGTTTACGGCCAGAACTTTCTTAAACTGTTCTTCCGCGCGATCAAATTGTTTTTGACGTTCGTAAATGGCGCCGAGCAAGAACCATACCATTTCATTGTCGCGCTGTGGTCCGGGCAGGGCTTCGGCGGTACGCGCGGTCGCTTCGGCTTCTTTGTAACGGCCGCCGCGCTCGTATACTTGCGCGATGTCCAAGTAGGTCTCGCGGTCCGCGCCGCCGGCTCCGGCCAATTGGGACCGCAGAGTTTTCACAGCCTCGTCAGTTTGACCATTTTCGCCTTGCAGCAGCGCCAGGCTGGAGCGAATCGATGCGTCGCTGGGATACTTTGCCGCAGCTTCCTTGCCCGCAGCAAGAGCTTTGGGCAACTCCTTGGCCACGCGGTAGGTATCCATGATCAGCAAGCGCGCGCGCCGGTCTTCTTCTTCGCCGAGATGCCCGAGTTCTTCGTAGGTAAAGACGGCAGCTTGATAGTTCTGAGTGTCGCGATAGAGCTGGCCGAGTTGCTGATACAAAATCGCCAGGGAACGACGTCGCGTGGGCAGCACGCTGGACTGTCCCTTAATTCCGGTGACGGCATCGGACAACACGCGTATGGCGTCGTCAAAGCGTCCCTGCGCCTGATACAACATGGCCTCGTTGTACATCACTTCCAAGCTGCCGGGCGCGAGCTGCCGCGCTTTCACCAGATTGTCTTCGGCTTTGTCCATCTGGTGCAGCTCGCGATAAATCTGGGCGATGCGCAGGTATACGTCCGAATCGTCGGGCATCAAATCGGCGAGCTTTTCGTAAACCGTAAGCGCTTCTTTGTATTTCTCTTCCGCCAGCAGTGTTTGTCCCAGTCCACGCTGGTGGCTCATCTCCGAGGGGTCGAGGTCAACGGCTTTGCGATAGGCAGCTTCCGCCTTCACTAAATCGTGACTCTGGGTATAGGCGTCGCCCAGCAAATCCAAGAGCGTGGGCGAACTAGCGTGTACAGTGATGCCCTCGAGTAAGGCCACGGCCTCGGTGTTTTTTCCCTCGTCCAGGAGCAGTTGCGTCAATTGCTCGACGGCAGCTTCGTTGTCCGAATCCGTCTTCAGAATCCCGCGCAACACTTCGGCGGCCTGATCCGGCTGATTCCGCAAGCGATACAAACGCGCAAGCCAGAGAGCCGATTCCGTGTCGTCCGGGTCAACGCGATAGATTTCGCGGTATTGCTCGATGGCTTTCGCCACGGCATCGGAGTTTCCGTTACCCGCGCTGAAGTCGCCCAAACTGCGCAGATAAATGCGCCCCAGCAAACGGCGGGGCGCGAGATTGTCCGGATCGCGCTTGAGAATTTCCGTGGCTTCATTCACGGCATCGCGAATGCGCTGCGCCTTCCAGTACATCTCGGCAAGGCGCTCACCAATAACCGGGGAATTGGGATCGAGAGCGTAGGCCTTCTTGTAGGATTCGATGGCCTGCGTGGCCAGGTCCGCGCGGCTGGTGGCTTCATACTGCTGCTCGTAGATGTGGCCCATGGTGAAATAGTAGTAGGCGTCGGCGCGGCCGGCATTGTCCGCGGGGGTGTGGTCAGAGGCCGCGGCGCCTTTGGCGGCGTCTTGGGGGGCAGCTTTGGCAACGGGTGCCGCCGGCAGAGCCGTTACCGGTGCCTGTGGCGTCTGGGCCGCCAAACGGCAACCGCCGAGAGCCGCCAGGAAAGTCATTACTGCGATAGGTCGTAAAGTCATGTTCGCCCCGAAACTAAAAGTATCCCATGCGGGTCACACGCGGTCAAAAGCCAATCGCGCCTCGCTTCGTCAAACCGTCAGCAACCTGCCGACGCCGTTAGAAGGGGCATTGACGGGCGTTGAAGGAACGTTCATCTGGCATTCACTCGACGCCGGCCGAGAATAAATGTGCATCGCCTGAACTGAAACGAATTTCGACGGCCATAACGAATCCCGCTACAATGAAGACTCAGCGCCAGAGCTGGGACTAGCCCGAAGTTGCAAGCTGTTTGGATGCATTCCGGAGGAATGATGACCAAGCTTCTCTGCTTTTTGCTGTTCGTGACCGCAGCTACCGCAATGGCCGCCGATAAATCTATCTACGATTTCACGCTCAACACCATCGACGGGCAGCCCGCGCCGCTTTCCGCGTATAAGGGCAAAGTCGTGCTGCTGGTCAACGTCGCCAGCCGGTGCGGATTCACGCCGCAATACAAGGCGCTCGAAGCGGTCTACGAAAAGTACAAAGATCGCGGGTTGGTGATTGTGGGCATTCCCGCCAACAATTTCGGTTCGCAAGAGCCCGGGACCAACCAGGAGATCAAGACCTTTTGCTCGAGCAAGTACAACGTGACTTTTCCGATGATGTCGAAAATCAGCGTTAAAGGCAGCGACGAAGCGCCGCTGTACCAATTCCTGACCGATAAAGCCGCGCATCCGCAAACCGGCGGCGACATTCAATGGAACTTCACGAAATTCCTGATTGGTGCGGACGGGCATATTCTGGCGCGCTTTGAGCCGGACGTTACACCGGACTCGCCGCAAGTGATTTCCGCGATCGAGGCGGCATTGGGCAAGATCGGACATTAAATATTTCTAGTTGAGAGTCGTGTGCGGCGTTGCGCCGCGCGCGGCACTCATTAGGCGCTCACGCACCGGGCGTCGCGTCACGTCAGCCACGAATTCGATGCCGATTCTGTCCCTGCAATCTGTCAGCAAGGAGTACCGCAGCGACGGCCAGCCTGTCCGCGCCCTCGATGCGGTCAGCCTTGAAGTTTCGCCTGGCCAGTTCGTGGCACTGGTGGGACGCAGTGGGTGCGGCAAGTCCACGCTGCTAAATCTGGCCGGGGCGATGGACTTCCCTACCTCTGGACAAGTACTGCTGAACGGTGTGGCCACGTCAACGCTCAACGATGCGCAACTCACCGCGCTGCGGCGAGAAAAAGTCGGCTTCATTTTTCAATCTTTTCAGCTGCTGCACACACTGACGGTTTTCGAGAATGTCGAACTCCCGTTGCTGCTGGCGGGAAAATCAAGCGCGCGAGCCGAGGCGCGGGCGCGACTGACTACCGTGGAGCTCGACGGGCTCGGCGAGCGCTTGCCGCATCAGCTTTCCGGAGGACAGATGCAACGCGTGGCGATCGCGCGTGCGCTGATTCATTCGCCGCAAATTCTGTTGGCTGACGAGCCCACCGGCAACCTGGACACCACTACCGGCGACCTGATTTTGGCGCTGATGCAGCGCCTGACCCGCGAACAAAATACCGCCACGATCATGGCCACACACAGCGTGGAGGCCGCCGCGCTGGCCGATATTGTGGTGCGCATGCGCGACGGCAAAATCGAAGAGATCACGCGGCGCTGAGATGGCCAGTCTACTTCTATTCTACCGGCTGCTGGTTCGCCCGCTGTTTCGCGAACCGGTGCGCACAGCGCTGACGATTTTCGCTATCGCGCTGGGGGTCGCTGTGGTTCTGGCGATCGACCTTGCCGGATCCGCTGCTGCCGGTTCTTTCCGTTCGTCGATGGAGACGCTTGCCGGGGACAACGACCTGGAAGTTGTGGCTACCGGTGGCGTTCCCGAATCCGCGGTCGGCACGCTCGCGCAACTCCCTTTCTCGTTACGCATATCGCCGCGCATTGAAGGCTTCGCGGCACTTACTGACATGAAAGAAAGTCTCCCGCTCATTGGACTCGATCTGGTCGCCGGGGGCAGCAGCTTTACCGGCGCGAATTCGCGGACTAATTTCGGCGCCGCGACCACGCAGGATCCTCAGCAAGGCTTGCGCGACTTGGAAAATCCCGACGCGGTCTACGTCGGCGCCAGCCTAGGTCATAAGACCGGCGAACACATCGAACTCCTGATCAACGACCAAAGCAAAACGTACACAATTCGCGGGGTATATCCCGATGCAAACGGGAACGAATCCGCCGTCGTGATGGACATCGCCGCGGCGCAACGCGCGCTGACGCGTTTCGGTAGCGTAGACCGCATTTTGATTAAGGTTCCGAGTGCGCCGTCACTGGAGGTCTGGCAGCGACGTCTACAGGCCACGCTTCCGCCGGGCCTTGAGGTTCGCACGCAAGGCACCGGCACTGCGGAAAACCGCCGCATGCTGCAAGCGTTCCGGTGGAATCTTCGGCTGCTCAGCTACATCTCGCTGGTGGTTGGCGCATTTCTTATCTACAACACTATCTCGATTTCCGTTGTGCGCCGGCGCGCGGAAATCGGCATCGTGCGAGCTTTAGGCGCGGGCCGCAACACGGTCTTAGCCGCTTTTGTTGGCGAAGCTGCCGTGTTTGGTATGGTCGGCGCGTTGCTCGGTCTGCCACTGGGCCGCGTAATGGCATCCGGGGCGGTAAGGCTAATGGCCACGACAGTGGACGCGCTGTACGTGAGCAGTCGTCCTGGCGCTATTGCCCTGACGGCAGATTCGATCGTTTCCGTCTTCGTTGTGGGCATCGGCGTGGCGGTGGCGTCCGCGTTCGCTCCGGCCCGTGAAGCTGCCCTGGTTTCTCCCGTGGAGGCCATGGCTCGCGGACGCCGCGAATACGATGTTGGCGTTCACAAAATGCGAGACCTGGTCATTGCTATGGGGTTGGCGATCGCCGCTGGAGCGGCTTCTCGCGGACCAGCCATCGCGGGTAAACCGCTTCTCGGCTATCTCTCGGCGTTGCTGCTAATCGTCGCTTCGGTCCTGGCGATTCCGGCGTTTGTGGACGCGGTCACTCAAGCAAGCTCGCAACTCCTGAAGCGGGCGCTCGGCATCGAGGCGCTTCTGGCTTCGCGGAGTCTGCGTGCTTCTCTGCGCCGCACTTCCGTGCTAGTCGGAGCGTTATCGACGGCTATCGCCATGATGACCTCGGTCGGGATTATGGTGGGAAGCTTTCGCGAAACTGTAATCCTGTGGATGGCCGACCGCCTGCCCGCCGACCTTTACGTGCGGCCCGCAGGAAATGCTGCGGCCGACCGGCATCCGACTCTTTCACTAGATCTGGCGAACGCTATTACCACACTTCCCGGCGTGGCGGCGGTGGACCGTTTGCGCTCGTACGAGATTACTTACGACGGCCTGCCGGCCACGCTCGCTTCCGTCGATCTGCAAATCTTGAGCAGCTATAACCTGCGCAACTACAAAAAGTCGGAGTTCTTTTCTGGCCGCCCAACTGAACAAGTGCTTGCCGAGCTTAGCGATGCCAATACCGTCGTGGTGAGCGAACCCTTCTCTTACAAACACCACGTAAAGGCTGGCGATTCGCTAGCACTCTCACTCGGCGCGGTGCAGCAATTTTTCAAGATTGTCGATGTCTACTACGACTACTCCAGCGAGCGGGGCAACATCATCATGGACCGCAACACACTGCTCAAATATCTCCCCGACGAAGCACCCTCGAATCTCGCAGTGTATGTCACTCCGGACACACCAGTGGCTCAAGTCCGCAGTGAAATCATGCAGGCCGCAGGCGGCCATCGCATTTTAATTTTTTCCAATGCCAATCTGCGCGGCGAAGCGATTCGCATCTTCGACCGCACTTTCGCAATAACGTACGCAATGGAAGCCGTCGCGATAGTCGTAGCAGTGATGGGCGTAGCGGGAGCTTTACTCGCCTTGGTCATCGACCGGCGGCGCGAACTAGGACTCTTACGCTTTCTGGGCGCTGCGAAAAATCAAATTCGCAAATTGATCCTGCTGGAGGCTGCGCTGCTGGGTTTGTTAGCGAACGTCGCCGGAGTGATTCTGGGATTCGCCATTTCGCTGGTGCTGATTTTCGTGATCAACAAACAATCCTTCGGCTGGACCATTCGCTTTCACTGGCCGGTGGCGATCCTGTTGGTGGCGCTGACCAGCGTCTACATAGCTACTGTGGTCGCGGGACTTTATCCCGCGGAACTTGCCGTGCGCCTAAACCCGCTAGAGGTAGTGCACGATGAATAGTTTTGGTGCAACGAACCGCGCCTATGGCGCCAAACCGGAACACTATTTTCGCGCAGGGATTTGTTTTTTCTTCTTCGCCCTCTGCGGCAATCTCAGTGGACAAACGCAATCTTTATACGAAATCGCGCGACCGGGCTACGCCTATCAATTTCCCCGCGACTATTTTAGTCACCCGGGATACCAAACCGAATGGTGGTATTACACCGGAAATGTGGTCGCGGGCGACGGTCACCGCTTCGGCTTTGAACTGACTTTCTTTCGGCAAGCTACTGACCGCGACCCAACAAGAGACAAAACCTGGGATGTCCGAGACCTCTACCTGGCACATGCAGCGCTGAGCGATCTGGACGGCGGCAAGTTCTTCCACGTCGAACGGTTGAATCGGCGAGGGCCGGAAATTGCCGGCGCGAGTGAAGCGCAACAAAAGGTTTGGAACGGCAACTGGCAAGTGAAATGGAAGGGAGAAAATCAGGAACTGCTGGCCATCGATAAGAATTTCTCGCTAGATCTAAATTTAGTCTCCGAGAAAGCGCCGGTCATTCACGGAAAAAAGGGCATCAGTCAAAAATCCGCTGGCGACGGTCACGCATCGCATTACATCTCTCTAACGCGCATGGCTACCAAGGGCGAACTTGAGCTAAATGGGAAGTCCTACGACGTAACCGGGCTAAGCTGGATGGACCACGAATTCTTCACCACGCAATTAGACACGAGCCAACAAGGATGGGATTGGCTCAGCGTTCAATTGACCGACCGTACGGAGCTGATGCTTTACCGCTTTCGCCGCAAAAACGGCACTGTGAGCCCGTTCTCTTCCGGCACGTATATCGACACCCAAGGCAAATCGACTCATCTTCGCGCCAACGATTTCAGCCTGGAGGCGGATGGGACAACGTGGAAGAGCCAAACCACGGCGGCTCTCTATCCGATCGGCTGGAAAATAACGATTCCGCAACTCGGTATAGTGCTCGAAGCAAAAACTCCCTTGCCCGCGCAAGAGCTGACCAGCCAGACGAACTTGGCACCCAGTTATTGGGAAGGCGCTATCACGCTTGCCGGCAATCGTGGAACGCAAGCGCTCTCTGGCGTGGGCTATCTGGAACTGACTGGCTACGATCACGCGATCCATTTGCCCTGAATATGACAGCGGCATTGTTCGCACAGATTTCGTTGCGCCCGAACAATCGCAAGAAACGGCCTCGACCCCTGAACGGTTTGCCCACGCCTATCGCCGCCTCATCTACCAAAGGAATCATACAAAGCAGCGATACGATGATGCTTTTAGTACTAAGTTTATATAATCTCTTACGACAAAGTTGCTTACAGCGACTTAACAGAGGAGGTGCCATGTTCCGACGGATAGCTGCCACTGCGCTGCTTGTTGTCACCCACGCCGCTTTCGCTACTGCTCAAACTTCTGAATTCCATATCGATAAAAAATCAATCACGGTAAGTGTCACGAGGAGCGTCTCAGTTCTTGCAGATACCGCAACCCTTACCATCAGCTACGAAAACGATGCTGATGATCCCAAATTGGCATACGCTCAGAGCGACGAGGAAGCCGGAAAGATTATCCGTGATCTTCGCCACGCTTTCTCGAACTTGCGAATTGAGTCGACAAAACTCACTTTGTCGCAGGCAGATGCGGGAAGCAACAGCGCGATCAGGTCATCAAGGTCGAAACTGATCCGAGAATGGACAGTCCGAGTACCCGCGATAGATGTCGACAAGCTAAATTCGCTAGCTATAATAGCGCGCGCGACACGAATATCAGGGCTCATATGGTCGCTAGCGGATAGAAGTAATTGCCAGAAGCAAGCTGAAGACAAAGCAGCTGCGTATTTAACCGCCTACGCAAATGAGCTCGCCTCAAATCAGAAACGCAAGCTTGGCAAAGAAATCTCAAGGACAAACGCCGTTCGACTACCCGCATTCTCCGTCTTGGGCGAAATCAGCGACGACCTGCCCGCAACCAGCGACCCTACGTCAACTACAATTTTACCCGGCCTTCTTCGGTGCGAAGCATCACTCACGGTGACCTACGAGTTTCACTAATGACGGCTATATTTTTGGCAATAATCGGCCGAGACGAAGACCAGTCCACGATCCCAGCGAGGAGCATATGGAACACTTCCTTTATCTCGAACTCGTTGTTGCGCGGCGGGTCGCGAATTAGTTTACGTATCCGAGCGCTCGGAGCCGCGATCGTCGCGGAAGAAATAAGATGCGCCACCGATGACGATGGCGAAAAACGCCAGGCCTCCGGCGAGTAGCGCAGATGCTCCGTAGTCCACGCGCGCGCCGGGCACATCGGCGAAGCGCTGTGACCAGATCGGCGCGTAACCGACCGCGTCATGCGCAGCGGAACTGCCCCCCGGCGTGGTTGTCCATGGCACAAAGCAGCAGAGCAGCACCAAGCCAATCACAAACGCCAGGAGCGTAACACGATAAAATGTTTTCATAGATCACCGTCTACACTAACGGATTGCGCTACTGCGGTGCTACTCGCAGGCGCGGTTCGTGACTCAGTAGCTCGGGAACATCAGACCTTCGAGAGCCATGCGGCGCACCTGCCAATACTCGCGCTGCTCGTGATTCACCTGTAGCTTGCACTCGCCCGCGTCGCTGAAGGCCAACGTTACTTCGAACATGGCATCGCCTTTCTCGTCGCGCACCAAAATGGCGTGCTCCGCCAGGCGGAAGAGTACGGACTTCCGCACCTCTTTCGATTGCAAGGCTACCGTAAACCCGTCGTCCTTATCTGTCACGGAGAACTCGTACGGGGAATTTGGGGGACGCAGGCCGTTGCGGGTGTTGACGTCATCTTCCACTTCGAGCCGCAGAGTCTTGAATACACCGGCCAGCGAACACGCGGAGCGTCCGCTGACCCAATCGTGCTTCGACATATCCATTTCAATTTTGCCATTGGTATGTTTTTGGGACTTGTCATCCATGCTTGCACCTCGGAAATGTCGTGCGGCCACCATTGAAACGGCTTTGCAGGCATCGCCACCATCACGCGGCTGTGAAGCCCTGGCCTTGCCACTTCATTGGATGAGCGGGCGCGGCGCTCCGGGGGCGCGCTACCGGGCAATTTGCGAGGAATTCAAGCGAACCGGCCCTCATCGGGCGGAGTCAACAAGTAATAAGGGATATTAATGCCGAGTGCTGCAAAGAAATCATCGTGCGTGTAATGAAAGCCGAGCTTTTCGATGAGCTTTTTGGATACCACGTTCTCAGGATGATGCCCCGCGGATAGTCCCTTAGCGCCAAGCGAGGCGAAGGAAAACGCGATCACCGCACGCGCCGCCTCCTTTGCCAGGCCTTGTCCCCAATATTTTGGCCGTAAATGAAAACCCAATTCGTGAATCTCGTCCGCGGGTCGGTACGGCCGCAGCCCGCAGCATCCCACGTGGTGGTGGTCTGTCAGCAAGTAAATCGGCCAGTATTGAAAACCGTGACTTTCTAAACGGCTGATTTCGCGCTGCAATCTTCGCGCAATCTCTTCATCAGAGAACGGACCGCCGAAAAACTGCGTCACCTGCAAATCGCCCCAAAGCTCGCGCGCTGCGGGAAGATCTTCTGGCGACCAGCAGCGGAATCTCAACCGCTCGGTACGCAGAAAATAATGATTGGTGATCGCGCTCGTCAAGAAGCGTCCTGATGAGCCTTGGGTTCCTGATCGCCAAGGCTTGATGCGCTGCACTCCAACCAAGCTTTTGACGCTATTCCCGCGATTCCCCGTGCGGCCATCTCTTGCAGCGCACTCACGGCCGCAACCGACCGTACCGGACGAATCAAATCCGTCAGGAGCGCTACGCGGAATCCGGCCTTGACCGCGTCGATTGCGGTGGCGCGGACGCAATATTCTGTGGCGATTCCACACACCGCGACGCCCCGTACGCCTACTGCATTACTAAAGGCTGCGCTGAGCTTCTCGGCCAGTGCCGTACTTTCGAAGCCGGAATATCCGGCGCCATCGATGGTTTCGCCTTTGTGAATGAGCAAATCGCCTGCTACTGCGGTTAGCGGCGGCATCAGTTCGGCTCCGCGCGAGCCTGCAACGCAATGCACGGGCCATGGACCGCCCATGCTTTGGAATGAACTGTGATTCGGCGGATGCCAATCCTGCGTGAGGACGATTTTCACACCGGCCTGTCGCGCGGCGGCGATGAAGTTGTGCAACGGTTGCAATAACGATGGGGTGTCCGCGGCGGCTAAAGCTCCGCGCTCGCAGAAATCTCGCTGCACATCCACCACGATTAACGCGCGGCTCATACCATTCTCTCGAACCGATAGTTCCCCGCGACCTCCGCAAAAGTGCCGGGCCCCTTCGAGGCGCTCAGAGCAAGCGAAAGCCCGGCCGCCACAGAATCAATGCAAAGCCCTCACTTCGTGGCGGTTGCGGACGCCAGAGACTTCATGGATGTTTCCTCCGGCAACAGCGTGTAATCGGGAAAGTGGCCGTGGAGTTTCTCTCCAGCGGCGCCATGAGTCACCGATTGCACCAGATATTTTCCACCCACGAAACAGCCCTTCCACGACTGGCCAATGCCGCCAAAAACTTCTTCGCGATCGCCGCGCGAGCGCATGGTGTTTATGCCAACTTTAAAGCCGCGCAACTGCTCGGCCACGTTGCGCGCGATTTTCGGTTCGTCACAGGCAATCGAGGAGACCAGCGAACCGTTGGAGACGTTCATCTCGGTGATCAATTCTTCCAGGTGGTCCACCACCACGATCGTGTCGATCGGACCGAAGGGCTCATTGTGATACAGCTTGGAGTTCTTGGGGATATTCAGCAACGCTGCCGGACCGACGTACGCGGAAGTGTCCTGGTTGGGGAAAATCATGCTTTCCTGAACCGTGGCTTCGTACAAACTGATGGCGCCTTTGCCGAGCGCTTCGGTGTACAAGACGCGCAGATCCTCCACTTTTTTGCTATTGATCAACGGACCGAAGTCCAGCTTCGGCAAGGGATCGTTTTCGGACTCCACCATCACGGGATTGCCAAAGCGCAGAGATCGCAATACCGGCAAATACATTTCGAGGAATTGCGGAAAGAGCTCGCGCTGCACCACGTAACGGACGTAGGCCGTGCATCTCTGTTTTCCGTAATCGAAGCCCTTGCGCATCTGCTGGGCCAGGTTGGGCCAATCGGAAAATTTCCAGACGCCGTAGGCGTTCACGCCTTCCATTTCAAGGATGTAGCGCTTGTTTTCGTCGTACAGCGTGGAGGCAATCACGCCGCCGTTAGTTTTTCCGCCGACGAACGCCAGGCAATCGACCGACTCGTTGCGCACCAGCGCATCGCTGAGTTGTCCACCCGAACCGCTCACCAAGGAAACTGGTAGGTCGCAACGTCGGGCGATCGCGTGGGTCAGCGAGAGCGCATACAAACTGCCATCGGTCGGCGTCTTGGAGATTACCGAGTTTCCCGCCAGCAGTTGCACGAGCACCGAATGCATTAACACGGACATGGGATAGTTCCACGAAGCAATATTGGAAATCAGGCCGACCGGTTGGCGCGTGCCCAACATGGCTTCTATATTTTCGACGTACCATTCCACGCCGCTGAGGCAGCGATCGATATCCGTCATCGCCTGGGCGTAAGGCTTGCCTATCTCCCAGATAAGCAGCAACGCAATCAGCTCGCGCTGCTCGCGTAGTTTTTCGACGCACTCGAGCACTCGACGTCGGCGTTCGTCCAGATCTACGTTGACCCAGACTGAGGCTTCCGATTTCGCATACTTCACCGCGCGTCGGGCGGTCTCCAGATCAATCATCGGGATTTTCCCGAGGCTGCGACCATCCACCGGGGATTCGTAGTGGCGGCCGAATCCCGGGTCGCGCCATTCGCCCTCGATCAGGTTAAGAACTCTGCCGTCGGATGCGAATGCCTCCGGCGTCACGGCCTTCATTTTTTGGACGAGTGTTTCCCACTCGGCCGCCGGTGCGATCATTGGCACGGAAAGCCTCCTAAGTCCCTAGAACATGGGGAGTATAGCCGAACGGCCGTAGGGGCCCGACCAAACAAAACTAATCGCTGGGAGTGGTCAGCGCTTATACTGGCTTTTTGCACAAGAATTTCGGCTGAGTCCCCTGAGCGGGTGTAATTCCTTAATTGACGGTCAGGCACATTCACCCTATACTTATGGTTTGTCTTTAGCTTTGGAGGAATGATGTACGCAGTCATAAAGACCGGAGGAAAGCAGTATCGCGTCGCGCCGGGCGACACTATTCGGATTGAGCGTGTGGACGGGCAAATCGGTGAGGACGTTACGTTTGGCTCGGTTCTCGCGGTACACGACGGAGAAAAAAAGATTTTGCACGGAGCGGACGCCGGAAAAGCGACCGTGACCGGCAAAATTGTAGCCCAGGATCGCGCCAAAAAGGTGATCGTGCTGAAGTTCAAGAAGACCAACCAGTACAAGATCCGGCGCGGCCATCGGCAGAATTATACTTCCGTGAAAGTCAGCGAAATTAAGCTGTAAGTAGCTCTCACTAAGGGCTTTAGCCCGGCAGACTCATACAAAAAGGATTGCGTAATGGCACATAAAAAGGGCGGCGGCTCCTCTACAAACGGCCGCGATTCACACGGGCAGCGGCTGGGCGTCAAGCGATTTGGCGGTCAGTTGGTTAATGCCGGGACGATCTTGATTCGGCAGCGCGGCACCAAGCATCGCGCCGGGGAAAACGTCGGCAAAGGCAAGGACGATACGCTGTACGCCTTGGTCACCGGCTACGTGAAGTTCACGGATCGCGGGCGGCATGGGCGCGAAATCAGCGTGGCCCCGCAAGCGGAAGCTAGCGCCGCGGTAAATTAACGCGGCACCTGTAGCAAAAACGTGGTGCGCAGTGTCCGACTCTCTCAAAAGCGGTCCTGGCTAGCCGGGGCCGCTTTTTGTTTCTGCGTGCATCCAATAGGCGACTGGACACTGGGAGTCGAGGCACGGTTTAACGCGTGAAAGCGGCGTCAAGCCGCCGCACTCCAAAAGGCTTGTTTTCTGAGTAGTGGAATGAGGTAAGCAGCGTGTTCGTTGACGAAGCAAAAATATCCGTGAAGGCGGGAGATGGCGGGAACGGCTGCGTGGCGTTTCGCCGGGAGAAGTTCGTCCCGCGCGGCGGACCGTCCGGCGGGGACGGCGGCAACGGCGGAAGTATTTTTGTGGAAGCCAACCCGAACGACAACACGCTCTTGCGCTATCGCTACAATCGGGAATTCAAGGCGGAACGCGGACGGCATGGCGAAGGTTCTAACTGCACGGGGCATTCCGGCGACGACATGATTCTGCAGGTTCCCGTCGGCACGCTGGTAATCGACGAACACGGCCGAACCATGGCGGATCTGGCGACGGCGGGACAGCGTGTGTTGGTGGCGCATGGCGGGCGCGGCGGACGCGGCAATCAGAACTTTGCCAAGCCGTGGCATCAAGCGCCCCGTGAACATGAGGAAGGGTTTCCAGGCGAAGAACGGCATTTGCGTTTTGAATTGAAGTTGCTCGCGGACGTCGGACTGGTGGGTTTTCCGAACGCGGGAAAATCAACGCTGATTTCGGTAATTTCCGCGGCGCGACCGAAAATCGCCAACTATCCTTTTACTACGCTGGAGCCGAATCTGGGCGTTGTGAACGCCGATGGGAAAGAAGGCTCGCAAATCGGACGCAGCTTTGTGGTGGCCGACCTTCCCGGGCTGATTGAAGGCGCGCATCTGGGCCACGGCTTGGGCATTCGCTTTCTGCGGCACGTGGAACGCACGCGCCTGCTGGTGCACATGATCGACACCAGCGAGAGCACGGACGCTGACCCCATTGAGTCGTACGGGGTGGTGGCCGGCGAACTTTCGTCTTTCAGTTCACTGCTGGCGGAAAAGCCGGTGATTGTGGTGGCGTCCAAACTTGATGCCACCGTGGATCGCACCCGTATGGAAGAGCTACGCGTTTTTTGCTCCGCGCACGGCCTGGAGTTTCACGCCATCTCAGCAGCCACCGGCGAAGGCGTCCGCGAACTAGTGCGCTCCATCGCTGATGCTTTGGACAAAATTCCCCGTGCCCCTGATTCGGCGCTGGACTTGGTGGACGAGTCCGCAGAAGATATTCATGACGCTTCACAACCCTCTCGGGAGGCGCATTGACGACCGCGCAGGCCCAGGCTCATCGCACCGCCGCCAAACACCATCCCCGCCGCATCGCGCTTTTTGGCGGTTCATTTGATCCTGTTCACAATGGACACCTCGCCGTGGCGCGCGCCGCGGACCGCCGATTTAATTTTGATGAAATGAATTTTATTGCCGCGAGCCGGCCGCCGCACAAGTTGAAGCAGCATCTGGCGCCGTTTCCGCATCGCTTCGCGATGGTGTCGCTGGCGTGCACGGAGCATCCGCATTTCGTGCCGTCGCTGGCGGAAGCGGGCGAAGACTTCAGCGGGACGCAACTGCATTACTCGGTGGATACGGTGCGCTATTTTCGCCACGTGAATAACGGGCACGGCGACCGCGTGTTTTTTATCATCGGCGCAGACGCGTTTCTGGATATTCCCATGTGGAAAGAGTACGAAGCGCTGCTGGGTCTGTGTGATTTCATCGTAGCCAATCGCCCCGGGATTCGCGCCGAAGCGCTGCGCTTGGTGATTCCGCCGGATTTGCTGGCGGGCCCCAACGACAAACGAGAAACGGAAACCGATCATCCGTCGGAAGTGGTGGCGCATCTGCGGCGCACCAGTGTGTACCTGCTGGAAAACGTAGCCAGCGAAATTTCCGCTACCGACATTCGCCGTCGCGCGAACCGGGGCCAGTCCATTCACGGACTGGTCTCCGCGCGCGTCGAGGAATATATTCTTAAACAAGGCCTATACCGTTGAAACTAGAAAACCTACCATCAGGCGTGCGGCTGGCAGTCGAAGCCGCACAAAGCAAAAAAGCCGCGGGGATCACCGTCCTCGATCTGAAAGAGCTGGGCGCCTTCACGCAATATTTTGTGATTTGCACGGGCTTCAGCACGCCGCAGGTGCAGGCGATCTGCAGCGAGATCGAAGAACAGTTGGACAAAGAGATGAAGCGTTCGCCGGAACATCGCGAAGGCCGCGGCAGCGCGGAATGGGCGTTGCTGGACTATGGCGCGTTTATCGTGCACGTGTTTGGCGAGCAGGCGCGGCGCTTCTATGATCTGGAGCGCTTGTGGCGCTCCGCGCCCAAGCTGGTTTTGCCGGACGAGCCCGAGGGTCCGCACGGCGGCAGCACGTTCCGCGACGTACACTCCGCGGATAACGCCATCGCGCCATGAGCACAGAGCGATTGCCGTGGGTCTCGGAAGATCCGGCATCGCTCCGCCTTTTTGAACTGGCACAAAAAGTTGCCCCCACCGCCACCACATTGCTGATTGTCGGCGAGAGCGGCACCGGCAAAGATCACCTGGCGCGCCTGGTGCATGAAATCGGGCCGCGGCGCGACGCTCCTTACCTGAAAATCGATTGCGCGAGCCTTCCGCCGCATTTGGTGGAGAGCGAATTATTTGGGCATGAGCGCGGCTCGTTCACCGGCGCCGTGGAACGCAAGCTCGGCCGGCTGGAAATGGGCGGCGCTGGCACGATTGTGCTGGATGAAGTTGCAGCGCTCTCGCCAGAGGCGCAAGGCAAGATGCTGCGCGTGCTGCAGGAACGCTCGTTCGAGCGGCTGGGCGGAACAGAAACGCTGCACATCACGGCGCGCATTATCGCGTTGACGAATGTGGATCTTCCGGCGGCGGTGAAGAATGGCACGTTTCGCGAGGATCTGTATTTTCGGCTGAATGTGTTGACGCTAGCGGTTCCGGCGCTGCGCGAACGGCGCGCCGACATTCTTCCGCTGGCGCAACACTTGCTGAACATCGTGCGCGTGGTACACGGCCGCGGGCAGGCGCAGTTGAGCGAAGCGTCGCGGCGGATGCTTTTGGCTTACGCTTGGCCAGGAAATATTCGCGAGCTGCGCAACGCTTTGGAACGCGCCATTGTGTTTTCGCGCGGTTCCACGATGGCAACAGAAGGAGTTGCTGCGGAAGGCGGCGAAAACATTCTTGAGCCACGAGATTTTCCGGAGAATATCCGCGCTGCTGCGGGTGGCGCGGCGCATTACGGCGCGGAATTGCTTTCGCTTGAAGAGATCGAACGGAACGCGATCGCCGCTACTCTGGATGCCACGCGGTATCAGATTACGCGGTCTTCGAAAATCTTGGGGATCAGCCGTAAGACGTTGCTGGAGAAGCGGAAGAAGTACGGCCTGAAGTGACCAGCAGCTATGGCACATCCTGCTGCCCTGAGCGGGCGGGGTACACCGTACCCTTCCACTGGAATTCGGGGAGCAGGCAATTCTTCGAGCGATACTAAATGGCGATGCGCATTTGTTTGCTCATGTTGGGCAAGACGAGGCGGGATGAGCTGCGACTCGTGATTGATGACTACGTGAAGCGCGTCCGCCATCAATGCGCGATTGAGGTGGCGGAAGTCCGCAATGAGGCGGCTGCATTGAAAAGGCTGGACGCCGACCGCGCCGCGACCGTGGTGTTGCTGGACGCCGCGGGAAAGAATCTGGACTCCGGCAATTTCGCGAAATGGATCGCGGAACACCGAGACCGCGGGCTGCGCGAATTGATCTTTCTTTGCGGCGATGCCGAGGGGTTTCCCGACGAGCTGCGCACAAGGGCGCAGCAGAAAATCTCGTTGAGCGCCATGACCTTTTCCCACGAACTGGCGCGCGTGATGCTGGCCGAGCAACTGTATCGAGCTTTCGCCATACTTTCCGGCAGCCCCTATCCCAAATAACGCGGCTAGTGTACAAACGTAGATATGTCTATTCGGATTTCAGCAGACGAAAAGCATCCTTCCGCATCGATTGAAATTCCGCTGGCCAAGCCGCTGCCGGATTACGACCTGGAACAACTGGAGCAGCCGACGCCGCGCGATGTCGACGCCGTGCTGGTGTCGCAGGGCTTCCGAGATTTAGTGGATGACGCGCGCGGAGTACTGATGGATTTGCTGGCGCATCCTCCGCACGTCGCCAATGCGCAGGAAGGCAGCGCGCTCGATTTTACTTCGCAGGCGGCGCCGCATCTGGAGCTTACGCAATTGACGGGAGCGATCTGTCCGGGCGACGACAATGTTTATCGGCCGGGGTTGTGGATTGTGGTTCGCGATCCGCACGCGCAGCCGAAGACAGCGCTGTGTCATTCAACGCAGTTGAGGCTAGCTGCGATTGCCAAGGAATTTGTGAAGCGGCTGGATTTGGCGTGAGGTTGGTAGAAACCCTGAATGGTTTTTCAAAGCTATACGCTGAGCTTCTAAACTAAAAGACATGCCGGAAGAAAAAGGATTGCTGATCGTTTACACCGGGCCAGGCAAGGGAAAAACCACCTGCGCTCTGGGCACCGCTTTTCGCGCGGTGGGGCAAGGCTTACGCGTGCTGATGGTGCAATTCATTAAAGGATCGTGGCACTACGGCGAACTGGACGCGGCCAAAATGCTGGGCGACGATAAATTTGAAATTCGGCCCATGGGGCGCGGGTTTGTGAAAATTGGCGGGGCGGAAACCGATCCCGCGGACATCAAGCTGGCTGAAGAGTGTTGGCAGGCGGGGCGTGACGCCATTTATGGAGGGAAATACGATCTGGTGGTTCTGGACGAAATCAACTACACCATCAGCTACCACATGCTGGATGCTGACGTGGTAGCGGAAGCGCTGAAGAATCGGCCGGAGCGCGTGCACGTGATTTGCACAGGGCGAAACGCGCACGCCAAGATCACCGAGATCGCGGACCTGGTAACGGAGATGCGCGAGGTGAAACACCCCTACACGAAGGGTATACTGGCTCAAAGGGGCATCGACTATTAACGCGTGTTGGTAATTGCTTCGACGGCTCGAACACACTTCTATGGCTTGGTTTAAGCGCGAAAAAAAATCGATTGAGCAGACCACCGCGCCCGAGGATCGCCGGGTGCGTACGGAAGGTCTGTGGGTAAAGTGCGAATCTTGCCGCACCATTGTGTTCCGCCAAGATCTTGAAGCGAACCTTTTTGTGTGCCCCAAGTGCCAGTTTCATTTCAAGATGTCTGCGACGCAACGGTTGGAAATGCTATTGGACGGGCGATGGACGGAGCATGATGCGGGAATGACCTCGACGGACCCCCTGAAGTTCGTCGATCTTAAGCCGTACGCGAGGCGCATCAAGGACGCGCAGAAAAAGTTGGGCGTGAACGACGCGGTGATCACCGCCGAAGGGCAATTGAATGGCCGGCCGGTAGTGATGTGCGCGATGGAGTTTGGATTTATTGGCGGTTCCATGGGCGCGGTAGTGGGAGAGAAAGTGACGCGGGGTATTGAGATGGCGCTGGAGACCCGGCAGCCGTTTATCGCGGTGTCCTGCTCCGGCGGCGCGCGAATGATGGAAGGGACCATCAGCCTGATGCAACTGGCGAAAGTTTCCGCGGCGCTGGCGCGTTTTGACGAGGCCAGGCTGCCGTTTATTTCACTGTTGACGGATCCAACCACCGGGGGAGTGACCGCCAGCTTCGCCATGCTGGGCGATTTAAACATTGCGGAACCGGGAGCGCTGATTGGATTTGCCGGACCCCGCGTGATCGAGCAGACCATTCGGCAGAAATTGCCGGAGGGATTTCAGCGCAGCGAGTTTCTGCTGGAACACGGATTCCTGGACGCGATTGTGCCGCGAAAAGAACTAAAGGCGTTTATTGCCAGTTCGCTGGACCTATTGCTGACGTAAATTCCACGGCTGAAAACCGATTTTCTTGTGCGCCTCTCCGACTGAAAACCACCGTGCCGATGAACTACGACGACGCCGTAAAATATTTGCTCTCTCTTGGCCGCGAATTGGCCGCTCCCACGCAGGCCGCAGCGGCAAAGTTCGACCTGGAAAATATTCGTATTCTTGCCGAGCGGCTTGACCATCCGGAACGCGCCTACCCCAGCGCGCACATTGCGGGAACCAACGGAAAGGGATCGACCGCGGCGTTTCTGGAGTCGATCTTGCGCCACGCGGGATTTCGCACCGGGCTGAATACCTCGCCACACCTGGTGAAAATCAATGAGCGAATACGCGTGAATGGGCAGGACATCAACAACGAACAATTCGCCGCGGTAGTGACGCATATTCACGGGTTGATCGAGGAGCTTTTGGCAGAAGGGGAGTTGCGCGCGCATCCGACTTATTTTGAGTGCGTGACGGCCATGGCGTTTGCTTTTTTCGCCGCGGAGCGTGTGGAGTTTGGAATTTTTGAGGTTGGCTTGGGCGGGCGGCTGGACGCTACCAACATTCTTGCGCCGGTGGTGACGATTCTTACGCGCATCGATTTCGATCATGAGAATTTTCTGGGCCATTCGCTGGAAGAGATTGCTTCGGAGAAGGCTGGGATTCTGAAGCCAGGCGTGCCAGTGATAATCGCTGCGGAGCAACGCGCGGAAGCTCACCGCGTCATCGTAGATCGCGCAAAAAAGTTGGGCTGCCCGATCATGGATACGGCCGTCGCTTATCGCGCGCACGACATTACCCTCGACGCGGGTTGCGTGCGTGCTTCGGTGACCGAGCTAGCTACCGGGTGGTCCAAGGAAATTGCGCCGCGCCTTCCCGGCCGCTTTCAGCTGGACAACGCAGTGAATGCGATTGCGGCGGCGCGATTGCTGGTCGCGAGCGGCTTGCGCATTTCGGACGACGCCATTGCCCATGGAATCGCCGACGCCGTGTGGCCGGGGCGCATTGAGAAGCTGCAATCCAAGCCGGACATTTATCTCGACGGCGCGCACAATCCATCCGCCGCACGGGAGCTGGCAACTTTCCTGACGGAAAACTTTGCGGGGAAAACCATACGGTTGCTCTTTGGGGCCATGCGCGACAAGGCTGTCGATGAGATCGCCGGAATGCTTTTTCCGTTGGCCACCGAGGTTATCTTCACCGAACCACGTAACCCCCGCGCGATTTCCGCGCCGCAACTAGCGGAAATTTCCGCGCACTACGCGGTCGGTTCGAAGATTATCCCCGACGCGGAAAAGGCGCTGGAGTACGCCATCGCGCAATCTGGGCCGAACGATGCGATTTTTATCACGGGCTCGCTTTATTTGGTCGGGCAGCTGCGCGAGGCGTGGAAAAATCGCGTGAAAGTTGGCGATAACGAATAGAATTGATCGTCGTTGTTCGAAGCGGGCACGGCATGCCGTGCCCTTACGGGAGCTACGTTGGCTGCAAAAATGTCACGCGGGAGAAAGACCACAGCTGGCACGGTATTGGTGGGCATCATCATGGGCTCTACCTCCGACTGGGAAACCATGGAGCATGCTTCTGCAACGCTGACCTCGCTCGGCGTGGCGCACGAAACGCGCGTGGTCTCCGCGCACCGCACGCCCGATCTGCTCTTTGCGTATGCTTCGTCGGCGGAATCTCGCGGAATGGAAGTGTTGATCGCCGGAGCAGGCGGGGCGGCGCATCTTCCGGGCATGACCGCCTCCAAAACGGTTTTGCCGGTGCTTGGCGTGCCAGTGGAGTCGAAAGCTTTAAAAGGGCTGGACTCGTTGCTCTCCATTGCACAAATGCCCGGTGGCATTCCCGTGGGGACACTGGCCATCGGCAAGGCTGGGGCGATTAACGCGGCGCTGCTGGCGGCAGCGATTCTGGGCGGGAAATATCCGCGCATTCGCGAAGCGCTTCGGCGGTTTCGCGCCTCGCAAACCAAACGCGTGCTGGCGCATCCGAATCCGGCTCAGGCCCCTGGACAAAAAAAGAAAAGGAAGTCCGCGTGAACGTTGGGATCCTCGGCGGCGGACAGTTGGGTTACATGCTGGCCTTGGCGGGCTATCCGCTGGGACTGCAATTCCGCTTCCTCGATCCGTCTCCGGAAGCGCCGGTTGGGCGCATTGCATTGCGCGTGAACGCGGATTTTACGAACGCGGAGGCGCTGGAGCGTTTTGCGAATGGCCTCGACCTGGTTACCTACGAATTCGAAAACGTTCCGGTAGCTAGCGTAAAAGCGTTGGCGCAACGTCTCCCAGTATTTCCCCCACCTTTGGCGCTTGAGACGGCACAGGATCGCCTGAGCGAAAAGAGCTTGTTTCGCAAATTGGGAATCGTCACGGCGGAGTTCGTCGCGGTGAAGGGCACCGATGAGCTTGCCGGGGCGGTGAAAAAGCTTGGACTTCCCGCAATATTGAAAACCTGCCGGATGGGCTACGACGGCAAGGGGCAGTGGCTGCTGCGTACCGGCGAGGATGTTGCGCGCGCCAGGTCGCAGATGCCGGAGGCATTGCCGGCGGGTTCGGGCGCGGCAACGGCTAGCGAGCCGCCATACGTCTTAGAACGGCTGGTGGCGTTCTCGCGGGAACTTTCCATTCTTGCGGTGCGGTCGCGAACAGGAGAGATCGTGTTTTATCCGCCGGTGGAAAACCATCACCGCGAAGGAATTCTGCGTCTTTCGCTGGCGCCCGCGCCCCAGTTGAATGCCAAGACGCAAGCCGCAGCGGAAGACATTGCGCGGCAAGTGCTGGAAGCCCTCGATTACGTGGGCGTTCTGGCCATTGAGCTGTTCGAATGCGACGGAACCTTGCTTGCCAACGAAATGGCGCCCCGCGTCCACAATTCCGGGCATTGGACGATTGAGGGCGCGATTACCAGCCAATTCGAAAACCATCTGCGGGCGGTGTGCGGGTTTCCCCTGGGCTCGACGGTGGCCATCGGGCATTCCGCGATGCTGAATCTGATTGGCGATGTGCCGAATCCTGCCGAAGTCTTGTGCATCCCCGACGCGCATCTGCATTTGTACGGGAAATCGCCTCGGCCGGGGCGGAAGCTGGGGCACGTGACGTTGCATGCCAGCTCCAATAAGTTGCTGGCGGAACGCTTAGCAGACCTTCCGGCGTTCTTTCAGAGGCCGATTTTCTGCCTCGATGCTGCGCTGAAGGCTTGTTCCGACTCGGCCACCGCTTCCGCACTCTAGGATTTTGTTCGAATGGCGCGGGCATGGCCTGCTAGTGGGCCGGTTGCCGCGTGCGCCCCGCGATGCTACGATTCCTTGGTCCATGACTCCCACCGATCACCGCGACGGCTCCGACGTGCGCCTGCGCATTGGCATTCCCTGGCGGACCACGAGGGAGGAGCAAAACTCTACCCGCCAAAAGCTGGACTACTATTTTGCCGCCGTGCGGCAGGGCGGAGCCGAGCCGGTGGCCGTTTCGCTCCAACTTTCGCCCGCGCAACTCGCCGATGAGCTTAGTAGACTAGCCGGGTTTGTGCTGCCCGGCAGCCCTTCGGATGTGGACCCGGCGCGATACGGCGCGGAGCGCCACGCTAAGACCACGGATATCGACGAGAATCGCTATAAGACGGACGCAGCTATCCTCGCTCACGCGTTTGCCAGTGGAAAGCCAGTGTTTGCTATATGTTACGGCTGTCAGGCGCTGAATGTTTTCCTTGGGGGCACGCTGATCCAAGACATTCCTTCGGAACGGCCCGACGCTTTGGTGCACGGCAAAACCGATCAGGCCGCAGGTGCAACAGCCGCTGACTTACAGCACTACGCAAGTTTGGCCACCGGCAGCCGCTTGGCTGCGCTGAACGGCTCCGCCCAAGCCACGATTAACACCAGTCATCATCAGGCGATTGGGGTGCCCGGCAAGAGTCTCCTGGTTACGGCGCAGGCGCCGGACGGTATTGTCGAGGGCGTCGAGTGGCGCGGCGACGGCCATTGGGTCATTGGGGTGCAGTGGCACCCGGAGCGCATGGCTGGAGACGCGTTCGCCTCGCGCCTGTTTGAGGACTTTGTTGCCGCCGTGCGCGTATCGCGCGGCGCAGTCGCGCAATCACGATAAAACATTAGTCGAAATGGTCTTAGCGTGCTCACCTCGGTCTGGCGGGAGTTCAGGACTGCGTCGGGACGATTGCGACTTTCGCGTTGAGTGACGACCCGTCGCAACGTGTGAGCAATTCTGGATTCGATTTTCAACTTTCTGGGGGACAGCATGATTTCATTGGCAGGCAAGGCGGCACTCATCACCGGAGGTTCGCGTGGGATTGGGGCGGCGGCGGTAAAGCTTTTTGCGCAAGCCGGCGCGGATGTGGTCTTCAACTACAACAAAGCAAAGGAAGCCGCCAAGGAACTTGAGAAAGAAGCCGGGAAGCACGGAACGCGCGTGGAGGCCTTCAAGGCCGACGTCGGCCGCCATGCCGACAATAAAAAGCTCGTCGAGCAGACCATTGCGCGCTTGGGCAGGCTGGACATCCTGGTGGCCAACGCCGGCATTTGGAACCTGGAAGATTTGCCCATCGAGAAAATGAGCGAAACGCAGTGGGACGACATGATCCGCATTAACCTGAAAAGCGTTTATTCCATCATCCACTTTGCCGTGCCGCACATGATCAAACAGAAGTCCGGGCGCATCATCCCCATCAGCTCGACTGCGGGCCAGCGCGGAGAATCGTTTCATACCCACTACGGCGCATCCAAGGGTGCGATTATCAGCCTAACTAAGGGCTTGGCGACAGAACTGGCGCGGCATGGCATCCTCGTAAATTCCGTTGCACCAGGATGGGTGGCGACGGACATGTCCAATCCCGTCCTCGAAACCAAGAACGGCCAGAAGATGGCGGCAGCGGCGATTCCGCTGGGACGCCCGGCGACGGCCGAAGAAGTTGCCGGGCCGATCCTGTTCCTCGCGTCGGATTTAGCCAACTTCCTTACCGGCGAAGTCATCAATGTAAACGGAGGTTCGGTTTTGTGCGGATGAAGTTTGTGCGCTTGGCGATGACATTGCTTTTGCTCTGCCCTGCGTTCGCGGGCCGCGCGAATGCGCAAAATCCGGACACCATGACGCAGGAGCAAAGCGTTGCCAAGGCGCGCGAGATTCTAGCGCAGTTGATCGACGCGCTCGGCGGAGCCTCGTACACCGAAGTGCACGAACGAGCGTGTGAAGGGCGGCGCGCAAACATTGGTCACGCCGGTGAGCTGGCTGGTTACGTCGAGTTCAAGGATTACTGGGGCTATCCTGATAAGCATCGCGTCGATTATGGAAAAAAAGGCAACATCATCGACATGTTTAACGGCGACAATGGCTGGACCCTGGACCGCAGCGGGGTGAACGAAGAACCGGCGCCCGCACTGGCAGACTTTCAGGACTCCGTGAAGCGCAACATTGACAATATCCTGCGGCTGCATTTGAACGACAAAGACGTTTACCCGCGTTATGGTGGCATGGATCTGGTGGACTTGCGGGAAGTAGATTGGGTGGAATTTGCCGATGTGGAGGCGGAACGGACGCAACGCCTCGCCGTGGACCGCTCCACCCACCTTTTGGTGCGCAGCACGATTACTACCGTGGATCCCACTTTCAACCAGCGCACCAAAGAGACCACCATCTATACGAACTACCAGCGGCTCGGCGGAGTCATGACGCCGCTGCAAATTTCCCGCGAACGCGACGGCCGCCGCACTTATCAAGTCTTCTATAGCGGCTGCCAATACAATTCGGGCATCCCGGCGGATTTTTTTACAAAGGCTTCGCTGGAAAAAAGATTCGCGGAAGTGGGCAATAAGAAGGAAAAAGATATCTACAAGAACAGCCGTGAGTGAATTTCAGTAATTGGTGCCCGGGAGAGGACTCGAACCTCCACGACCTTGCGGCCACTAGAACCTGAATCTAGCGCGTCTGCCAGTTCCGCCACCTGGGCACCGTATCGGAGACCCCGAAACGCACCAGATTGCGAACTGCGGTACGCCCGAAGTCGTGCAGATTGATAGTTATTTTAGCAGACTGGCACGGCTTATTCCAAGCGACTCGGGTCTTCTTTTAGAACTGCCACTGTACCGCAGTCGGTATCTAAGTTGGAATATATGCGCACACGAAAGTCAAGGCTGGCATCGCCAGCATCAGCGATTTAGTACAGCTGTACCAAATTTTGCTTGACCAAAATGATGCATCTCTATATACTATTACCTGTGGGTTATAATACCCCTCCTCGGACGCGCCTGCCAGTTCATCCCCCAGGATAACTATTTGTCAAACATTTTTGCGGCGTAAGTCGTTTAGGATGAACACTTATGAAAGGTTGTGAAAACAAAGGGACTTAAAGTACCTGTGTTTTCACAACCTTTCGCAATTCCCGGGGGGACTGCCGCTGCGGCTTCCTCTATCTGCGGATGGAAGTCAGAACAAACTTGAAACAATAGGCGTAGTTTCCAGGCGCCTGAGGAGGCAGATGAAGGTGCACGCCGTCCGGTTTCTGCTCGTAGGCCAGACTGCCGTCAAATCCAAGCAAGGAAACTGACTCAATCGTTGAGTTTCCTAAGGCTGCGGCGAGCAAATGTATCACCGCCTCATGATTCGCCGGCCAAGCCATGGCGAACACGTAGAGAATATTTCCTTTGGTGGTGAAACGAAAATCCTCGGCGGTGAAGAGCTTGGCGTCGCTGTCGTGAAAGGGTCCTTCAACCACGGCTGTAGGCCCTTCGCCGAACTTGCTCCACGGGCGTGTGCCGTAGATGCCTTCGCCGTTGATTCTCAGCCAGGAGCCAATGTCGCGAAGAATGCTTTGCACCTGCTCAGGAATGGTACCGTCCGAACGCGGGCCAACGTTGACGAGCAGATTTCCGTTCTTGCTGACGATGTCGATAAGCTGATGAACGATCATGTCCGCCGATTTGAAATTGTCATTTTCAATGTAGCCCCAGGACTTGTTGCTGATGGAGGTGTCGGTCTGCCAATACAGCGGACGAATCCCAGACAATTGCCCGCGTTCGATATCGAGAACGGCGGAATGCTCCTGCATCGCGCTTAGCTTGTAGTTCAGCACCGGAACTTTGCCCTGGCTCGCCGCATGGTTGTAATAGAAGGAGGCGAACCTGGCAACATGGCGACGAGCGCTGGGCTGGCCGATCCACCAATCGAAATACATAATGTCCGGATTGTACTTTTCAACGATTTCAGCGTCGCGAGCCAGCCAGTCGTCGAGATACTCGTTGCTGAGATAAGTCCAGTCCTCCAGCAGACTGTTTTTTCCTTCGAGCCAGGAATGCGCCGGACCGTAGAACGCGGCATACTTGGGATCATTCACGTCCGCATCAAGCTTCCGGCCGCCATCGAGGAAAAAATCGTGTTCGATGCGGTGCGAGGAAGCTCCCAGGCGCAGGCCTCGAGAGCGCAGCGATTTTGCCAGGTCGCCATACACGTCGCGGCGCGGACCCATTTTTACCGCCGTCCAATCGGAGAGGCCACTATCGTACATGGCGAAACCATCGTGGTGTTCAAATACAGGCACGACGTACTTTGCTCCCGAAGATTTAAAAAGTTCGGCCCACTGATCGGGATCAAAGTGCGCTGCAGTGAAACGCGGAATGAAATCTTTGTACCCGAACTGCGTAAGCGGACCATACGAAGCGAGTTCGTGTTTGTACTCTTCAGAGCCTTCCTGGTACATCATCCGCGGGTACCATTCGCTGCCGAAGGCCGGAACGGAGTAAACGCCCCAATGGATGAAGATGCCGAACTTCGCGTCTTTGTACCAATCGGGAATCTCGTACTGGCGCAGCGATTCCCAATCGGGGCGATAGGGACCAGCGTTAACGGTGCGATCGACGTCCGCCAGGAGGGCCTTGCGCGCGTCGGCGTACTTGGCGCTCGCCTGCTGCCAAACTTGGTCGATCTGCTGCGGCGAATCGCCGGTCGTAGGTTTCGTACTCGACGAAACGCCTTGCGCACAAACCGGCGACTCGACGAGAAAACAGGCGAGTAGACACGCGCCGAGCAGAAACATTTGCGAGAAGGTTTTTTGCATGAAAGTTTTCCTTTGTAGCTTCCTGGAGGTGGTCGCTAACAACACCAACGCAAATTTAATCCCCATGGGTAGCACTTGCGGGTTCGCTGAGTGAATTGGAGATGGAGGCGCGGCGTGAACCGAAAAAGGAGTACGCGCAGATATAAACATAAGCGGCCAATGGAATGGCGTAAGCCAAAGCCAAGCTGTGAAACTTTTCTGAAATCAGGCCCATTAGCGGGGTTAGAACCGCGCCGCCAACGATCGCCATGACCAGGAACGAGCCGCCAATTTTGGTGTTGGACCCGAGTCCCTTCAGGCCGAGCGCGAAAATTGTGGGGAACATCAACGACATGAAAAAGCTGGTGAGAAAGACGCACCAGATGCCAACCCAACCAGGATGAAACACGCCGACCGAAACGAGCGCAATGTTCGCCAATGCGTAAAAGCCCATAAGGCGGCTCGGCGAAATGAAGCGCATTAAATACGCGGAAGCGAAGCGCCCCACGCCAAAGGCCGCCAGCGTGCCGGTCAGAAAATATCCCGCTATTTTTTCGGGCTCGTGCGCATATTCTTGCACGTAAGGAATGAAATAGCTCCAGGTGCCAACTTGCGCGCCGACGTAAACAAATTGCGCCAGCACCGCAAGTACAAAATGTCTCTGACTGAGGAGCACCGTAAAGCTGCCGTGTTCGCCGTCGCGGGATTCTTTCTCGCTGGCGATAAAGGGAAATTTGGTGCGGATGATTAGCGCGGCCCAAGCGACGGCGAGACAGCCGATCACCAGATAGGGCTTCACAACGCGCAGCGTTTCAAAGCGCAGATAAGCGTCATAGGAATGCGCCGCCTGACGGGCAAGGATTTCCTGAGGACTCAGTTCGACGCCAGAAAAAATGAAAATCGTCCCTACTAAAGCGCCGGTGATAGCGCCGATGGGATTAAAAGCTTGAGAAAAATTCAGGCGGCGTTCGGAGCTGTCCGGATCGCCGAGCTGCGCAATAAAAGGATTAGAGGCGGTCTCCAGGAAAGACAAACCGCTGGCAATAACGAACAGTGCAAAAAGAAAAAATCCGTAACTACCAATCAGCGCAGCGGGCCAGAACAGAAATGCACCCGCAGCAAAGAGCAGCAAGCCTACAACGAATCCCGCTTTGTAGCCGGCGCGTTTCATGATCAGGGCCGCCGGAATCGCCAGGAGAAAATATCCCATGTAGAAGGCGGATTGCACCAGTCCGGCCTGAAAACGAGAAATCGCAAACGACTTCATGAATTGGCGAATCAAAACATCGTTCAGGTTGTTGGGAATCCCCCAGAGAAAAAATAGCGCGGTGACCAGAATGAACGGAACGATTTGCCCAGCAGGAAACAAGGAATGACCCGCGCCAGGCGTCGCGACTCTAGCGGCATTTTCGATTTGCGACTTGGCCATTGTTCGCGCGCTCCTGAACAACGAGGTGCCTGGTCCGTGTCTCCGCTTACGAATCACTTCGCCAAATGAATGCCGAACGAACCCGTTAGTCGAGCTGCACCATGATTTTCGTGAACTTGGCGGGATTGGCGCTCCACGCTTCCAAGATTCCTGGAGCTTCATCCAGACTGACAATCACGCCAACGGCGTCATCCACGGGAAATTTCCCTTGCTGGAGCATTTCAATCACGGACTGAAAATCGGCCGGCAAAGCATTTCGTGAGCCAAGAATATCCAGCTCCTTCTGCACAAATAGTTTGGTTTCGCAGGCCACGGGTTCTTTGGCATAACCGATGTAAACGACGCGGCCAGTGAAGGCAACCTCTTCGACGGCCGCACAGAACGTTTGCGGATGGCCGACAGCCTCTATGATTACGTCGGGCCCGCGGCCATCCGTGAACCCCCGAAGTTGCTCATGGAGAGATTCCGTGACGGAATTGACGGTGTGCGCTGCGCCAGCTTTCATTGCGATCTTGAGTTTCCCATCGTCGACATCGACGGCAATGGTAATTGCACCCGAAAAATGTGCAGCGGCGATAGCGCCGAGACCCACGCCACCACAACCGAAAACGGCGACAGTGTCGGCGCGAGATATCCGGCCTCTAGCTACAGCGTGAAAGCCAACGGTGAGAGGTTCGACGAGACAGAGTTCCTTGATAGAAAGCGAGGCGGGATAAAGTTTCTCGGGCGGCATGGCGATCTGTTCGGTAAGTGCGCCGTCGCGCTGGACGCCGAGAGTTTCGTTGCAGGCGCAAGCGTTAAAACGGCCGCGCAGGCACGATGGGCACTTGCCACAATGCGTGTAGGGGGACATGGTGACGTTGGCGCCCGAAGATAATGCGGGCCAGGAAGAATTTCCTTCGATTATGGTGGCGGCGATTTCGTGTCCAGGAATGCGGGGAAACTGCACCAACGGGTTCCGGCCGCGATAAGAGTTCAAATCGCTGCCGCACAGACCAACCATGCGGATGCGCAACAGAACTTTGGCGGAATCCGATTGCGGCTCTGGAACCGATTCGATCACTGCTTCACCGGGTTTTTTAATGACTAAGGCTCGCATCGCTTTTGCCATCACACGTTTCTGTGCAGCGAATAAACGTCCGTCGCCACGCCGCCGAGAATCATTTCTTGCTCCGAAGTGGAAAGCGGCTTGATGAAGTCTTGCAACGTGGAAAACCAGGCCTGGTGGGTGGCGGCCAGCAGACAGACCGGCCAGTCCGAACCAGCCATCAGGCGCTTAGGTCCGAAGCTATCGAGAGCGCAATCGAGATATGGCTGCAAGTCCGCGGGCTGCCATTGCGCCCAATCTGCTTCGGTAATCAGTCCGGAAAGCTTGCAATAGACATTTTCGCGGCGCGCAAGTTCGCGCATGTTGGAACGCCACGGTTCAAGCTGACGGTCGCGAATCCGCGGTTTGGCAAGGTGATCGAGGACGAACACCTGCGTGGGATGGCGATCGACAAAGGATATGGCCGCGGGCAGGTGGCGTTCAAAGATCAAAATGTCATACACCAGAGACGACTGCTTCATGTGAGCGATGCCGGCGTTGAAGTCAGGGCGCAGAATGAATTCACTGTTTGGCTCGTCTTGGATAACGTGACGAAGTCCCTTCAGCTTTGCGAAATCAAGTAGCGCTTCGAGGACCGCTGGGAATTCCGGGCCGGCAATCGGGGCCCAGCCGACGACGCCGCGAATCAATGCCGAATCTTGCGCCAAGTCCAACAACCAATTCGTTTCGTCAAGAGTCTGCCGAGCCTGCACTGCGATGCTTCCATGAACCGCAGAGCGCGCCAGCTCGCACTGCAGGTCGTCCAACAAAAAATCCCTGGCCAGCACGCCCATATCCGGAGCAATCCAGGGGTAATCCTCCCTGCGATAGCGCCAGAGATGATGGTGAGCGTCGATGCACTCATGCATGTGCGTCGACCGTTTCGCTCGAGTACTTTTCTGAATCGCGTTGGCTAAGCATTGTTTTCAGGGTTCCCAGATGGCCAATCCACGTTGAAAGCGGAACTGATAGTCGCGCGAATCTCAGCAAGAAGCGCGGGGTCGGATTTCGTCTGAAACAACCGCAGATTGGCGAGGACCTCAGCCTGCGTAGCCATGCCCACCAGCGTGCTGGATACATACGGGTGGTCCAGAGCGAAACGAAGAGAAGTGGCTGCGACGGACTTGCCGGAACGTGCACATAGCTCAGCAATGCGCTGGCCCGCCTGGTGAACTTCGCGGGGCGCGGGATGCCAGGCCGGCACGCCGCGTTCTGTCAGCACGCCCATGTGCAAAGCCGACGCATTGATGAGTCCTACGGAATTCGTCTTGGCGAAGGGTGTGAGTTCGTCGTCCATGTTGGTGGTTAACAAGTTGTAGTGGCAGTAGCTGAGAATCGTATCTACTGGGACCTGCGTGGCGATGCGAGCCAGGAATTTAGGCGGATAGCCGGTGATGCCGATGAAACGAGCTTTGCCACTCTCTTGAATTCTGCGGAGAGCCGGCAAGGTCTCCTGCACAATTTGCCGGAAATCGCCGAACTCCACGTCGTGCGCCTGCAACAAATCGAGGCGATCCGTTTTCAAGCGCCGCAGAGACGCATCGACGCTGCCGATCATGGATTTCGCGGAAAAATCGAAGTGGTCCAAACCATAACGACCACCCTTGGAAGCCAAGACAATTTTGTCGCGCTTGCCGACGAGCGCTTCTCCAAGGCGCTGTTCGGCAAGTTGCAATCCGTAGTAGGGAGAGACATCGAAGAAATTGATGCCGCGTTCGATCGCGATGTGGACGGCGCGGGCGGCCTCGGCATGATCGACCGCGCCGTAAACGTCTCCGAGCGGCGCAGCTCCGAAACCGAGAACCGAGACCTTAAGATCGGTCCGGCCCAGTTGCCGGTATTCCACCACTTCGTTTGACGCTTCTATCGACATGGTTCACAAGACCTAAGAAATTTGAAACGACCCAGCACGACGAATCGATCTGAAGCTTTGGCCGGCGACTTTTCGTACGCCAATCGAATTTTCCGCTCAGGCGGGCACCCGATGTTTGGCCACGACTTCCATATATTTTCTGGCGTTATGCGTCGTGGCTTTCAGCTTCTCGGGAGAACACAAATCTCCGTCAATCAAATCAGCGCCGACCCCCAGGGCGAAAGCTCCCGCGGAAAGGAGCTCGGCTGCCGTAGAGAGCGAAACGCCCCCAGTGGGAATGAGTTCGATCTGGGGAAGCGGGGCTTTCAAGGACTTGAGATATTTCGCGCCGCCGACCGCGCCACATGGGAAGACCTTCACCGCGTCCGCGCCGGCTTCCCACGCGGTGATTATTTCGGTGGGTGTGAGCGCGCCGGGGAAGACCGGGACCGCATGTTGGCGGCAGAGTTCAATGGTGGAAACCTTCAGACCGGGGCTAACGATAAATTTAGCGCCGGCGAGAATGCACGCGCGAGCCGTCTGCGGGTCGAGCACCGTTCCCGCGCCGATTAAAACTTGATCGCCCAACATGGCTGCAAGTTCTCGAATAACTTCCAGTGCCCCCGGGACAGTCATGGTGATTTCCAGAATAGGAATGCCGCCTTGCAGCACGGCGCGTGCGATGCAAAGCGCATCTTCCTGACTACGAGCGCGCAATACGGGGATCACGCCGACGTCGCGAATTCGCCGCAAGGTTTGCAAGTTCGTCATGGAGATTTGCCCACGTTAGCGCTGCACGCGCGCGGAGCCTCCCGTCATCAAGCGAAAAACCTCCGGAGCGGTGGCCATGCTGGTGTCTCCGGGAGTACTCATGGCCAGCGCGCCGTGTGCGCAACCGCAATCGACCGCCCACTGCGGATCCTTGCCTTGCAGAAAACCATAAATCAGACCGGAAGCGAAAGAGTCTCCTCCGCCCACGCGATCGAATATTTCCAGGTTCGGAAAGGGCCGCGCTTCAAAAAATTCTCCGGCGTGGTAGCAGATCGCACCCCAATCATTCACGGAAGCGGTCTTCGCGTTGCGCAGGGTGGTGGCCACCGCCCGCAAATTGGGATACTTTGCAACAACCGCGTGGATCATGGCGCGGAAGCTGGCGGACGGCAGTGCCGAGAGATTTTCGTCCACGCCCGCGACAGCGAAACCCAGCGCGGACGTAAAGTCCTCTTCGTTGCCAAGCATGACGTCAACGAACGAGGCGAGCTCGCGATTCACTTCTATGGCGCGGTTCCTGCCGCCAATCGATTTCCAAAGCGATTCGCGATAGTTCAGGTCGTAAGAAACCACCACGCCGTATTTCTTAGCGGCTTGCATGGCTTCTTTGGCGACCAGCATGGTGCTCTCCGAAAGAGCCGCGAATATCCCCCCAGTGTGAAACCAGCGCGCGCCTTCGGTCTTGAAGATTTTCTCCCAATCGATCTGGCCGGGCTGCAATTGCGAAACAGCGGTATGGCCGCGATCGGAGCAGCCAACCCCAGCGCGCGCGCCAAACCCGCGTTCCGTAAAGTTCAATCCGTTGCGAACGTCGCGGCCCACGCCGTCGTACTCCGTCCATCGCAAATGCGATAGGTCCACACCACCCTGCAGCATCAGGTCTTCAACCAGCCGTCCCACAGGATTATCGGCAAGCGCGGTAACGTGCATGGTGCGCAAGCCAAAGCAGCGCCGCAATCCCCGCGCGACGTTGTACTCGCCGCCGCCTTCCCACACACGAAACTCGCGCGTGGTCGAAATCCGGCTGTCTCCCGGATCCAGACGCAGCATTACTTCACCCAGGCTGACCAAATCCCAGCGGCAGTCCGCGGCCTTACGAGAGATGTTCAGCGGCGAACCCACGATAGTGGCTTCCGTGGAATCGCCTCCAACCGCTTCGCCACGCGACGCGCTCATTGATTGACTCCGCTCGCGAGTAGCCCGCCATCCACCGTGAGAAGCTGTCCCGTAACGTAAGAGCTCGCGTCCGAAGCGAGAAACACGGCGGCGCCGACGAGTTCCTCCGTTCTACCAAAGCGTCCCATGGGCGTGCGCATCAAATATTCGCGACCGCGTTCGGTGCCCGTCAACAGCGCAGAATTCATCTCCGTGAGAAAATTCCCCGGCAAGATCGCGTTGACCAACACACCCAGCCGCGACCATTCCACCGCCAAGGATTTTGTCAGAGAGGCGACACCCGCTTTGCTCGCGTTGTAGGCCGTCACTTGGTACAAGCCGAGCAGGGAGCCAAACGAAGCGATGTTGATAATGCGCCCGCTTTTTCGCTGCAACATGTGTTCGCCAAAAATCTGGCAACCGCGCAGCGTACCGGTAAGATTGATGTCCAGAATTTCCAGCCAGTCAGCCTCGGTAAAATCCACGGTCGGGGCTTTCTTGGTGATCCCCGCGGCGTTCACCAGAATGTCCACCTTGCCGAAAGCGGCCAGCGCTGCCTCTCGCAACGCGACCGTCGAGCTGCGATCGCGAACATCGGTGAGCACGCGAAGAGTCTTGCGGCCGCGCGATTCGATCTCCGCGGCGGTAGCGTTCACCTGGGCACTTCTCCGCGCGGAGGCTACCACGTCGGCGCCGGCATCGGCGAGCCCCAAGGCCAGCGTGCGACCGATGCCGCTGCTGCCCCCGATGACCACCGCCGTTTTACCTTCCAAGGCGAACAGCGCGGACGGCATAAACACTCGCCCTTTCTAATACGGATGGAGTGCGGCAACGGGCCAACTTTACACGATACAGTAAGCGATTTTCCATCGAAAAATGCACGCCCTACACAACGCAGCGACACCTCCACGGATGACGCTCGCAGTGTCTTCAGGAACGAACTACGTTTCTTGAGATTGCCGAGCTGCGTGCGTTTTTCCGTGAGCGTCGGCGTCCACAATCGGCACGCTGGATAAAAATCAGGAACGCCATTTATCTGCGCGTCGACGCCCGCACCACCAGCGTCGCGGGAAGCAGCACCTTTTTCACCGGAGTTCCATTTTTGCTTTTGATAATTCGCAAGGCCAATCTTGCCGCGCTTTCTCCCAGTCCGGCGGCATCCTGATCCACGCTGGAAAGAGGCACGCGCAGCAGATCGTCGTAGTGCACGTTACCGCATCCCACGATCGCGATATCTTCGGGGATGCTCAGACCAGCCTCCAGAATTGCGCGGATTGCACCCATGGCGATCGGATCGTTACAGCAGAACACGCCATCCGGAAGCGGATCCAGTTTCAGCAAGCTCCGCATTCCTCCGTAGCCCGCCGCGTCGCCCGAATCATCGCCTCGGCCGTGCCGCACCAGATAATCTTCGGAAATCGTCATCCCGTGTGCGGCGAGCGTAGCTTTGTAGCCTTCCTTGCGATCCAGCGCGGTGCTAACTTCGGACCCACCAATGTGTGCAATCCTCTGGCAGCCAATTTCGATCAGGTGCTTGGTGGCGATGGTTCCCGCCAGCACATCGTCATTCCCGACGAAATTCGCAGCAACCCCGGGAATTCTGCGGTCCAGAAGGACAAAGGGCAGCCCTCGCTCCGTCAGTTTTTGTGCACTGACTTGATTCGACTCCGTCGATGCCAGTATCAAAGCGTCCACGCTGCGGGCCATCATTTGATCCACTTCTCTGCGCTCGAGTTGGGGATTTTCTTCGGAGGAGGAGATGATCAGACTGTAGCCATGCGCACTAAGAAGTGCGGAGATCCCTTTGGCAACTTGCGCAAAGAAAGGATGCACCAGATCTGGAACGATCAAACCGACCAGGCTGGTTCTCCCAGTGGAGAGAGCCCGCGCCGCAAGATTCGGCTGATAGTTCACTTCCTTCATGCGGCGCAGCACGCGCTTGCGGGTTTCCGCACTGATGTCAGCGTGGTTGTGCAGCACTTTGGAAACCGTGACGACCGAAACACCCAGGTCATGCGCGATGCTTTTCATGGTGGCGGGCATAGTCTTTGCGTGCCGACTTTACATGATCAGAAGTTAGCTGCCGGTGACATTCGAGCCCATCAATGTGTTCCTTGCTTTGCTACAAACGGCGTTCGCTTATGGTTTGAGCAGATACAACACACATCCGTGCGGAGGAAGCTCGGCAGAGAAAGATCCTGCCGCACCAAGATCTTTTCTCTCCCACAGATCTCTCCGCGCATACGCTTTGCCCGCCAATCCCAGATCGCTCCACGAGTATTCGGGCTTTTGCGGGGCGTCGCTACGATTGAACGCCCCCAGATAAAACTGACCCTTCACCGGGGCCTCGGCCATCCAGATGAGGGCCGAATCATTCACAATCACGGGATGATTCCCCGTGGAGTGTTGATCTACCGCCAGAACTTCGGGATTCGTCAACAGCGCCAGCGTCCAATCGTCTGCTTTGGGCAGCTCTCCGCCGATCATCAGCGGGGATGGGAACAGCGACCACAACGTCATCAGCGTGCGCTGCTCATCGTGCGTCAAGCGCGATTGCCGCGCTTGCCCCCATCCGGGCGCGGGTCCCAGATAGCCGAGCGGCAACATATCCGCATCCGGCCAATGGCCCGGTTGCGCAAGCCCCGCCCATTTCACAACATTCTGAAACTGGTCGCCGAGACCCTGAGGGTAGGGCACGTCGCTGTGCCACAAATCCCAGATGTCGTCAGAAATACGCCACATTTGCGAATACTTCCGCATTTCATCGACCTTGTCGAGCGGCGCCGCGCCGGGCGAAAGACTCAGCGCGATCGGTCGGCCCGTTTTCGCCAGCGCTGTGCTCAACATGCGAATTTCTTCGCCTCGGTACGGATGGCTCGCAATGCAATCCACTTTAATTAAATCCACTCCCCAACTCGCATAGAGCGAGGCGATGGAATCGTAGTACGCCTGCGCAGCGGGTTTGCTGGCATCCGCGCCAAAATTGTCAAAGTTCCAGGGACACGTTTCGTTGGTGTCCGCCGCATCCGCCGCGCGATAGGCGGTTCCCAAAATTGGTGTGTTCAACTCCACTGCTTTTTTCGGGATGCCGCGCAAAATGTGAATGCCAAACTTCAGACCCAGCGAATGGATGTAGTCGCCGATCGGTTTGAATCCTCTGCCATCCGCGGACGACGGAAACCGATTCACCGCCGGAATGTAGCGGCCATTAGCATCCATGGCGTACACCGAAGTCTTGGAGTTCCCTTCCGGTACGGGATTGGTCACGAACCATTCCATGTCAATGGTGATGTATTGCCATCCGAGCGGTTTCAGATGTTTCGCGAACCACTCGGCATTTTCTTTCACCTGCTGTTCGTTGACGGTGGTTCCGTAGCCGTCCCAACTGTTCCACCCCATCGGGGGCGTCGCCGCCAGAATGGAACTTGCCGGCGCCGGCACGTCAGCAACCGAATCCGTCGCGACGACCTTTGCGCTGCGTGACGCATCGTTCCCGTCGCCACCAGAAGCACCCACGCTCCCCTGCCCCAACAAAAAGCAACAAGCCACCAAAAACACCGCAGCCCACAGCGGAGTCTTCATTTCGATTTTACCGGCCATCGTAGATCCTCTGTTCGTGCACCGGCGCATCATCACGCACCCCATCGATACACTGAGTACGAGCGCGCCGGTACTTCCATCTTGGTGGATCCTGCGCTGGTCACCGGCTTCTCCGCCGCCTGGGGCACAACTCTCTTCGGCGCATCAAATCCGTTCATCGCTTTCAAGTCGCTCCCCGTCAAGACATACGAATCCAGCAGGCGGCTGCCAGCTTTCGCTTCCCAGGTAATTTCCACTTGATGCCCATTCGATAAATCGCGGTTCAAAATAAACAGCGTGACCGTTCCGTCCGCGTCCAAAGTACCCGCCACGTCCAGGTACGGCACCTTGCCGTATCCCGGCACCTCATAGCTCGGTCCGGGCTCCACCAGCACTTGCAGCGCCGCTCCGCGCGCGTACTGCAGCGCCCAGTTGTACGGATAAAAAATAGTCTGCAGGTACATTCCCGTGGCGTTCGTCATGATTGGCGCAATCACGTTCACCAACTGCGCCAGGCATCCCACGCGCACGCGGTCTGAATTGCGCAGCAACGAATTGATCAGGCCGCCGACCAGCAGCGCGTCTTCGAGGTTGTAAACTTCTTCCAGCAAATGCGGCGCCTGACGCCCCTGGCCATCCACATCCACTCCATTCCGCGCGCGATACCACACATTCCACTCATCAAACGAAAGCCACAGCTTCTTCGGTGAACGCTTGATGCCCTGCACGTAGTCGCACACCGCCGCCACTTGGTTGATTTGTCGCTCCATGCTCAGATTCAGCGCCAGAAAATAGGCGCTGTTCCCAGCCGTCTCGGTGGTGTTATCGAAATACCGATGCAGTGAAATTCCGTCCACATATTCGTAGCATTGTTCCAGCACTTCGCGATCCCAGACGAGAAAGGTCGATGTCCTGGGCCCGCTTGAGCCGCAAGCGATCAGTTTCAAGTTGCGGTCCACGTAACGCATCTGCCGCCCGGCGTCCGCGGCCTTTTCTCCATACTCAGTTGCGGACATATGCCCGATTTGCCAAGGCCCATCCATTTCATTTCCCAAACACCAGTTGGTCACCCCGTACGGCTCGGCGATTCCGTGGCTGCGCCGCAAGTCGCTCCATTTCGTGCCCTTCTCCACGTTTAAATATTCCACCAGCGCCGCGGCCATTTCCGGCGTGCCGGTTCCTAGATTCAGGCCCATCAGCGGCGTCGTGCCCGCCAGCTTGCACCACGCGAGAAATTCGTTGGTGCCAAACTGGTTGGTCTCCACCGAATCCCACGCTTTTTCCAGCACCGTCGGACGGTCCTTCTTGGGCCCTACGCCATCCAGCCAGTGGTAGCCGGAAACAAAATTTCCGCCCGGATACCGAACCATTGGCACCTGCATCTTGCGTATCTCATCCAGAACATCGGTGCGAAATCCGTTGCCGTCCGCCAGCGGTGTTCCCGGGTCGTAGATGCCTTCATAGATCGCCCGCCCCAAGTGTTCGAGGAACGATCCAAAGATGTTGCGATCCAGCGGCGCCAGAGTCCGTCGCGTATCGAGATCCACGCGAAATGCTCCGCCCAGCCCACTGGCTTGCGCGCGCGAAAAAGGCGCCAGAAGATGTCCCGCGGCTGCGGCCACTCCCGCGGCGGAAGCGGCTTTCAGAAATCCACGACGTGAGCGAAAAGCCATCTGTTGCTCTCCTCTAGGCGGTCGCGTCGCTTACCCCTGGGCCAAGCGACTTGCGATTCCATCACAAATCCCCATAAAAACCGTTTACTGTAGCGCATGCTATCACGACTCCGCATCTTCGCGGGCGCTCAACGGTCCAGCGACATCGTTATTCTTCGTCTTCTGTGAGCGTTTGAGAATGAGAGGGACGATCGCTACAGCGAGACGCCGCGTTTCCAAGGAATAAAGTCTTCCTGTACTTTCACTTCCGCTTTCGTCCGCACTTCGCCAGAGGCTACGCGCAAGATCTCTTCCAGCAGCACTTCGCCCATCTCCTCGATCGTTTTTTTCCCGCGAATAATTGCTCCGGCATCAAAATCGATGATGTCGTGCATGCGTTTGGCGAGTTCCGTGTTCGTCGCGATCTTCATCACCGGCGCAATGGGATTCCCGGTCGGCGTGCCGAGTCCAGTGGTGAACAAAACGATGTTCGCGCCCGCGCCGACCTGCGCCGTAACCGCTTCCACATCGTTCCCCGGCGTGCAGAGCAAGTTCAATCCGCGTTTCGTCGCGGTCTCCGGATAGTCGAGTACATCGGAAACCGGGCTGACGCCGCTTTTGCGCGCCGCGCCCGCCGATTTCATGGCGTCGGTGATTAATCCGTCGCGGATATTTCCCGGAGATGGATTCATATCAAAGCCAGAACCCGCCGCTTCGGCCCGCGCGGCATAAGTCCGCATCAAAACTATGAACTTCGCCGCTGCTTCCTCGGAAGTGCAGCGGTCGATCAGATTTTGTTCCACGCCGCACAGCTCCGGAAATTCACTCAAAATACTTTTGCCACCCAACGCCGCAAGCATGTCCGAGACGTGCCCAATCGCCGGATTCGCGCTCAGGCCCGAGAAGCCGTCGGAACCTCCGCATTTCAGTCCAACCGTCAGCGCTGAGATGGGCGCGGGTGCTCGTCGAATTTCGTTAGCCTGCGTGAGTCCTATGAAAGTCTCCCGAATCGCGGACGTCAGCATCTCCGATTCCACGTTGCTGCGCTGCTGATCGAAAATCAGCAATGGCTTGTCAAAATGCGCGCTGCGTTTCCGCACCTCTTCCTGCAATATCGAAATTTCGGCGTTCTGGCATCCCAGGCTCAAAATCGTGGCCCCGGCAATGTTCGGGTGGCAGATGTATCCCGCCAGCAACCCGCACAGCGTGCGCGCATCGTCGCGGGTGCCGCCGCAACCCATTTCATGCGTAAGAAATTTCACGCCATCCAGATTTGGAAAGAGTCGGGAATTTCCCTGTACATCGGGAATTTCTCGCGTCTGGTAATTCTTGATTTTCTCCGCGCCGCCTTCCCGGTACGCCTTCGCCAGCCCCGCAACGTATTGGTCGTAAGTGTCCGGCGCCGCATCACCCAGCTCTTTCGCAAACGCCCGCCGCAGCGCCAAAATATTGTTGTTCTCGCAAAAAACCAGCGGCACCACCAGCCAGTAATTTCGCGTGCCCACACGCCCGTCCGAGCGGTGAAACCCCGCAAACGTACGCTCTTTCCACTTTGTCACATCCGGCACCTGCCAGGCGTATGCCGCGCCTTTTTTCTCAAATGCCGCGCTGCGATGACGCGTATTTTCGGTGCTAACCGCTGCGCCGCGCGGGATCGCCGCCACCGTTTCGCCCACCACCGTCGCGTACATCACCACTTCATGACCCGGCGCAAAATCTTCCAGCGCAAATTTATGTTTGGCGGCAACGTTAGTGGCCAAACGCAACGTGAGTCCCGCTAGCGTAATCTCCTCGCCCGCACGCAAGTCCACCAGCGCCACGCCCACATCGTCCTGCGGCGATATCTTCATCGCCTTGCGCTGAAATTGTTTCAGTTCAACCATGACTTCTTTGTCTCACGCCTCCAGCCGATCCGCTTCTCATTTTGCTTCTGGCCACCCATTCGCGCCACGCATTCAGTGCGCTCGCAGCGTCACGACTCCCTTTACATAGTCGGGCGCGTCCATTCCGCTGGACAATGCGCCCTGCACGTCGTCCAGCGATCTGTAGCGATGCGTGATAAACGGCGCGACCGCAATTTGCCTCTGCTCGATCAGCCGTAGCGCTCGCGTATACACCGACGGCCGCCGGTCCTTCTCGAATCCGCCAGACGCGCCCACCGGCGTAACCAGCGTCGGCTCTTTGAACATCACGCTATTCAGCGCGCTAAGCTCCACTCCCGCGTGACCGTGGCCATACAGTAGCACCGTTGCTTGCTTGCGGATGAGCGTTGGAATCGCGGCGAACGACCGGCCTTGTCCCGAAGCCTCGATCAAATACTCAATGCCGCGGCCCTTGGTGAGCTGGCGCACGGACTCGCCAAGTTCCCCACTGTTCGGGTCCAGCACTTCGTCCGCGCCAAACTGCTTGGCCAACTTACGCTTCATCTCATTGGGCTCGCTCACCAATAGCAAGCCGTCGTAACCAAGCACGTGCCGCAAATACTGCAAAAATAGCAGTCCCGCCGGCCCCGCGCCGCAAATCAGGATGTTCCGGACGCGCCCCTCTGCGGGCGCTCCGCTAAGCACATAACGCGTTCGCGCGCGCGCCACGGTGTCAGAAGAATGAATCACGCATCCCAGCGGCTCCGCCAACGCTGCTTCACACATATCCAAATTCCCCGCCAGGCGCACCGCGTTGCTCGCCGGCACGGCAATAAATTCCGCCAGCCCACCCGGTAGCCCGGTGATGCCGTGCTCGGTGTAAAACGCGCATTGGTGCGAATCCCCCGTCGCACAATATTCGCAGAGCGGCTCGCGCCGCGCGCTGACGCAATTCAATCCCTGATCGATCACCACGCGGTCACCGGGCGCAAGGTCGCGCACTTCGCTTCCGACCTCAACAATTTCTCCGCTAATCTCGTGTCCCAGAATTTGTGGATGCGCGCTCAGCGAAATTTTCTTTCCCGCCGCGTCGGTATTGTAATTGGCATGACCCGCAAAAATGTGCGCGTCCGTGCCACAGATTCCCACCGCCGAAATCCGCAACAGAACATCGCGCGGGGATGGCTGCGGCGAGGGAACCTCCCGCACCTCAATCCGTCCCACATCGCACAGCAAACAAGCCTTCATCGCTGCATCCTCCGGATCCCGGCCACGACGCGGTGGTCACAATACTGCGAGTCACCACACAAATCCACAAGCAACAGATCCCGCCGCATCTCTAAACCGAACGACCTCCTTGACGCCGCGCCCAACAAGTCCGACTATCTCTCTCGGCACTCTGATCAGCATTCATCTCTCCCGCCAGGAGCCTCACAACATGAGCCGCTCTCCGCGTATGACGCGCAAATTCACTTCACCCCGAGTGGAGCTCTTCGTCAAAGCACTCATCGCCATCGTCATCGCGCTTTGCGCCGCTTGCATAGTGCCCACTGCCTGCGCCACCGACGACGAAAAGCCGCTGCGCATCTTTTTCATCGACGTCGAGGGCGGCCAGGCGACGCTCTTCGTGACTCCCGACGGCGAATCCATGCTCATTGACACGGGTTGGCCGGACAACAATGGCCGCGACGCCAACCGCATCGTCGCCATCGCCAAACAGGCCGGCCTCTCCAAAATAAATTACGTGCTCATCACGCACTATCACATGGACCACGTCGGCGGCGTCCCGCAGCTCGTAGCTCGCATTCCGGTCGATACCTTCATCGATCATGGGGAAAATCGCGAGACCACTGACGCGCCCACGGAACAGGGTTGGAGGGCCTATCAGGAATTACTCGCCACCCACAAATACAAGCGCCTCACCGTAAAGCCGGGAGACATTCTCCCCGTTCTGCGCATGCATGCCACCGTCATCAGTTCCGACGGCTCTCTGCTGCAAAGCCCGCTGCCCGGCGCCGGCGATCCAAATCCCGCTTGCCAAGATTCCGAAACGCGCCCCGCTGACCAGACGGAAAATGCGCGTTCTCTAGGTATTTTTATTAACTTCGGCAATCTGAAAATCCTCGATCTCGGCGATCTCACCTGGGACAAAGAAATGCAATTAACCTGCCCCAACAACAAATTGGGCAAAGTCGATGTCTACATCGTTTCCCACCACGGCTGGGTACAGAGCGGCAGCCCCGCTCTCGTTCACGGTATCGCGCCGCACGTCGCCGTCATGGACAATGGCGCCAAGAAAGGCGGCTCACCCTCCGCATGGGAAATCATCAGGCACTCTCCGCACCTGGAAGATATTTGGCAGCTGCATTTCTCCATCGAGGGCGGCAAAGATCACAACGCCCCCGAAGAATTCATCGCCAATCCCGACGGCCCCGACAACGCCGCCTATCTCCAGCTCAACGGCAACTCCGACGGCTCCTTCTCCATCTTCAATTCCCGCACGCAAAAAACAAAGCGCTACTCCCACTGAATCCCGTCCGGCTATGCCGCTAGTGCTTGCGAGTTTCGTGATCGCTGGTTCGTGACGGCAATTTCGTGATGGCTACCTCCTACGCCATCACGTCAACTTTTATCGGAAATCAATGCGCAGGATAGGGTGTACAGTACAGTTTCCGTCGAGGATCCTCTGTGACATTCCGTCTCTTTGTGGGCTCCAGCCGTTAGCCTTGTGACCGTCGCTGGAGTGGACCGCTGCCCGGATACGGATGGCATCGAGATCGCAAATTCTAAAGGAGCAAAATGGCGAAATTGCGCCTGGTGGTTTCTCTGATCACGAAAGACAACGACTACCAAGTGGAACAAGCCGCTTCCGCCAAATCTGCCGCCGCGGAAGCCGGGGTCGACGTCGAGGTCTTGTACGCAGAGAATGACGCCATCACCCAAAGCACGCAGCTCTTGAAACTGATCCAGACGGAACCCGTGCTTCGTCCGCATGGCATTATCGTCGAGCCGTTTGGAGCCACCAATCTTTCCAAGGTTGCCTCCGCCGCGGCCAGTGCGGGCATTGGGTGGGCGCTCGTCAATCGCGTGGCGGAATATGCAGCGGAGTTGCGGCAAGCACATCGCTCCGCTGTCTTTTCTGTCAGCACAAATCAGGTGGAAATTGGACGAATCCAAGGCCGGCAGGTTGCGAGTCTCCTGCCCAAGGGCGGATCGCTTCTATATATTCAAGGCCCTTCCGTAAGCTCCGTCTCCGCCGAACGATATGAAGGTCTGCGCGCCACGCTTCCCGCCAACGTCCATGTCGTCAATCTCAAAGGAAAATGGACAGAAGAGAGCGCTTATCAAAGCGTGTCTTCCTGGATGAAGCTGATGGGTACGCAGAACTGCAGAATCGACTTGATCACCGCGCAAAACGACGCCATGGCCATGGGCGCCAAAAAAGCCGTGAAAGAATTTGCCAACGAAATAGACCGCGATGCGCTTGCCAATATTCCGGTCACCGGCTGCGATGGCGTTCCCAGCAGCGGCCAAGCCTGGGTGCGCGCAGGACACATGGCCGCCACGGTGGTTGTTCCAGCCACCGCCGGCAAAGCCGTCGCGCTGATGGCACGCGCCCTTGAAACGCACACCTCTCCCGCGGAACATACGATCGTCTCCGCCGAACCATTACCCGCCGTCGAGTTATTGAAGCCACTGTGATCTTCGCGACGCTAACGAATAACGACGCCCCGTCAGCCCCCTACTACGACTTTCAAAGCCCAATCTCGAGAAATGGCGTTTCGTAACGACTGAACAAGAAGGAGAATTTGGCTCCCCGATCTGTACGATTTGCGAACCCTTAAATTCGAGTTCCCTATCCAATTTAGGAAACAACGCACTGCCTGAAGCGCTGGGCACTTGATTGCATAACCATGTCGGCCCCTTCGACCCGAGTAGACTTTGGTTGACGACCAAGGCTCGGGAGGAAGGAGCCGGACATGTACATCGTAGGTGTAGATTATCACCCGAGCTTTCAGCACAT
>Ga0210391_10000187_pt1 | contig 74088 bp, 60 predicted proteins | sample IncBWC12OmetaG_FD_160573 | JGI IMG/M metagenome (GOLD analysis project Ga0210391, IMG submission 160573) | Forest soil microbial communities from Barre Woods Harvard Forest LTER site, Petersham, Massachusetts, United States - Inc-BW-C-12-O ...
GTACCCGGAAGCCGCGGTTTCAAATGCCTCATCGAGCGCCATGGTGTAGGCACCGGGCGCATCTTTCTTTCGGCCAAAGGCGCACAACCGGCAAGCCGCCACGCAAACGTTGGTTGGATTGATATGGCGATTGACGTTGAAGTAGGTCTTGTCGCCGTGCATTCGCTCGCGAATGTGATTGGCCATCCAGCCGACGGCCAAGATATCGCCGGTGCGGTAAAGGGTGAGAGCGTCTGCGGCGTTCAGGCGTTCGCCGGCAATAACTTTGGCATGAATGGGCTGAAGGCGTGGGTCGTCCGTCTGGAACGAGTGGTACTGGCGCGGGGCAGACATCCCCTTGATCATAGCGCAGGATTGCTCCGGAAGTCACAGAGAAGCCGTTAGTGACCCGCAATCACACGATCATTAATCTTATCGTATTCGGTTTGCGACACGATGTGTCGATTAACCAGATCATGGGCATCGTCGAATGGTCGTGCAGCAATGATACGGTCTGCATCATGCTCCGTGATCCCCGGCAGGGTGAGTAGATCTTCGCGCGAGGCCTTATTGATATTGATGGCCTTATCGCTTCTCATGCCCTCCTTCACACCCTCGACAACGGCCTTGGTATCGCGCCGCACGGTCTCGGTAGCCTGGGCAGTACGTTCCCGGATTTCGTTGGGATTGTCCTGTTTGCCGCTGCACGCAGTGAAGGTGAGGAGCGACGACGATGCGAGAAGTATGAGTGACACCGAGGAGAGGCGATGGAGTTTCATGGTAGTTAAGTTGCAATCGGAGCCATCCGTGGTTGGCATGAAAAGCAAAATCACACAAACTGATGCCGTCGATTGTGCATCGAATTAAGGGAAGGTTGTCAGTTGCGCGCCCTAGCCGAGAAAGATTCGATTTCTCAAAAGGAGGTAGTAGGTCTATGAAAACGGTTTGTATTAGCATTTTCTCGGGCGCGGTGCTGTTGGCAGTCGCGGTCGCTCAGGATAACGCAGCACCGCCACCAGGTTCACCGCCTTCGAACCCCGCGAGTTCGCCTTCAGCGCAGCAATTGCCCCAAGCGCAAGGGCCTGAAACACAGCACATCACGCGCATTGCTGCAGGCAGCGTCCTTCCAGTGTCGTTGACGAAGACCATTGACGCAAAAAAAGCGAAAACCGGCGATGAGGTAGTCGCAAAGGTCACACAGGATATGAAAAGCAACAGCGGCGAGGTTATCGTAGCCAAAGATACCAAGGTGATGGGCCACGTGACCGAGGCGCAGGCGCGAAGCAAAGATCAGAAGGAATCACAACTCGGAATCATGTTTGACCACGCTGTCGCGAAAAATGGCACCGAAATGACGATGCCCATGTCCATTCAAGCCATCGTTGGCCAGCAGAATAATAACGGTCCGCAGAATAGTCAGAACAGTGCGACAAATGGAACTAGCCCAGCCGCAGAACCCACCTCCGGTGCCAGCGCAAATTCAGCCGGGCGTCCCGGGATGGCAGGATCGTCGCCATCGTCCCCGTCGGCTTCCGCCTCAACCAGCGGCAGCATGCCGAGCGACTCCCAAACCAGCGCGGGTGCGCGGCCTCCCATTACGGCCCAGACCGAGGGCGTGATTGGAATCTCAGATCTCAAGCTCACCCCGCCAGCATCGAACTCGAGCCAGGGTTCTTTGATGATTTCCGACAAGAACAACGTAAAAATCGAGAGTGGTACGATGATGCTGCTACGCGTTAACCAGTAAAACATCTCGAACTATCGAGAGAATCGCGCGGGCTAAGCTCGCGCGATGTTGTTTTATATGCTTTCCGTTACACCATCCTCGTATGGTGCCGTCCTGTACAATTTGGCTTCCGATGAGAGCGCGAACGAAATTGTGCTTGGTTCTGGCCAGTGCCGTGCTCCTGGCTGTTGCCACGCGCGCCGAATCGGTCAAGCAACTCAAAGCCACCGACTATGTCAATGACTTTGCCCACGTACTAAATCAAAACACAATCACGCAGATGGATGACATCTGTCGGCAAATCGACGAAAAAGCGCACGCCAAGATCGCTGTGGTTACTGTGCGGTCGCTCGATGGGTCCGATATTGAAAGTTACGCGGTCGCTCTGTTTCAGCAATGGGGACTCGGAACCAAGTCGACCAACCGCGGAGTGCTGATCCTGTATGCCATCGACGACCGTCGCGACCGTATTGAGGTTGGTTATGGGCTGGAGCCCATTCTGCCCGACGGGAAGACAGGTGGGTTTGCGCGCGAGGCCGTGCCACTCATGCGAAGTGGCAACTATAGCCAGGCGCTGCTTCTCGTCACTTCGCGCGTGGCAAAGGTCATCGCCGACGACTCCGGGATTCAGCTTACGACTGCGCAGCCCGAAGAACCAATCCAACCCACGGAACAGGAGCCATCGGGACATCTATCGCTCGGTGGGATCGTGCTCATCGGCATTGTGATTCTGATTGTCCTCTTCACGCCGTTGCGCACCGTCTTGTTCTGGATGTTGTTTTCCGGAATATTTGGCGGTGGAGGCCGAGGCGGTGGATTCGGTGGTGGTGGAGGCGGATTCGGCGGTGGAGGCGGATTTGGCGGATTTGGTGGTGGCGGCATGTCGGGCGGAGGTGGTTCCAGCGGTAGTTGGTAGCAAGCGAGGGTGCAATGGTCTTGAATGCGATGGTTCATGAAGAAAAGATTGCGGACTTTGTGAGCCGGCTGCGAAGCGCGGCTGGTGCGAACCTAGAAAGCGTGATCCTATTTGGATCGGCGGTTGCGGGAGACTTTCATCCCGAGTTTTCGAACATAAATTTGTTTTGCGTGCTTCGCGACAGCTCCTTCGCGGCATTGCAGGCTCTCGCCCCGGCCGCGAAGTGGTGGGAAAAGCAGAACCAGCCGCCGCCTTTGTTCATGACTCACGACGAGATCGCGCGGTCGACCGATGTATTCACCATTGAGTTGCTCGACATGCAACAGCACCATCGAGTGTTGTTTGGCGAAGATGTTGTGCAGAAGCTTTCGATCTCAGCGAATTTGCACCGTACCCAGGTGGAATACGAGCTGAGGGAAAAACTCGCGCTGTTGCGCCAGCATTTGATTCTCGCTATGGGCAGCGACTCGAGGCTATGGGATGTGCTGCTGCGATCCGTTTCGTCGTTTGCTACTCTGTTTCGCCACGCCCTCATTGTGCTAGGTCACGAAGCGCCGGCAGGGAAGCGCGAGGCTGTGCAGGGATTATCGAAGCAGATTGGATTTGATGCATCCGGCATCCTGCAGGTGCTGGACATTCGAGAGCGAAAATCGGAGCGCAAGAAGTTCAATGTGGTAGAAGTTTTCTCACGATATTTGGCGGCGGTAGAACATGTAACCGCGGCAGTTGATAGAATGCTGGACTCGGGCACCGCTGGCTCGGCGTAGAGTCGCGGAACCCGATCGACAGGAGAATCTCATGAGCAAGGCATTGATCGCGGTTGTCGTAATCATCGCAATCGTATTACTGGGTGTTCTTTTCGTTTTTGGCCAGTACGTAAGCGTGAAGAACACGCTGGTCAGCAAGAACGAAGCGGTAAAGGCAGCCTGGTCGCAGGTTGACATCGTACTGCAACGCCGCGCGGACCTTATCCCAAACCTGGTGGAGACGGTGAAAGGATATGCGCAGCAGGAGGTGACGGTGTTCGGCGATATTGCAAAGGCGCGTTCCGCGCTGCTTTCTGCTGGTTCACCGCAGGAAAAGATCGCAGCCAACGGCCAGCTCGATGGAGCGCTCGGGCGCTTACTCGTTGTTGTCGAAAACTATCCTCAGTTAAAGTCGAACGAGAATTTCCTGCGCCTGCAGGATGAACTCGCAGGCACGGAAAATCGCATTGCCGTCGAGCGCAAGCGCTACAATGACACACTTCGCGATTACAACACTTACGTGCAGCAATTTCCCAACAGCTTCTTTGCGGGAATCGCAGGATTTAAAGCGAATGAGGCTTATTTCGAGGCTACGCCTGCGTCGCGCGAAGTTCCGAAGGTGAACTTCTCTAGTCCACCGCCGCAGGCGGCTCCGCAGCCGGCACCGGTTCACTAGCAGATGTTGGTAAGAGAAGGCAGCCGAGTTCAGGTAAGTGGGGGCCCCGGGCGGAGTCGAACCGCCGACCAACGGTTTAGGAAACCGCTGCTCTATCCAACTGAGCTACGGGGCCACGCGACAATACCTAAATTATCTCACGTCAATTTGATGAGACGGGCACGACGGCGAGTCGGGATCCAGCCTTCGGGGCCGTCCTGAAGCAGACTTGATGTAGGCCTATGCTCACGCGGGTCACGTTAGCCGTGATCGACACCCAAGTGATATGTGGCATTCGAGTGCCCGTGCCTGGGGTTGCAGCCGGCGACGAGCCAGCGTCTAAGGTCCTATAACTTCACTTATGCCATAATAAGGCCATTTATTAAATAATCTTATCTATTCCATTTGGTGACAACTCTCCCATGCAAGCTAAGAAGGCTGTCTATTTCCCCGCTTCCTTTTCCCAACAGGGCCTCTGGTTAATCAATCAATTGGATCCTGGCAAAGCCACTTACAACATATCTTCGGGATTACAAATCCGAGGGATATTGGATCCGCAGGTGTTGCGGCGCACTCTAGCTGAAATTGTGCGACGCCATGAGTCACTGCGCACTTACTTCATTGCCGTATGTGGTGAGCCAAAGCAAGTTATCGAGGATCACGGCGAGATTCATCTTTCATTTGTGGATTTAAGCTTGCAAACCGAAACCGATGACGTCGAGGCGGAAGCAAGGAAGCTCGCCGAAAAAGAAGCGAGGCAGCCGTTCGATCTGGGAAAAGCGCCATTGCTGCGGGCAAAATTGCTGCGGATTGGAGCGCAAGACCATGTGCTGCTGTTCACCATGCATCACATCATCTCTGATGCCTGGTCGATCACAGTATTGGCTCAGGAGGTGTCGGTGCTTTATGGGGCGTTCAGTGCCGGTCGGCCTTCGCCTTTGCCCGAGCTGCCCATCCAATATGCCGACTACAGTCTATGGCAACGCGATCAGATGGAGTCAGGAGTCCTAGAGCAGCAGCTGTCTTATTGGAAACAGCAACTGGCGGGTGTGAGTACATTAGAGCTACCAACCGACCGCCCTCGGCCAACTCATCAGAGCCAGAATGGGTCGACTATTCCTCTTGCCATCTCTGCCGATCTAACAAAACGCCTTAAGAAACTGGGCAAAACACAGGGCGCCAGTCTGTTTATGGTTTTGTTGGCTGTTTTTTATACATTGTTATATCGAGATAGCGGACAGGAAGATATTGCGGTCGGGTCACCGATCGCGGGGCGTCCAAATGCCGATACCCAGGGACTGATCGGGTTCTTTATCAATACGCTCGTACTGCGGGCTGATCTTTCAGGCGGGCCGAGCTTTGTAGAGCTATTGCGCAGAGTAAGGGAGATCACACTGAAAGCATACGAGCACCAGGACGTACCCTTTCGGCAACTGGTTGAAGAGCTGGCGCCAGAGCGCGAACTCAGCCATACGCCGCTGTTTCAGGTCATGATCACGCTGCAAAATGTGCCGCAGTTAGAATTGAAACTCGGCTCTGCAAACGTCGAACTATTCAACATCGATACCAGGACAGCAAAGTTCGATCTACTCCTTAACTTGAGTGAAGATAGTGCCGGTGATCTGCAGAGCTCGTTGGAATACGACGCTGATCTATTTGACGGGAGATCGATAACTCGAATGATTAGTCGGTACCGGATGCTCTTGGAAGGCGTAGTAGCTCGTCCGGAGCAATCTATCGATCTGCTGCCGCTTTTGAGTGCAACAGATCGCCATCAAATTCTCGTGGAGTGGAACCGGACATCCCAAGAATATCCTGTCATTACCCTTCCCCAATTGTTGGAAGAACAGGCCTGCAGAACTCCCGACGACATCGCAGTTATCTATGATGGGCAGCGGCTGAACTATTCCGAGCTGCACCAGCGCGCCAACCAGTTGGGTCACTATCTACAAAAATTGGGCGTGGGACCGGATGCTCGCGTAGCCGTTTGTCTTGAGCGCGGCCTCGAGATGGTGGTTGGACTGTTGGGCATTTTGAAGACGGGTGGTGCCTACATTCCGGTAGATCCCAGCTATCCGAAAGAACGCGTGCGTTACATGCTGGAGGATGCCGAGGTTCATGTGCTGATAACCCAAAGCAATGTGCTGGCCTTGTTGCCCGACTTTGACGGGCCAGTTGTAAGAATCGATGACCAATGGGAGGAGATCGCCAAAGAAAGTGCGCAGAACGTCAAGAGCGAAACGCAACCGGAAAACTTAGCGTACATAATCTACACCTCAGGCTCCACCGGAAAACCCAAGGGGGTGCAGATCAGCCATAGCGCGCTGGTTAACTTTCTGTGGTCGATGCGTAGCTGGCCGGGCATAGAGCCGCGGGACTGCGTCCTGGCGGAAACCAGCTTGTCCTTTGATATCGCGGGTGTGGAAATTTACCTGCCGTTAATCGTAGGCGCGCAGGTGAAGCTCCTGAGCAGCGAAGCCGCCAAGGATAGTGCTCAGCTGTTGCAAGGGGTGAAGGACGGTGTGACGATCATGCAGGCGACGCCAGCCACCTGGTCACTGTTGCTGGAATCGGAATGGCAGGGAAGCCCGGGGCTCAAGGCGTTCTGCGGTGGTGAGGCGCTGCACTCAGACTTGGCGAAGAAGCTCATTGACCGCTGTGATTCTCTTTGGAACCTGTATGGTCCGACCGAAACGACAATCTGGTCGCTGGGGGAAAGGATCGAAGACAATGGAGTTCCAATCAGCATTGGACGACCGATCGGCAACACGCAGGCCTACGTTCTGAGTCGTGAACTTCAGCCGGCGCCCATCGGGATACCGGGGGAGCTGTACCTAGGCGGTGCGGGATTGGCGCGGGGCTATCTGCGACGACCGGAGTTGACCGCCGAACGCTTTGTTCCAAATCCCTTTAGTGCGGAAGGCGGAGAGCAGCTCTACCGGACCGGAGACCGCGTGCGTTGGCGAGGCGATGGGAAGATCGAATTTCTGGGAAGGTTGGATGAACAGATTAAACTGCGAGGCTATCGGATCGAGCTGGGGGAGATTGAAGCTGCGCTAAGAGAGCAGGCTGGGATAGAGAAGGCTGTGGTTGTATTGCGTGAAGATTTGCCCGGGCAGAAACAGTTGGTCGGCTATGTAGTTGGTTCGATTCCAAAAGAGGGCGGACAAGCTGATCTGAACTTGGGTCGATTAAAGAATGGGCTGAGACAGCGCTTACCGGAATACATGGTGCCAGGGCTCCTGATGTCCCTGCCAACTCTGCCCCTAACTCCCAATGGAAAACTGGATCGCAAATGTCTGCCTGCTCCCGAAACTGGCGTGGGAGCTCGCGGAGCGGCATATGTTGCGCCGAGAACACCGATTGAAGAGATACTCTGCAGCCTTTGGGCTGAAGTCTTACGGATCAAAGAGGTTGGGGTTCAAGATAACTTCTTTGAGCTGGGCGGACAATCCTTGCTGGCCGCGCAAGTGACGGCCCGCATCAAGAAAATTTTCCATATAGATGTTCCTTTGCGGCGATTGTTCGAGACTCCAACTATCGCAGACATCGCAAAAGTAATCGAAGATCCGCTTCAGATTGCCAGCAAACAGAACCTCCCGCCGATCGTCCCCATGTTGCGCCAGGATGTGGCTCCTCTTTCCTATGGCCAGCAGCGGCTGTGGTTTCTCTATCAGACTGCTCCCGACGATCCTTCTTACAACGTACCTTTTGCAATTCGCATTCAAGGACCGATTGAGATCGACGTATTGCACAGAAGTTTGCAGGAGGTTATGCGCCGCCAGGAGTCTCTAAGAACTCGCTTTGTCGTAGAGCGGGGAGTGCTCACGCAAGTAGTCGATGACAATTTCGAGGTCGAACTGCTGGTCGTGCATCTGAGTTCAACTCCGGAGGTCCAGCGCGAGGAGGAACTCAAGAAATTGGCGGCTCTGGAAGCGCGAAAGCCCTTTGATCTGGCTCGGGGACCGGTGTTGCGCGCGAAATTACTGCGCTTGGGAGAGCAACATCATGCATTGTTGGTGACCATGCATCACATCGTGACGGATGCGTGGTCCGCCGGGGTTTTCGCTCGAGAGATTTTCATCCTTTATGAGGCATTTAAAGCCGGCCGCCCCTCTCCACTTCCAGAATTGCCGATCCAATACATCGATTTCAGCGTGTGGCAACGAAGCTGGCTCCAAGGCGATGCTCTGGAAGAACAGTTGAACTATTGGAGAAAACAACTAGCCAACCTGGAAAAACTTCGGCTGCCCTTCGACCATCCGAATCCGGCAGTTCCGAGCTACCGCGGGGGGAACCTGCCGGTGCGTTGGGATGCAGAGTTGACTGCGGAGGTTTCACAGCTGGGAAGCAAACACGGTGCGACTTTATATATGACGGTCCTGGCCGCCTTCCAGACGCTTTTATATCGGTACACTGGCCAACACGACATACCCGTAGGCTCCGTAAGCGCAGGGCGAACCCAGGCTGAGACAGAATCGCTGATTGGATTTTTTGTAAACACGCTTGTGATGCGCAGCCGGATTTCACAAGCATCGAGTTTCAGTGAACTCTTGCGCCAGGTTAAGAAGACCACGCTCGATGCGTACGCTCACCAGGATGTGCCCTTTCAAATGTTGGTGCAGGAGCTCTTGGGCCAGCGGGACCTGAGCCGCTCACAACTTTTCCAAGTGACTTTCAACATGCAGAATGTGCCGCAGCCAATTCTGCAGGAGAGTCCGACGAAAATCCAGCCACTGGACTTCCAACTTGACACCGTCAGATTTGACCTCTCACTTACTTTGGAAAAATCGGGCGACTGCATTACAGGTTATTTGAGTTACAACATTGATTTGTTCGATGCAGTCACCGTCACCGGAATGTTGCGGAGACTTGAGATCCTTCTGCGCGGTATCGTCAGCAATCCTGACCGACGTCTGTCAGAGTTCCCGATTCTTGACGAGGCGGAACACAACGTTCTGACTGCCGGAATGGTTGCGGCAAGAGATGTACAGACCGGTGCATTTTCCCTTGATCCGCTGGCTGGCAGCATGCGCCTCTTCGTGCTGGATGAAGAGTTTAACCCTGTGCCCGACGACGTAGTTGGCGAAGTCTGCATTGCCGAGGAAATGTTCATCGCAGACGATCACGACGAGCCGGGAGTTTCCTTCATACCCAATCCCTTCGCCGGAATTCCAGGAGCGCGGATGTACCGGACCGGCGATTTTGCGCGCCGGCGATCGAACGGTATTTTGGAATATTGTGACCGTCGCGATGCGCAGACTTTGGGAGGCGAAATCGACGACGCATCGGCGGTCGCCCCGGATAGGTCCGCAAAGGAATCGTCACCGTATGAGGCGCCACGGAACCACATCGAGGAACTGCTGGCCCATATCTGGGAACAAACACTCGACATCAGCCGAGTAGGGGTTCATGACGACTTTTTCAATCTTGGCGGGCACTCAATGCTGGCAACCCTGGTGGTTGCTCAAATCAGCGACGAGTTTCATGTCGATATTCCGGTGCGGCAGTTTTTCGCTGCACCCACCGTTGCCCAGTTGGCTAAAGTTATCACGCAAGACGATGACGATACCACGAATGAAGACCCGTCGCGAATATTGGTGGCGATCCAACCTCTGGGTTCTGGCACTCCGTTTTTCTGCGTGCATCCAGTTGCGGGCGATGTTCTTTGCTATGTCGACCTTTCCCGGGAAATAGGTACGGTTCAGCCTTTCTATGGCCTGCAGGCTCCTGCGCCGGATTCTGCTCTTGCGCCACTGGACAGCATAGAAAAAATGGCGGCTCTTTATAAGCAGGAGATTCAACGGGTCCAGCCCCATGGTCCTTATCTGATCGGCGGCTGGTCGATGGGCGGCATTGTGGCCTTCGAGATGGCGCGACAGTTGCGTCAAGCGAGTGAAGAGATAGCGTTGCTGGTGCTAATGGATGCCAGCTTGCCCGAACCATATCGCCACAGGACCGATAATACTGAGTCCCACACCATCCTTACCCTATTCGCCCTAAATATGAGTTATCAGGTGGGCAAGGACCCGCGGGAGCTGCAGCAACAGTTCATGCAACTAAGAGAACAGGAACAGCGAAAAATGATTTTCGACATCCTTATGCAAGAACGTTTACTGCCGCGGGATGCGTCCCGCGCCGAAAAGAAATTCCAAAATCAATTGAATGTCTACGCACGTAATATGCATGCCTTTGCCACTTATCCGCTGCAGAGAACAGAACAGAAGATTGTTTTCTGTGAGGCGGCCGAGTCTGGAAGGGATTGGTCTTTGGCTGAGGATTGGCGACCATGGACCGGCGAAATAGAATCTTATGTGATTCCAGGAAGTCACCATAGCATGTTCAAACGTCCACATGTATCGATTCTGGGGCAACACATTCGCCGTTGCATCGCCGTGGCACGTGACATAGCCGGAAGTCCGTTCTCTGCAGCCTCGAATGGTTCGTTTCAGAAACATGAGTCGGTTTAACTTCGAATTTCCTGGCACAGTGTCCCTTATTAGAAGACTTAGCCTTTTTTTTCCTCAAGCTCTGTCCAGCGCCGATAGAGCGCATCAACGACTTCCTGAGCTGCTTCCATTTCAGCATGCGTATTCAGTAGCTGCGGCCCGTCGCTGGCAATCGCTGGATTTTCCAGCTGAGCACGCTTTATGCGCAACACATCTTCGGCATCGGCGATTCGCTGCTCAAGGCCGCCGTATTCGCGTTCTTCGAGATAGGAGAGTTTCTTCTTTCCCTTGGTGGTTGATTCGTTAGAAACCGCAGCCCGGGGAGCGGCACGAACACTCGTCTGCGCCATCTGATTGCGTTCTGCCTGCCACGTTTCCCATTGGGAGTAATCCGCGAAGCTAGCGGCGCCACCTCGACCGTCCAGGCCGAGTACGATCGTCGATAACCGATCCAGCATATAGCGATCGTGAGTAACCAGCACGAGCGAACCAGTAAATTCGAGCAGGCTGGCCTCCATTATTTCAAGTGTGGGGATATCAAGATCATTTGTTGGCTCGTCGAGTAGCAGAACATCAGCAGGCTGGAGCATGAGCTGGGCGATCAGGACTCGGGCCCGCTCGCCTCCGGAAAGTCGCTCGACCGGCTGGTTGAGTTGCTCACCAGTAAACAAAAATCTCGCCGCCCAAGATGCAACGTGAATCACCCGGTCCTGATAGATCACCGAGTCGCCTTGCGGAGCCAACGCGCGACGCAATGTTGTGTTCGAATCGAGTTCGCGACTCTGGTCGAAGTAGACTATCCGAAGCCGGTCAGCACGGCGAATTTCGCCACTACTCGCAGAGATCTCTCCGCGCAACAAGCGCAGCAGGGTCGTCTTGCCACTGCCATTCGGCCCCACTAATCCGACCCGCATCCCCGCGGTGATCGTAAAATCAAGCGCCTCAAAAAGAGCGCGATCACCGATTTCATACCCGACGTTCTCCGCTTCGATTAGCCGTTTGGTTTGTCGGTCGCTTGCTGAGAAATCGATTTGCGCGGTTGCAGTCCGCGTTCTCGCATTCAGGTCCGCAAGTTCTCCCATCAGTTCGCCGACTCTTGAGATTCGCGCTTTTGACTTCCTCGTGCGGGCTTTCGCACCGCGTCGAAGCCACTTGATTTCGGAATGAACCAGATTTTCCAGAGCTTCGTGCCGCTTCGATTGGGCGTGGAGAAATGCTTCTTTCTTTTCCAGAAATATGCTGTAGTTTCCACGAACCCGCAACACGCCCTCGGCGTAAACGCGGTTGAGTTCAGCGATCTCACTCGCCACATTCTCAAGAAAATAGCGGTCATGACTAACGACTACGCAAGCAAACGTGGCCTGCTTAAGGACAAACTCAAGCCACTCGATTCCCGCCAGGTCCAGATGATTCGTAGGTTCGTCGAGCAGCAGAACCTCGGGGGCCTGCACCAGAGCCTCAACGATCGCGAGTCGCTTTTGCCAGCCTCCTGATAACCCGATTGCCGGCGCTTCGAGATTGTCGAAACCGGCGCGTCCTAAGGTTTCGGCGAAGCGTGTGCCTCGCTCCGACTCAGGCACTCGGGAACTCTCCAATGCACTCTCTACAACACACCGCACTGTTTTCCGGGGATGAAATTTGGACTCCTGCGCTACGTATATAGTTCGAAGCTGTTTTCGAAAAGCGATTCCCCCAGTATCCGGACTGACTTCACCGGCCAGAATTCTCAGCAGGGTAGACTTGCCGGAGCCATTCGGACCGATAAGCCCAATACAGTCTCCATCGGAAACCGCAAAAGAGACGTCCTGAAACAGTGGATTCGCTCCGAAGGCCTTTGAGATTTCCTGTACGTTGATCAGCGGTGGCAATGCGCAGTTGTTCTCCTGACACTCCGACTAGAGATTATCAGGAAGCACAGGGCGTATGCAGATCTGCAGCAATACTCACGCTTCCACAAAGACGATCCTTTCGATATTGAGTTGCAAATTCGCTCGCGAACTAAATATTAATTGATGTCTGGAAGGCACCTATTGGAGCGGAATCTGCTATGGCGGGTTCTAATCGCTCAAAGGCGGAAAATCATTTTTATTTAAACCATACTTCGCACCACGCTTGTTACAGATTCCGGACAACTGCTGGAGACGAACCATCGGGCGATACTGGTCTAAAAGTCGGGGAAGCGGCGCAATAATCAGCGGCTAAGTCGAAGAAAGCAAGTCTAAGAGAAATAAATACTTTAGCAAAAAACTATGACCTAAAGGATGAGTTATCGTACGACCAGCGCGTTCGTTTTCACGAATAACTATAAACTTCTCTTGAGTAACCATCTTAGTATTAGGACTAGTGGACACCAAGGGCGGTAGCCATCGGTGTTATAGCTCATAACAAGATTTAGGTTGGCGCGGCCTGTAAGATCGCGGAACCGGGAGGAAATTGGGCAAGTGAAAGATCGAGACGCGACTGCGCTGGCTGCCTTTTCTTCCACCGTTCTTTCCGATGCTCTCGATTCGTTAGGTGTTAACGGAGGCTGTGGCAGAATTACAGCAATCACGCGCGGAGTGCGCTGTATCGGGCACGCCTTCACCGTAAAGTTTGAACCCGTTGCCGCCGGTGAGCGAGCGCCCGCGGCTGATTACATCGACGAAGTGCCGGAAGGCTCTGTAATTGTTCTCGACAATGGCGGGATCACTTATTGCACCGTATGGGGTGACATTCTAAGCTACTGCGCCCATCAGCGAGGCGTCGCCGGGACAGTGATTCATGGGTTGTGCCGTGATAGCGCCGCATCGTGTCAGATGAACTATCCCTTGTTTGCTTTGGGGACTTACATGAAGTCAGGCAAGAACCGAGTCCGCATGGTTGCCCATAGCGTTCCCGTCATGGCTGGCGCGACCACGATTCAGCCTGGGGATTGGATCTTTGGCGACGATGACGGAGTGCTGGCGATTCCCGCTGACGTCGTCGGTACAGTGCTCGAGGTTGCTGGACGAATTACCGAGATGGAAGGTCTTGTGCGCGAATCCGTGAGCGGTGGAATGCCGCTAGCAGAAGCTAGAAAGCTTCACGGGTACAACCTGAGTGCTCTGCAGACGGTGCGATGAGCGAGGAACTGGAGCAGCGAGTCCGCCAGTTAGTGGCATCTGTGTTGCCTCGGCCAGACTTGGCCTACACCGTTGAGTTGGATTCTCCACTGCGCGGTATTGGCTTTGACTCATTGGCTTTCATGGAACTGATCGCCAATCTGGAAGTGGCCTTTGATGTCCGGATGCTTGAAGAAGACCTTGATCAGTACAGTTTTCGTACCACATCCGAAATCATGCACTATGTTGCCGCCAAGAACGGCTTCAATAGCGAGACGGCTTCGCCTGAGACAGAAGATTCTCCGGACGCCGACTCGGTTCGAAGCTCTCCTGCCGGCCGCTGATCGACTCAAAACAAAGCCGGGACGAAATCTCCGGCATTAAATCGTACAGTCACTTACTCCAGGGAGGATATCGATAATGACCACGGCAGTTATCGCACCACCACCAACTCGAGCAGGCGAATTCATTGCCGAACTGGATACGATGATCGCTTCTCGCAAGAAGATGACGAACCCACTCTACCAATTGATTCTTTCAGGCGCTGCTCCCAAGCGCCTGTTGCAGAATTTCGTAATTCATCGATATCCCATCAAAAACCACTGGTCGCGCAATATTCTGGGAATCGCATCCCGGATTGAAGACTACGAGCTGCGAAAAGAGCTGGTCGACAATATCTACGAGGAAGAGACCGGGGGAATCACAGAGTCGCGGCGGCACCTGGAGACATTTGCGGATTTTGGCATAAGCCTGGGCCTGACTCGTGAGGAGATTGTGAACCCTAAAGAACGTCTGCGGGAGACCTATGCTTTGATCTCCCACAACGTCAGAGCTTGTAACAGTGGTGAGGTTCATTTTACGGAGGGAGTTGCGTCAGTCCTGTTGCTCATGGAAGGCCAGCCGCCAATTATCAGCCAGTCCGGCAGCAGCATGGAGGCTGTGATGCGCGATGCCTATCTGCTCCCTCCTAATGCTTACGAATACTTCACACATCACGCCTCCTGCGTAGATGGGTCCGCGGTCAGCGACCTGGAAGATGATCATGCGGAGACCGCCAGAAAAATCCTGACGGAATATTGCACGACCGAGCAGATGCGGAGTAATGCGAAAAGGGCGCTGCAAACGGCGATCGATCTCCGGCATCGTCACTTTGATGCTATTCACCGCCGCTTCTACGATGCTTCGGAGCCGCCTTTCCGGTGGTCGGGGAAGGGGAATGCCTAAATCACCTTACTTTTCCTGGGCAGCGCGTAACGGCAAACTAATTAAGTTCGATGAGCTTACAGTTCATACTGCGTGCTTGTCGATGCGTTATGCGCTCTCTGCTTTTGAGGGCGTCCGAGGCTACCTTCAGGCGGATGGAAAGACGCTTAGGTTTTTCGCACTTCGCGAACATCTGCGACGTTTAGCGGCGACACTCGAGATCATTCGGCTTCCAGCACCTTCGATCGACAGCCTCGTGGAAACCGCAGAAGAGTTGGCGAGGGTGAACCAGGTACAGGAAGATTGTTATCTCAGGATTTCGGTCAATGCTGTTTCTCTCGGAACCCTGAAAGACGGAGGGGATGAGATTGCTCACGATCTTATCCTGCAACCGATGGGACGCAAACCTTGGACCACTGATGGCGGCGGCTTGTCCGTGACAATCAGCCGGCTCAAGAAGCCTGGCGATCATATTTTTCCGCAGCGGGCCAAAGTAATTTCAAACTACGCGGGTCCACGGCTTGCCTACCTTGAGGCGAAAGATAGCGGCCATGACGAAGTCATCATGTTGACCGAAGACGGCCTGCTCTCTGAGTCGCCCACTGCTAACTTTTTTCTGGTTCACAATGGCCGCGTTGTGACACCGCGTTGTTGCGACGCCATCCTTCCCGGTGTGACCCGGCGGCATGTGATGAAGCTTTGCCGGCAGATGGGGATTTCCGCGGAAGAAGCGGCCTTACAGCCAGAGGACGCATATTCAGCCGACGAAGCATTTCTGACCGGGACTGGCCTCGAGCTTGCTCCTATCGAATCTGTTGATGGAAGGACCATGCGCGGTCCGCGAGAAATCCTGCCGAAAATTCGCGACGCATATTTCGCAATGGTCCGTAATCTTCGTGGGGATGGAGAAATGCCATGATCGACCAGGTCCGTGCCCAAGATTTACGCGAGTCGATCCAAGGCGACAGCAGCTTAGAGCCGGGACGAGTGGCTGCTTTTCTCTCTACCCAGCCTTGTTTCCAGAACAAGGATTTTCCTTTTGCGCTCACGCCCCTGCTCGTCTTGCAGAAGAGACTCGCCGAAGCTCGGCCGTGGATTGAAGCGTATGTTCGCTTGTTGGAGAAGATCGTAGCGTTGTACCGAGGGAATGCTTCGGTGCGCGCATTCTATGGTCTTGCACCGGCTGCGGAGCGTCTCATTGAGGCGGAACCCGAGCCGCCGCGATCCGTTTCGATCTGCCGGCTCGATGGTTATCTCACTGGCGACGATCTGACGATGCGCCTGCTGGAAAACAATGCCGATTCTCCTGCGGGCACTTTCTTTACGCCCCGCCTGAACAGTATCGCGCGTAAGCTTCTGCAGTCTCACCTGCAAGCTGCACAGCCGATCCTGCCGATGGATCAAGGCCAGCCTTTTCTTGAGGCGTTGCTGGAGGGATATCGCGACGCGGGAGGCACTGAGACTAAACCGTTTTTGGCAGTGCTGCAGCCCGAAGGCCGGTCGAATCGGGAGTCACTGGAAATTGCGGCGGCTATGAATGCCGACGGATGGCCGGCCGCGGTCGCTGACCCGCGCGATCTCGAGATTGCTTCGACTGGCGTTTTTCACCGAGGAAAGCGGGTGGAGTTGATTTGGAACAAGATCAACACCGGCCTCTGGAATACGATGGTCGCCGAGTCGCCTCGAATCGTGGATATCTTTGTGAAGATGTTGCAGCATCCGCGGAGGCCGGTCCACCTGAACTCGATTGGCGCCCGGCATGTTGCCGAAGCCAAGACCAGCCTCGCATTTGTGCACGACCCACGTTTTGCCGCACTCTTTAGTGCCGAGGAGCACGCGGTGATCAGCAGACTGGTGCCGTGGACGGTGAAGCTCGAACGCGGATCACAAGTCGCGTTTGAGGGCCGACTCACCGACCTTGCTGAGCTCCTGCGCAAACGCCAACGGGACTTGGTGGTAAAGCAGCAATACGACATTCGAGGAGACGGAGTCACCGTCGGCCGGTCGACAGACGCCGCGGTGTGGCAGAAGAACATTGACGCCAACTGGAATACGGGCGCTGTGGTGCAGCGCTATGTGCCTCCCGCTAAGTATCCGGTTGTTCTGGCAGGTGCGAGCAATCCAGTGCCGATGAATATCAGCCTTGACAGTTTTGTTTTCAACGGCAAGTTGGTGGGCCTGGGAGCCAAGGCGAGTATCCACGACAAGGTCAATGTTTTTCAGGGTGGATCGAAACTGCCCGTAATCGTGACCTCTAACTCATAAGTTGAAGACCTATGCCGACGTCATTGAATGAGATTATCCCCGCTCTGAGCCGGGAGATCGGGAAAGTGATTTTTTCCGGACGCGAGCGCACCGAACGGAAGTGGTCCGATGTACGGCGCGAGATAGAAGCAGTTGCGGCTTGCCTTGAGGCTGCGGGAGTACGGTCCGGTGACAATGTCGGCCTACTGGCCGCCAACTCGTATGAATGGCTGCTCGTCGATTTGGCCTGTTTGCTTCTAGGCTGTGTTTCCGTTCCATTCGACGTCCGGCGCGAGTGGGAGATTGAACGCATTGTTCCTGACTATGACCTGGCTTTGCTGGTTACGGATATTGCCGGCGCCAGCGGTCCGAAAATATTGTCGATCAGTTCACTACACTCGGCGCTGGATGCTCAATCCTGTGCGCCGCATCGTTTCCTGCCCCATCGCTTCTCACCCCACGATCCTTACACGGTAAAGTTTTCTTCGGGAACCACAGCTCAGCCCAAGGCGCTGAAAACCCAAGCGCTACATTTCGACCACATGGCGGAGCACGTTCTTTCTGAGTTTCCACTGGACGCTTCCGATCACTACCTGTTACTGATGCCGCTCAACATTTACTTGCAGCGGTTCTTTGTCCATCTCAGCATTCTGGCGGGGGCCAGTGTAACCGTCGGACTAATGGAACAGGCGCCTCGGCTCTTGCAAAGCTCACAGCCGACAGTTCTTATCGGAGTGCCTCAACTGCTCAAATCGCTGTTAGCCGTCTATCACCGACAGCGCGAAAAAAATCCCGAAGCCGCTTCACTTCGCGACCTGTTCGGCGGCCGAATGCGCTATCTGTGGACCGGTACAGCGCCGATTGATCAGGCCACGTTGTTGGAATTCGACCAGGAAGGAATCCCGGTCTATGAAGGCTACGGAATGTCCGAGACCGGCCTGATCGCCAAGAATTACCCTGGTGCCAGACGCGTGGGTAGCGTAGGCAAGCCGTTTCCCGGAAAATCCATCGAGCTTGGCCCGGCGGGCGAAGTGATTGTCCGCAGCGCCTATCACACCAGCGAGGGATACTGGCGAGGCGAGGATGAAGGCGTATTCCTGGGCAACGGTTGCATCGCCACTGGGGATGTTGGCCGCTTCGACGTTGATGGATTCCTTTATCTTGTCGGACGTACCAAGGACGCCATCGTTTTATCGAGCGGATACAAGGTATTTCCAAGTACGGTCGAGGAGCGATTACTCGCTTCTGGTCCAATCAAAGAATGCCTCGTTTACGGACAGGGACAATCCTATTTGACTGCCCTTATTGTGCCCGCCAAAGAAGCTGTTACTGACGAGCAACTCACCAAGGCAATGGCGCGGGCGAATTCGGGCGCTCCTGTTCACGAACAAGTGCTAGCTTTCCTGCGTGTACTGGATGGACAAAATGCGCTGCGCAATACGGTAGGGAAGCTCGATCGCAGGTCGGCTCATGTCCGCTACGGTGAACAACTAAAGCGTCTCTATGCCCAGAACAAGCAGAGCAAAGATGCGATAAGAGTATAGGCGCCTTGGGGGATTCACACCTGACTGATCTTTTTCACCGTCTTCTGGATAACACGCTGGATGAGATCGTGCAGCGCGAGCCGGCGTATTTGGCGCAGTTTGTCGTCGGCGTTGCCTTGCCCGCCCGTGCCGCTGAGGATTTGATCAAGAATCAGATTATCCGCAACCATTCGGCGAGTGAGGTTGAACTGGCACTGAACGAAGGGCTTGGGTACCTCACCAGCCGCGGCGTCAGAATTTCTTCTGAAAACGGCAAGCGCGATCCGGTCGGTGACCTGCTGCTGAAGCGATCGCTGATGCTTTTTCTGCTGCCCAAGGTGAGCTTCCTCTCGAACCTTGCACGCTGACTCACGCACCCTTTGCCGAAGTTCTGGAGCGGGAGTATGATCAGCGGAAAACCTCTGACGGCATACGTTATTTTATTCGGCGCCGGGGCACGCGCCCGCTTCTGCTGATCACCGCAACTGGCATTCCACTCGTGATTTGGTCGCAGTTACTTGCCGATGAGCTGCTTGATTTTCGCATTGTTGTCGTGGAAAGCCGGTGTGCGGACTTGATTAAAGGCGGCATACGGCAGTTCGCCGAACTTCCTGAGGACGCTGAAGACATTTCCAAGGTCCTCGATGCCGAATGTCTAAGTGATGTCAGCCTCGTCGGTTGGTGCAATGGCGGCAGATTAGCGATCGAGACGGCGGCGCGTTGCGCCACGCGAATCCGTTCGCTGATGCTGGTAGCGCCAGCACTGAGCGGTTTCAAGGGCGTTCCGCGCACCCCCAGTCGATTTGAAGCCAGCATGAAAAAAGTATTTACCACGCTTTCTCAAAAGCCGCGGCTGGCCGGAATCTATGTGAATATTTTGCAGGAGCAACCGCTCGATTGGACAACGCTAGTGGACCCAGAGGCCCGCGCGTCTGCGTTGTTTGGGCTTCCACCGCGCGATCGATCTGTCGCTCTCCAATCGCCAATGGCCAATGTAGAGTCTTTGCTGAACTATGGCCGCAGGCTGGCTTCGGACGCGGCTCATCCGGTGGAAGAAGCATTTACGCGCATCGAGCAGCCAATGATGCTCATCACCGGCAACTATGACAGCCAGGTCAACAATAATTTCATTCTTTCCGTTCTCAGGAGCCGAGCATGGAAGACGCCGGTGATTCACGCCGGCATTCTGGGTGCGGGGCACTATCCGCACTATCTGCAATACCCATATTTTGGCCTCCTACTGCAGAGTTTTTTTCTCGAAGGACGATCGCCCGCCGCCACGGCGCGGGTTCAGATCGAGACGGTCTCGTGAATCGTCAGTTTCTAGCGGTCGTTCGGGCGATTGAGCGCTGGCTTTCGACCTTCGCATTTTGCAAAGCAGAGCGCAGATGGCCGGCCAAAACAGACACGTTGGGCTGTTTAAGGATCGTGTAGTGATTTCCGGGAATAGTTAAGCTGTCAACTTTTGCGGCCCAGTCTGCCCACTGTTCACTCAAATGTCCAGCCGGCTCCCTTTCACTGGCTTCACACACAACAATCTCCTGTTCCATGGGGGTTAGTTGATATTCGCGCGAGGCCCGTGCATTGCGCTGGAACACGTGGTAAAAGTCTTTCAACCTTCTTTCGGCAAGAGTTGGGTCTTGCGGCAGCACACCTGCGCTTTGAAGCTCACTAAAAATCATTTCATACTGCTGGCCTTCATTGAGCCGCAGAAATCTTTCGGCGACTTCCCGGTAGTCCTTGCCCAGCAATTGACATAGGTCCAACGCGAACGCGGTAAGCGGTGGAATCTCTTCCGCGTTTTCGCCGGAACGATTTTTTAGAGGCAAGTTGGTATCGATCAGGGCCAACATTCCAACAGCTTCGCCCTCAAGTCTCACTTGCTTCGTCATCTGCCAGGCAATCACGCCGCCAATCGACCATCCGCCAAGAAAATAAGGCCCTCGCGGTTGAACGTTGCGGATTTCCTGCAAGTACAGGTTTGCTATCCCTTCAATGGTGGCGAGGGATTCGTCGATTCGCTCTGGGCCGAGAGCCTGCACTGCGTAAAATGGCTGCTCCTCGCCAAGCGCCTCTGCCAGATCTGCGTAGCAGAACACGTGCCCGCCGACAGGATGTACGCAAAAGAAAGGAGCAGCCGCGCCCTTTCCTTGAATTTTGACTAGAATCGGCGTTTCGTCTGCCACAGTGTTGTCCTCGACAGTGAGCTGTTCAATTACTTTGGCGAGTTGTGCGATGGTAGGCGCCTCGAACAAGCGGCGCACGGGCAAGTCCACCTGAAACGTATCGATTACTTGGGCTACAACCATTGTGGCCAACATCGAGTGCCCGCCTAGCTTGAAGAAGCTATCATGCACGCCTACACGTTCGACCTCGAGTGTTTCGGCCCAGATTTCCGCCAATTGTTTTTCGATGTTATTGCGCGGTGCTACATAGGAAGGTGTATCCTCGCTGGCGCCTTCGGCTTTTTCTGCGAGCTTGATCAGTGCGTCCAGGTCTGGCTTACCTTCGGACGTGCGAGGAATCGCTGGCACTTTAATGTATTCGATAGGCAGCATTGCTTCAGGCAAACGCTCCGATAGGTATTGGCGTAATTCTTCGACGCTTCCCAAAGCATCGTCGACAAAGGCGATGAAGGCAACGAGACCTGGTTCATTCAGCCCAGTTTCTTTGCGGATCGTAACCGCAGCTTCCCGCATCTGCGGGTGTTGCACCAGTAGCGTCTCGATTTCCGCAGGCTCTACGCGCGCTCCGTGAATCTTGATTCTTGCATCTCGCCTCCCACAGAATTGCAGGCGTGCATCCACTCGTCGGCGGCACATGTCTCCGGTGCGATAGAGACGCTGCCCCTCTTGCGGTGAGAATATGTCAGGAACGAAGCTTTCGGCCGTCCGCTCAGGATGGCCGTCATAGCCCGTCGCCATGCGGGCAGTTGAAACATACAATTCCCCAAGAACTCCGTCAGGGACTGGCGCCATTTCATCATCCAGCAGATAAAACTTGCTGCCCTGTAGTAGACGCTCGGTTGGAGTAACTTCCATCTCGAGGTCCAGTCGCGTAATCCTGCTGACCAGGAGAGAACCGCAGGTTTCAGTCGAGCCATATATCCAATACACACGTTCCAGCACTTCAGGACTCAAACTTTCTCGCAGACGCTTTAATGCCGCGAACCGGTCTCCGCAGAGCATCAGCCGCAACTGCGACAGTATTTCTGAATCCTGTAGGGCCAAATCAGCCAGCGTCGCGGCGGGCACAAAGATCGCCGTGGCTTCGCTGCGCCGCAGCAGGTCAGCGAGATCTTTTACCGACGGCACCGGACGGCTGGGAAACGGCACGATACACGCACCGGCAGCCAAAGCATCAAAGATCTCGAAGGTTGCGAGCTCGTATGAAAAACTCAGAATTTGCGCGAGGCGATCAGAAGAGCGTAGCTGTATCTCCCTCCCAAACCACTTGGTGGACAAAGCCGAATGTGAAATCAAAACTCCTTGCGGCTTATCCGCAGGTGCAGATCGATATAGCACGCAAGCTAAGGCGTGGAGATCAACTGTGAGATCTGGTTCCTCTGTACTCTGCGTTGCTAATTCCGCCCCGCTGAGATCGAGATTGAGTACAGGTATCTCGGAGGCGGTGCATTCTTCAGCCCAACGCGTTTCAGAAATCACCAAGGCAACGCCAGCATCTACTGCGATCTCGCGTACACGCAGAATCGGATCTTCCAACGCTAGGGGAACAAATATCGCGCCTGCCTTCAGCACTCCCAAGACGGCCACCAGCAACTTGTCCGGTTGCTCTAACCGCACTGCTACTCGCGCCGCCGGTTTGATTCCAATGGCTCGTAGATGATGCGCTAGCTGGTTGGCCCGGTGATTTAGTTGTTGATAGGTGACGTTAATATCGTTACCAACTATCGCGGGACTATCGGGATTACTCCGTGCCCATTGCTCAACGCATTCGCAAATGGTTCTAGCTGCTGACCCCGCCAATTCCGGCGTTCGCCAGAGCTCCAGCAAAGAGCGCCTTTCGGACTCAATTAGCAGCGGTAACTCAGATAACTTTTGGTCCGGATTTTCGACGATGTTCTGAAGAAGAACCGAGTAGCGTTGGAACATTCCCACGATCGTCCCGGACTCAAACAACTCCTGGTCATAAATCACTCCGAAAGAGAGACTCGAATCTTCTTCCGCCAGAAATACCGACATATCAAACTTGGTCGAGGTAATTTCGAATTCAAAGGGTGTTAATTCTGCAAGCCCCAGCCGAAACTTAGAGCGAGGCACATTTTGCAGATTAAATGTGACTTGGAAGAGCATAGGGCCCTGGAGATCGCGGTCGGGAAGAAGTTCCTGCACGAGCCGATCGAAGGGAATATCCTGATGCGCATACGCTCCGAGTGTGGTCTCCTTTACGTTTCGCAACAGCTCATGAAAGGTCCACTGGCGCGAGAGTCTCGTTCTCATCACCAGAGTGTTAACAAAAAATCCGATCAGGTCTTCCACCTCGGGCCGCGTGCGTCCGGCAATTGCGCTTCCCACGGCAATGTCTTCCTGTCCGGTGTAGCGAAATAGCAGCGTTTGGTATGCAGCCAACAGAGTCATATACAAAGTTGCTTTGTGCTGCCAACTTAGACTCTGGAGTCGCTCCGAAAGGGCTTTTTCCAAGCGGAACATGTAAGCTGCGCCCTTTCCCGCAGGTGTGGATGGCCGCGGTCGGTCCAGCGGCAAATTGAGCGCCTCGGTTCCCGTTAACTGCGCCTTCCAATATCCAAGTAGCTCTTCCAGCACTTCTCCTTGCAGATATTCCCGCTGCCATTCGCTGAAATCCGCATACTGGATCGGTAGTTCTGGCAAAGGTGAGGGCCTACCGGAAGTAAACGTCGCGTAGAGTTGAAAAATTTCCTTCGACAACACCCCCAAAGACCATCCGTCAGAAATAATGTGATGCATGACGATCGCCATTACGTGATCGTTCTCTGCCATGCGGAGTAGTACGATCCGCCACAAAGGCAGTTCTTGCAGGTTAAAAGGAGCATCCACTGCCTTCTGCACCTGCCTTCGAACTTCGGCTTCGCGTTGCTTCTGGGAGTCAAAACTCAGCTCGATGACCGGCAACTCAACCTTTACCTCGGCAGCAATAAGCTGTTGAGGTTCGCCCTTGGTTGAGCGAAAGTAAGTTCTCAGTGACTCATGACGCCGGACAACTTCTTGTACGCTGCGGCGAAGAGCTTCCGCGTCGAAGGGACCGACAATTCGGATAGCATCGGGGATGTTGTAGAGCGCTCTCCCGGGAGCCAGTTGATCCAGAAACCACAGGCGCCTCTGTGTGAAAGACGCAGGAACCATGAACAGTTCCGGCATCGGCGCCTGCACGCCGCCGTCTGGAGGAGCCGCTGTTGTCATAATTGGGCCTCGATTTGTCTTCCCCTCTGCCCGGGGCGTTTAGGCCGATGACCGCGGAAGCATGCGAAAGTGCGATTTTCTTCCTACGCTTCAAACCTCACAAACCGTACCTCTCCGCCAACCTCAACGCGATCGCCAGTGACACGGACACGAATGCGCCCGGAGCGGTTTGAGCCGACATACTGATCGATGACCAGCCAATTGGCAGGAGCGTGTTCCCGCCGCGTCCAGGCCAACGCGGCCGCAGCGACTCCAGTGGCTGCATCTTCATTTACTCCGGCTGCAGGATTGAAAGCCCGCGCCCCTACGTCCGTTCCGGTGGGCATTCCGGAAGTTGCAAACACGTACGCGCCATTTACTCCGCGAGCCCGGCCGATCTCGGCAAGATTCTGCAGATTTGGTTTAGTATTTCTCAGCTTTTCCCAGTCGGCTACATGCACCAGCCACTTCGGGCTTCCTGCGCTGGCCACAACAATGGACGAGTTAAGAGCGATGTCGACATTCTTCAATCCCAAGGCGTAAAGAACAGATCCTGGGTCCGGTTCAGGACGAACAACAAATGGGCCGTTTAATAAGATGCTGGCGCCGTGTCCATTACGGCTGACAGCAAAGCTTTTTTCCCCAACCACGATATGGGATTCACCAACGCCGTCAGCCTCGCTCGCCGCAGCTCCCGCCGCCAGAGCACCATGCACACAGAATGGCAACTCCGCGACTGGCGTAAAGAACCGCACCACTTTCGGACCCGAGCTCGCGATAAAAACACACGTCGCTCCGCCTCGTTGGGATGCTGCTGCTTTCAAATCGGATGTCGAAGACAGATCTGGATAAGAGGTAACAACGGCGTCGTTCCCCTGTTGGCCATCCACTCCAAAGATGGAGAGCCGCATCGCTTTGGGAAAAACCGGAAGCTTCAACTCAGGCATTCAAGCCTCCCAATTGGTGGGCCTGCGTAGTCGCGGTGCAGGGAAGGCCCGGTCTCAAGAATAATTCACCTTGCGCAGGAAACATAACCACTGCGGCGACAGTTTGAACAGCACGTTGATCCGCCCGACCGTGGCAGCAGATGGAAGCTGCATCTCCATGATGCGCCAAGATGGAGAAGGCCCTCTCAGCTTCGTCGCGCGTCGAAAGGGAATCCGTCTGGCTTTCTGCCGAATATAGCTGCGGCACCATTGTGATGAGTAGATTCAACCGTAGCCTGGAATTGCGCCGTAATAGAATATGGCTCCGCTCTGCTTCGACTAACTCAGGATGCAGATAATGATTGGTGTGCAGCAAATGCAGGCTGGAGAGATTCCGCGACGCATCCGTCGTAAACTCTATTTGAATCGCGCGCTGAGTGTCCGCGACCGTGAGGCAGCGCGAACTCGCTCGCGGCAGCCGCTCCACCTCGCGTTCGACATCTGCCAGCGTAGATTGCGTTAAAAGGTGCCGTACGAGCAGATAAGGCGAGACGCCGGCTCGCCAGCCATCCGAAGCAACCATGTTGATGCCCACTGCGACCCCAGCGCTGTTAATTCCCAGATAACCGAGCAAACCCGCGAAAGTGAACATCAAGATTTCAGGCGAGCCATTCTCGGAGGCGATTCTCACGACAACCGCATGCGGTGCCATGAATGGCTGAAGATCGACAGTCTGGGCCAGCAGCGGCGTACCTCGCCATGTAGCGGCAAATAGGGAACACTCCCCCACGCCGCGCGGGTCTCTGCAAGCCTGCGCCTCGCGCCAAAGTTGGAGCAGCCAGGCATCGTCGCGAGAGATGGCTGCTCCCAGTGCGAGCCCCTCTACTTCCATCGCAATGTCCGGCAAGAAAGTGTTGACGATCTGCGCGCTCTCCCTCAAAAGATTGGCGATCACAGCAGGATACGTGGATTGGCGGGACATTGCGCAGCGCCTGCGAAGCTCATCCAGAAGCTGATGAATGTCCCGTCGCAGAGCATCACCGAGAGAGCACCCGCGTTCGCGCGGCGTTCCACCAACCCTCAGCTCCGAAAGCCGGCAATCGGTTTGCGCTTGCATTAAGAGAACAGCAATTCCTTTCTTTTGTCGACTCTATCTTTCTGGGCGCAACGTTCAGGCCGTCGCCTCAAGCTTGCAGTACTTTTGCTCAAAGCACTGGACGAGTGCCTCCAGCAAATTCCAGGGATCGTCCCCAACCTGCTGTTTCAGAGAAATCAGCATCTGCAGATCGAGGTTTGTAATAGAGGAAAGAATTTCCTGAAGCCTCTTGGGCCACATCTCTCCCAGCCACGGCATCAGGCTGTTGCGGGAAGCTTGCAATAGCGGACGAAAAGAGAAAAACGTTTCCTGCCTGCTATTCAAAAACAGGGCAATCATTTCCAAACTAAGGTTGCCTCCTCCTTTTCCCAGTCCTCCCAGCGACCCATCAAGCATGGAAATGCCCTCGTCCATTGCCGCAAGTGAATTGGCAAATGCCAGGCTAAGCCCATTGTGAGGATGAAAACCCAGAGGTATATCGATCTCATCTCTTAAAGTACGCATAATTTTACGGACCTGATGCGGAAAAAGACCTCCGTTGGAATCCGCAAGGTATAGCCAGTCAGGACTTAATGCGGCGAGCCGATCGCACAGGTTTACTAACTCCTTCATTGAATATTCACTGACGCGGATGAGATTCAAGAAGACTAAAAGGCCGGCATTGCGGGCTGCATCCACGTCTGGAGCCAAAAGGTTAAACTTCGCGGGAGGCGCAGGGAAGCGAACTCCCTTGATTCCAAGCTGTGCCAGCGCGAGATAGTCCGCTCGTGCCGCAACGCCTGGCGGGATCATCACGACTGGATTCAGCTCCGCTTGGCAGCACGCTGCCACCTCCATCAGATGATCCAGAGTGTAACCTTTTCGTCCTAAGTCGTCTGGCGTTGTCCTTCCGGGGATGAAGTAACCGATCTCGACGAACGGAATGCCGGCTTCCCGGAGCAGCCGGACAACCTGGCATGATTGATTCACCGAAAACGAAAATTCATTAACATACCCGCCATCACGAAGCGTGACATCGAGTAATCTCACCATAAGTTCCCCTATCTTGGGAGTGACTTATCCCGAGTGACGTCTGCGTTTAACTCCAAAGGTGGACAATTCTGCGCCGGACTATAGCAGAGTAAAAAGCAGTTGTACCCAGCCAAAACGTCTAGTATGCGGACCGCCGCTCGTTATTTACCAAGCAAAAGTAGTGATGCCTGTGTGTCGCCGATGGCCGCGGCTGTTATTGTTGACGACTAACAAATTATTAAGCTGTTATGCTCAGTCTTTTGTTATCTACGTATGCGTGGCCCCTTCAATCCACCTGCAATTTGCCCGATGCGCTGCAAATGATTTACTCTCGCCGCAGTCGATCATGAACTCATCCAAGACCAACTCCAGCACTGCCACGGATCGTTTTGCGCATGCGATGCGCCGGGAGATTTACGAACAGCCCCAGGCCATCGCGAAAACCGTCGATATCCATTTAAAGAATGACGTCCTATTTCCCGGAATGCTGCACGCCATCGAGAGCGCGCTTTTGACCTTGGAAAGACTGATCATTGCCGCCAGCGGATCAAGCCGTCACGCAGGTCTGGCCGGAGAGATCATGATTGAGGATCTTTCGGGTGTGGCCGTGGACGTGGAGTACGCAAGCGAGTACTGCTACCGCTCCACTCACGCCGCCGTGGACCCATTGGTAATGGTGATCACGCAATCCGGCGAAACCGCAGATACAATTGCCGCGCAACGAGAGGCACTGACCCGCGGGGTGAAGACGATCGCGGTGTCGAATGTAGCCGGGGCGACCATTCCTCAGGAAGCGAGCGCGGCTCTCATCACGGGAGCCGGTCCGGAGGTCGCCATCCCCGCAACCAAGAGTTTCACCACGCAGGTCACGGTTGTGTATCTGATGGCATTGTTCTTGGCGCGCAAGCGCGGCCGCATGACCTCCGAGGTCACTCGCTCGTATTTGCAGCACCTGTTGCAGCTTCCTGAAGCCATCGAACGCAGTCTTCGAACGTGGGACGAACTCGCGGAGCAATTCGGAGAAAAACACTTTAGGGCAGAAAAGTTCTTATATTTGGGACGGGGCGTGCATTATGCCATCGCTCGCGAGGGTGCTCTCAAACTCAAGGAAACCTCTTACGCGCACGCTGAAGGCTATCCTGCGGGGGAATTAAAGCACGGACCCAATGCTCTGGTCGATGAGAACCTTCCGGTCGTGGTGCTGGCAACTTGTGATCGCAGCGATCCGGACTCGGTTTTACGCTACCGGCGCACCCTTGACGTTATTCGGGAAGTCAGGTCGCGGCACGGCCGCGTGGTAACCGTAGCCACCAAAGGAGACGCGGAGATCACCAGCATTGCCGACGATGTATTCTTTGTTCCTGCTGCACCCGAATTGCTGTTGCCGATTGTCGAGGTAATCCCGTTGCAACTGTTTGCCTACCAGGTCGCCACGAAAAAAGGGTATGACGTTGACCGCCCGCGAAATCTAGTGAAGGCGGTGGTCACCGAGTAGCGATTCAACCATTTCTGTAGTGATTCGCGAATTGTGGCTGGCTCAGCGCCCATGTTGCCCGGCTACGAACCTTACGGGAGTTCATGCCAAACACCAACCCATCTCACATCGATCTTCAAGCTGTTGCAAAAGAAATTATGCGGCAGCACGGCTTTGAGCCCGACTTTCCTGCGGCGGTTCAGAAGCAACTGGCAGACTTGCGAGCTCGACCTCCGCAGATTAATGCTGGCGGAAGTGTGCGCGATCTCCGCAGTCAGCTCTGGTCGTCGATCGACAATGACATGTCGCGCGATCTCGATCAGATCGAAGTTGCCGAAAAATTGCCCAACGGCGATGTGAAGGTTTTTGTTGGCATCGCCGACGTAGATGCTTACATATCCAAACTCAGCGCAATCGATCAACATGCCGCCAGCGAAACGACCACGGTCTACACCGGAATCCGAAACTTTCCGATGTTGCCGGAAGAGCTTTCGACCGGCCAGACTTCGCTACTGGAGAATCAAGAACGCTTGAGCGTAGTCATCGAGTTTGTAGTCGATGGTGGAGGCCACGTGACCTCCAGCGACGTCTATCGTGCTGTGGTGCGCAATCAGGCGCAACTGCAGTACAACTCAACCGGAGCGTGGTTGGAGGGCACAGGAGTTGCCCCGCCAAAAATAGCCGCCGATCTGCAATCACAATTGCGTCTGCAGAGCGATGTGGCGCAGAAATTGAAGAGTCAACGTCAAGAAAACGGAGCTCTCGAGATTCAAACCGACGAGACTTATCCTCTGGTGCTGAACGCTCAGATCGTCGACATAGTGAAGCAGCAGAGAAATCGTGCCACCGAGTTGATTGAAGACTTCATGATCGCCGCCAACGGAGTCATCGCGCGAATGCTGGAAAAGGTTTCGTCTTTGCGCCGCATCGTCAAGCAGCCGGAGCGTTGGGATCGCATCGTTCAACTGGCGGCGGCCCACGGAGGAAAACTTCCTCCCGACCCGGATTCAAAAGCGTTGAACGATTTTCTGGTGAAACGCAGGGCAGCCGATCCCGACCATTTCGCCGACGTGTCGCTCGCTGTGATCAAGTTGATCGGCCCCGGGGAATATGTGCTCGAGCGGCCGGGCGATCCTTCAGCAGGACATTTCGGCCTTGCCGTCCAGGATTACACTCATTCGACCGCTCCCAATCGCCGGTTCCCGGATATCGTCACTCAGCGTCTTGTTAAAGCTATGCTTGCAGGGCAACCGAATCCCTACTCGGATGCCGAACTCACACAAATCGCCGCGAACTGCACCCAGAAGGGGGACGCCGCACGGAAAGTAGAGCGCGAAATGTCGAAACGGCTGGCGGCAATTGCAATGCAGCACCGCATCGGTGCAATCTTCGACGCGGTCGTCACCGGCGTAACTCCGAAAGGAACCTTCGTCCGAGCGCTGCAACCCCATGTCGAAGGATTACTGGTGCAAGGCGCGCAAGGCGTCGACGTGGGAGACAAATTGCGCGTCAAGCTAATCCGCACCGACGTGCAGCATGGATTCATCGACTTTGCTCGCGCCTGAGCGAGCCGAAGATTAGATCGGCTCCGTGCCGTCGTCGTTCATAAGATCATCGTCAAGGCTCACTAATAATTCCCCGGTCATCACGAAAGCCAATAGGCCCGGCCACACCAGCACGCTATGCTTGCCCAAGCCGTTGGTGCGGCGATAAGGCGGGAGTCTGTTTGCTTGAATGGCGCAAACTCGTTTGCGGTGTGATGATCGTCATCGTGCCTACGTCGATGTCGGCTCAGGGCACTGACCGTGCTTTGCTTCATAGCGATGGAGGCACATGGCTGAACGGGAATCCAGCGCCCGCGTCCTCCGCGATTTTTCCGAACGACTATATCCAGACGCAAACGGCTCACAGCGCGAAGATTGACGTCGAAGGATCCACCGTTATGGTGCTCTCGGACACCGTTTTGCAATTTGAGGGCGACGAACTCGTGCTCGATCACGGCAGCCTGCAGCTCAATACGGCTCGCCAAATGAAGGTGCGCGTGAATTGCATGACCGTGATTCCTGTTATAGCTGACTGGACTCAGTACGACGTGAGCGATATCGATGGCAAAGTTAAAGTGACCGCTTACAAGAACGATGTGAAGATTCACGCTCAAGGTGTGGCCCGGAGATCAAAACAGGCAGCATCGGCAGATAACATCGTGCATGAAGGTGAGCAAGCTACTCGGGAAGAGAAGTGCGGGGGTGTTGCGCGACCTGCCGGCAAGGGCCCCCTCCTGGACAGCCCCTTGGCCAAGGTCGTGGGCGCTGGTGCGATCGGTCTCACCTGCCTAATTCTCTGTCACACCGATGATCCGGTCAGTCCTTCTAAACCGTGATCAGTCTCGTCTGCTTTCTCTACATACCGCTGTGTAGACGGTCGATATCAGCATTGGTGATGCGCGTCGCATGCCGAATGTGCACCCTGCCATACGCCACTGCTTCCGGCAGAGTAACTCCCCGCTTTCCCGCAGATCTTGGGCCTCGGTGATCTGCGCTACGCCGGTATCTACGATGCTCTGGGGAATCTCAGTGCTCGCGATCGATTTACTGGACACTGCCGGAAGCTGATCTCGATAACATTTGCTGCGGGCGCACCGTAGTAAATCGGAAGCAAATCGGCCTTGGGCAGAGCGCCTACCTCAGGTACCACGACGGTTTGAGCTTCGGCTCCCGCATTGAGATCTCCGGTTGCATTACTGGCGCCGACTTCCAGGGCCGGACCCGACAGAGACACGGAGGGCGTGGAAATGGAGCGTAGGAAAAAGTTCGAAAGGGCGGATCGAGCGTCCGGTGCCGAACTCAAAGATATTGCGGACCATTAACAAAATCTGTGTCTTGGCTCGAAGCAATCCTTACTGCGTAAATAGCGACGAGCGCACAACAAAAGAAGACTCGCATGGAACCTCCACAGTACGGCTCTAAGATTATGAAACGGAGGGACCGGTTGCTGCCAGAGTCAATGGACCTATTCGTCGTTACTGTCACGGTTTTCTGCCTCAGACGCGCGCAGCGCGGCCCGATGTAAACGTCCTGCGCGCAGCACGAAAAGCATGTAGAACACAATCGCCAGATTGGCCAGGAACAAGCCGGAGCGAACCATCGTGATGCCGCGCAATAGTCCCCGGATTTCAAGCGGGAGCAGCAAAGTTCCGGATACGAGAGCAAGCCACTCCGCCCAGGTGCGTTCCTTCCATAGGCCGTAGGCCTCGGCAAAACGCAAGGCAGTGTAGGAAAAAGCCAGTTGCGCCGCCATCCATAGACGGGCATCGGTAAGATTGTCGGCAAAATCGAGAAATAGCTGCGCCCAGTGCCGGTCTGTGCTGACATGAAACAGTGCCAGCAAACTCTCGGCGATGACCCAGGCATCCTTGTGAACAAGGAGAATAGCGCTCAGGCCGATCAACATCACGAAAAGGCCTTTGACCAGTTCGAAGGCGGCTACCACCCGCAGCAAGCGTCGCTGCGCTGGGTAGGAACCGTTTATCGTTGCAGGCGAGAGCATGCAGCGGCGCGAGTATTTTCAGAGTATCACGACTGCGTGGGAGTACACACACGTTCTTCGTCGTCGACGTTGGTAACGAATCGGCTGCCGTTGGCTCTCAACTCTTTTTCGTGCGAACTGCGGCGCGGAGTTCACTCACGATCTCCCTCGATGCCCGGATCGCCGCTGCATGCTGATCCACATTGAAAGAGATGGCGCCCACGCGAGCGTGTCCGCCGCCGCCGTACCGTTCACAGATCTTCGCCAGGTTAACTACCGGTTCCTCGGGCGCCCATGGATTGGACCCGACTGAAACTTTCACGCGGAAGCTGCTCTTGCTGAGTCCCACGCTATAGATCGATTCGGGATGAAGGTAGTAAGGAACGAACTTGTTGTAGCCCTCGAGGTCTTGATCGGTGATGTCGAAAAAAATCGTGCCGTCTTTGCATTCGGTGCGCTGCCGCAGAATCTCAATCGAGATTTCGTGGCGTTTTAGAAGTGGCGGCAAAAGCGGAGCGACAAAAGGCTCCTCGAGTATAGCGGCCAGAGATTTTGTTGCCATAAGCGGGATAAGGTTAGGAACGAACCGCTGGTCGGGCGCGGATTCGATGACCATCGTCAACTTCATGGCGGGGGCTTGCATTTCCACAGCCGTCTTGGCATCGGAATAGAGAGCGCCGTCAATGATGTCGGTCCAATGAACAAGATCGGCGACCGGAGCCGGATCGAATCCAAAGCGCTGCTGCGCAATCATCGCAATAAAGCTGGTGCATGACTTGAAGGCGGGATCATAGAATTTTCGATTGCTCTGATCGCACTCGAAATGTGCTGCGTCAGCCGGCGAGAGAAACGCGCTCTCATGATGGTCAAACCACCATGTGATTTTAGGCGAACTGGAATACTTGAAGTCGACAATGGCGTTTTCGTCGCCGTTGAAATCGGATTCGTTAAAGAGTGCCCCGGCGCGATGCAGCAGTCCGGAGAAAACGAAGTCAGCGTCGCCGCGGATCCTTTCGCGATAAAAGCGTGAGAAGAGAGCGGCGGAGGAAGCTCCGTCGAAACACTTGTCGTGGTAAAAGACTCTGACTTTCAATCCGTTCCCCAATGTTCAAAAATTTCGCCGCCCAAGAACCACGCCCATTACGTTTCGGACGGCAAGGTGAAAGCTAATAGGAATGACAGCTTGGAGGAAGAAAGTCAAGAGCGCCGGCGGCAACTTAAACCGCGTTCGCCTGTTTTTCCGCCATATCGCCAATCACCGGCAATTTAAACATTTGTCCCTGATTCGCTTTCAGCAATAGAACGAGCCAGACGATGAAGCCACCGAGCCAAACCAGTGGCCACATCAGCAAGGTGAGAAAACCCATCAGGGGGAGGTGTACCAGGATGCGCAGCCCGATCCATAGAATCCACCAGCCCACATTGAAGAATATGCATTGCCATGCGTGGAAGCGAACAAAGCGGCTCCGGCTGTACGGTTCAACCACGAGAAAGACTATCGCGGGGATGATGGTAATGTAAGCCAGCATTCCGGCGACGTTATCGGCGAGTCCCGCACCGGTGCTGGCAGGGACGACCACGCCGCGCCCGCTGCATGCGGCGCATGTAGTCGCGCCATCGGCAATCTGTGTGCCACACATATTGCAAAACGCCATGAAGTTTTCTCCGAACTGGAAATTGGAACCCCGCGTTCGGTCGCGCGAATGTGATCCGCGCAACGTTGCGGAAAGGTAACAGAAAGCGGCATTCGAGGCAATCTTTCTCCGGGAGGAGCGAGAATTCGACCATGCGCTCGCGAGCGTTAAACTGCGGCTGCCTGCTTCTCTGCGAATTCCCCCACCAGCGGGAGTTTGAACATTTCGCCCTGCAGAGCCTTGACGACGAGCACGACCCAAACTACGAACAGGGCGAGGCTTACTAGCATGGTGAACAATGCAACTAGCAGGTGACCGACTACGGGAATAAAGGAGAGCAGCACGCCCGAAATCCTGAGCGCAGCACCTATCACCACCGCAACCAGGCAGAGTCCAAGGCATTGGAAGGAATGAAAGCGCACAAAGCGATTCTTGCTAAAGGGCTGCACGAAAAGAAAAACAATCGCTGGAACGACGATAAAGTAGGCGAGTGCACCAGCCAAGGTCTCCGGCAGGCCGCCCACAGTGCCGCGCGCGCGTTCAAGTGGCCGCATGGCGTGCCCACAGCCGGGACAAAAGGTGGCCTTATCGGGCATCTCCGCAGCGCAGTCGGGACAAGGGATCGGCATGAAGTCTAAACTGGCCGGCCGCCAGCGTGCTTTTGCCTGCAATCCTCACAAACGCCGTAGATCTGAAAAGTGTGGCGAGTGGTCGAATAATTGTGTGCGCGTCCGATTTCCTGCTCGAGCTTGTCCACTTCGCGCGAGAAGAATTCCACCGAACTGCCGCACTCCGTGCAAACCATGTGGTGATGGCTGCGGCGGTTGTACTGGTGCTCGTAGCGCGCGATGCCGTCGTGGAAGGCAACTTCGCTGGCCAATCCGCATTCTGCAAGCAGCTTGAGAGTGCGATAGACGGTGGTGTAGCCAATGCCGGCGTCTTTTTTCTGCACCAGGCGGTGCAGTTCGTCGGTGGAGAGATGGTCGCGGGTTTCGAGAAAGGATCGCAGAATCGTGTCGCGCTGCGCGGTCTGCTTCAATCCAACCCGTTTCAGATGCTGGTGGAGGATTCCCTGAGCCTCCCGCACCATTTCGCGAGAGATGGATGGCTGATCATCGATGCGCTTTTGCAGCATGAAAGAGTCAGGATACCACTGTGCCATCTTGAAAATGAAATTCATTTTCAGCGGCGACATTCTGTGCTGATCGGGCCGCTGAATGAGGAATGAAGTCTATTCACTCGCTGTCGTCAAACTCGGCTTTGCCGCAATTTGCACGCTCGAGCTGGGGAGCTTATTGGCGGAAGCCGGGGAGTTTGGCTTCTTGACGCCGGCATGGCCCGCTGCCGCTGCAGGAGGGCTCTTTTGCGCCAATTTCTTGCGATTGAAGTCGCGCACGATTCGTGCCACGTACGCTTTCGTTTCGTAGTAAGGGGGCACGCCACCGTATTGCTCAACTCGCTGTGGCCCGGCATTGTAGGCTGCCAACGCCTTGATCAGATCGAAGTCGTAACGCTCTAACAGTTCGCGAAGATAGCGCGAGCCGGCTTCTACGTTTGCTTGCGGATCGAAGGCGTTCTGCACACCCAGTTGCGATGCGGTCTGTGGCATCAACTGCATCAGCCCCTGCGCGCCCTTCGGCGAAACTGCACGGACATTAAACCCGCTCTCGGCGCGGATCACGCTTGTGACAAGGTCTGGGTCGAGCTTGTACATTCCACTTGCTGCGTTTACCAGTTCATTCAAATCCGACGGCTGTTTGATGTTGTTGGAAGAAGCTTCGAGTTTGGTACTTGTCACCTCGCTTGCCACTTCTTCGAAGTGATCGATCTCAAGTGTCGGTACATCGACGAAGCTTGACCCATCTCCATTCACAAACAGCCGGGTCACATCCCCAATCACTTGCCGGCGCTCATGGCGAATTTCAAACCCATTGCGGAGCACGGCGGACTCGGACGCATGGCAGGGAAGCGCGGTCAGCGCGATTAGAGCGGCCAGCGCTACAAATCCGGCAATGATGATGGATCGCTTCATCCGTGAAATCGACACTGAAACTCAGTATTCCAACCGTGCGCTAAGGGAGTGCGAATCACCCCGCGACCACTTCCGTCAGGGCCGCCGCCACGCCGCAGCTATCATTACCCAAGGTTACCTTCCAGCCGCGTCCGCGTAGCTCTGCACAAGCATTCCCCATGATAACCGGATATCCAGCAAACTCAAGCATCTCGACGTCATTGTGGTTGTCACCGATGGCCATGACCTGCTCGGGCCGAAAACCGCGATGGGCAGCCCACCGGGACAAAGCATGCCCCTTGGAACAACCCGCATTCAGCACGTCGATCATGGATAGATTGCGCTCAGGATATTCGGTGCGAAGCACGGTCATCCGGTTGCCTATGCCGGTGGCTTCCAAAGCTTGCAAGGCTGCGGCCATTCGCGCCATCGAACCGCAAAACATCACTTGCACCGGGTCTGTCACCAACGAATTCTCGATAGGAACAACAAATTCGATGTATTGCATGTTCTTCTCCAGCCACCGCCGGATGCTGGTGCTCAAATCGTCGAGGTGCTCCAGCACAATCGCACCTCTGGTTTCCGTATCAAAGGTTAGAACGGTGTTGCCGCGAAAGTCTTGCATTGCCCCGCAAAGGTCGCGGCACAGTGCAAGCGGCATCATGTCGCGATGGAAAGTCTCGCCCGCCAGCGACCGGGTTACCGCCCCATTCGAGCTGATTAGCCACAAATCGAATCCCAACTGCTGTGCGATTGGCAAGGCAAACATGTGCCGTCGGCCTGTGACTAGAACGATTTCGATGCCCGCTGCATGGGCACACCGCAGCGCGGCCAAGTCGCCCTCGGAGATTTGAAATTGTGGATTGAGCAAGGTGCCGTCAATATCTGTGGCAATAAGGCTTATGGAATTAGGCGTCTGGCTTCCGGCGTCCGGCTTGGGCAAACAAGTAACTTCGGGCACCCCGTTATTGTGACATACCATGTCGGTTGATCCGCAACTCACATGCTATATTCGGTTTCGCATGGGATCGCTTTTCTTTTTCTTGCACGGCTGGGGTTTTTTGTTGCAGGCGTTTGCCATCGTGCACTTCATTCGCCGGAGACCGGACACTTACTGGATTTTTGTCATTCTGTTTCTGGGATGGATCGGGGCGGTGGTTTACATCGTGGCGGAGGTAATTCCAGACGCGGGATTGCTGCGCGGATCGTTTCAGGCATTTCCGCGGCGGCGTCGCATTCGCGAACTGGAGCGGGCAATTCTTGATAATCCTTCAGCCGGGAATTACGAAGAGCTGGGTCTGTTGTATCTCGACGAGGGCGACTTTGCGCGGGCGCGGGGATGCTATGACCGTTCTATTTCGCAACGAACAGATTCGGTGGATCCGTTTTACCGGCGCGGAGTGGCGGAAGTCGAATTGGGAGATTTCGCCGCAGCCGTGCCCGATCTCGAGCGGGCTGTCAGTGCCGATCCTAACTACGACTTCCAGCGCGCAGCAGGGCTTTTAGCTCATGCGTATGCTCAGACCGGGCAGTCCGAAAAGGCTGATGCGCTTTTTCAGCAAGCCACGAAGACTTCCACAAGTTCCGAGACTTATTACAACTACGCGCTTTTTCTTCATGCGCAGGGCCGCAACGACGAAGCGCGGCAATGGGCCCAGAAGATTCTCGACAAGCGACCCAGCATGCCGGCTTACCAGCGGCGTCGTGAGCGTGCCTGGTTCCGGAAAGCTTATGCACTGCTGGCGCGGTCGCGGCTCTGAGTAATTCGAAACGCGCTTGATAACGCTTTTCGCCGTGGTAATGAATGAATATTCGAGCAGTGCCGATTAGTAGCGGTCGTTGGTGTTGATGTTGAATCCAAGGATGGCGTTTATCTCGATAGGCTGGCCACCGCGCATGGCCGGGCGGAATTTCCAGCCAGGGAGAGCGGCAATGATTTTTGCGGTCATGACTGCGGGGCCAGGTTCGAGGACCTGAAGATTTTTCAAGTTGCCGGAAGCGTCCACTTTGCACTTCACCACGACGCGGTTATGCGGAAGGTCTTTGGGCAGTTCGGTGCGCAAGCCCTGCGGTCCCATTAATGGTCCAGTGCGGCCTCCAGAGCCGGGGCTGACTTCGGCGAATTGCATTACCGCTGTGCCTGATGTCGTTTCGACGTAGACGGTGTAGTTGTCGCCCGGCAGCTTTCCATAGAAATCGAACGCCCCCCCCGAACGCGATGTCGCCACGATTGTGATGGCCGGGCCTTTATCTCCCTGCACGGAAGAGCGCTCTGGAAGTGTGGGATTGTTGGTACCTTCGCCACCAGAGCCGAAGCTCGGCAAAGTTACCACGGTGCTGCCGCCGCGGACATCGACTCCAGGTACCGAAGGGGAACCGCTCGTTGCGTTCCCAGCTCCACCGGGGCCCGGCGTAGGGGAGATCCCGCCGTGGGCATTCGGATCAGAGCCGCGGCTGGCCCCAGTCTTGCCAGCCCCCGAACCCTCCCCGGTTAAGCCACTGCCGGGGCCATTGCCCGAGCCGATACCTGAGCCATCACCGAGGCCGCCGAGGCCCGGCTTGTCGCCCCCGCTGGGCGACATGGCGAGCGAACCTTTGCCACCGTTTCCGGGTAACCCAACAGTCGAGCCGGGCTGGGACGATAAGACAATTCCAGAATTGTCGCTGTTGCCGTTTCCACCTTTTGATGGGGCGAGCACCGACCCCACATCGCCAGGACCGCCGAGGCCTGCGCCTTTTCTGCCGCTTCCAGAGCCGAACGGAGTGGAACCGCCGCCAAGGCCCGGCGGTGGAGGGATCACGTTGCTGGCGAGAGTGTTGCCGCTTCCTGTTCCGCCTCCACCTGCGCCACCGCCAGAGACGGACGGCGGTGGAGGAATCACATTTGTGCCGGGAGAATTGTTCGGAGCGCCGCGCCGCGCGCCAGAGGATCCTCCCGCGGCGCTTCCGGAACCTCCAGCCGACGGGGGCGGCGGAATAATGTTGTTGCTGGCAAGTCCCCCGGCGGTTCCATTCGGGCTGCGGGAAGCTCCAGACGCGCCACCTGAAGACACATTCGGAGGAGGCGGCACCACATCCTGCGTTCCGAAAAGCTTTCCAATGATGCTGCTTACGAGTGAAGTATTGTTAGTGGCAGTCGGCGGCGGAGGGACAATGCTCTGCGATGTGCCGGGTGCACCGCCGCTCTCGAGCCTGCGCAATTCACGCGTGGACTCTGCGGAAGGTGGTGGCGCGATCACCGAAGGAGCAGGCATGTTTAGTTTCGCCGTGCGATCACTCTCCCGCTCCGGAGCGGAAACCGGCGGAGGAACGACCGCTGTGCTGTTCATCTGCACTCGGGACGGCGACACTTCGCGGCTGGCGGACGTAGGCGCGGGCGGAATCACGCTCCCTTGCAAATCTGGAGTGGAGCGGCCCCGATCGTGTGAGACGCGGCTGGGCGCGGGCGCAACAACGTTCGAGTTCAAAGCAGGCGCGGTAAGCGTCCGGTCACGCGATATATTTGGCGCGGGAGCGATGACGCTGGAATTTAATGCTGGCGCCACCAGTGTGTGCTCGGACTGGACGCTCGGCGCGGGAGGCACAATGGCCGCATTCAGCATGGGCGAGTTGCGAGCCTGGTCGCGAGAAACATTGCTCGCCACGGGAGCGACCACATTTTCAGAGAGGCGCGGAGCGATCAGAGAAGAGCGCAAGCCCTCGGCCGACGGTGCTCCGGGAGCTGCCTTCATAGCCAACAGGTTGGCGACTTCGGCGCTGGAAGAGGGAAGTTTAAGGTTGGGAGCGTCGACCACTTTGGGAGCCAGCGAGGTGCCGCGAGCTACGCGGATCGTCTGCGTACGGTGATGAGCCTGGCGGCCACCAGCACGGCCAGTAGTGCCAGCTTGCGCGCCGCCCACATCCTGAGTGCGCGGCAATTCGTCGCCGGAGTAGTAGATCACCTCGTAGGGAACAAGTTTAGGCGCGGCGTAAGGACGCATACGGGCAATCTGCCGCGGAAGAACCATCACAATGAAAAGCAGAAATGCTTCCAGCAGTAACGCGGCGGCCGTGCTCCGATGAGAAGAAACACCGTGCGGCGCTTCGCCTGCCAGGCGCGACCCCGAGCGAGCAAACGCCGGGCGGATGGAAGTAACGAACTCTTCCCAGCGCGGCGACCACTCCACAAGGAGTTTCGGCGCATCATGGACAAGGATCTCGGTCCGTTCGAGTTGGAGCGTTTCGGTCAAGCGTGAATCTCTTTTTCCCGGTTTACGTCGTCTGGATTTATGCCTGGGGGAATGCCGGGGGCAGAGCCGCCGGACCGCATCTTGATTTCAATTCTATCTCCTAACATGGTTCCTGTTGAAGAGGTGGTATATGGAGGCAATTCCAACACCGACCTTGCCTGCATCCGCACAGGAGCGAAACGCCATGGCCGAAGATTGTGCTCGATATGTATCACCGTGCTGGAGTGGTCGAGATAGACCACGTCGATCGCGAAGCGCATTCCAAGCGTATGTACGCCCCGGCAGGGCTGAATCCAGAGTCCGCCACCGTTGAGGAAATCCAGCTCGGAGGTTCCCAGCAGGCCACGCAATCGGGACCAATGCGTATCGGCTACCGCCAGTTCGGTAGCAAGGTAACGCTGGCGGGTTTGGTTGAAAGCGTGGCCGTGCGGGACGACTTCCGACATAAAGCTCCTGATTCTCTTCCGCTTGGTTATCGCTGCAACAACTTCGTATTCCCTGGCGATTAATTCCGGCGTTCACTTGCCGGCCAGGGAGTGATACGCCTGAATCAGCGCGGGACCAATCGTGACGAAGAGAAACGGTACCAGAATGAATATAACCAGAGGAGGAACCATCTTAATTGTAGTCTTCGCAGCCTGCTCTTCGGCGCGTTGCCGGCGGGCAGTCCGCAAGGAGTCCGAATGCACGCGCAGGGCCTGGGCCACGCTGGTGCCAAAGCGATCCGTTTGGATCAAAGTACCAACCAGAGATCGAATGTCATCCACGCCGGTACGGTCAACGAGATTACGCAGCGCTTCGGCACGGGGTTTGCCGGCCCGCATCTCGAGGTTCACCAAATGAAACTCATCGCTTAGGTCAGGATGGGCGTGGTGAAGGTCTTTTCCTACTCGCATTAACGCCTGGTCCAGGGCCAAACCAGCTTCCACGCAAATTACGGTGAGATCGAGAGCATCGGGCAAGGCGAGGCGAATACGCTGCTGGCGATTCTTGATCATGCGCTTCAGAATGAAACGCGGAATGAAGAAACCGAGTGCGGGCCCGCACACCAACAGAGGCATGCTGCCGACGCCGGAGAATACGATGACGCCCGCCAGGCCCAGAAACGCCAACAGAAGACGGGATCCAAAATAGTAGCTGACGTGACGCGAGTCCCGGAGTCCGGCCTGAATCAGCCATGCTCGGGTGCGGGAAACGTCAGACGGAGAGAGTGGAATGGCCTTGCTGAGCGGATCGAGCGCCTGCTCGATGCGCTCCTTCACTTTCATCGCAGGCGCTTCCTGGGCTTGGGCCGGCTGTCCGCCCAGAGCGCGCAAACGGGCTCCCAGCACGGAGCTGGGGGTCGCCACGGCGGCGCCGAACGAGAAAACCACCAGCACCACGGTGACGAACACGACGATGGTTAATATCAAAGCCGTCATTTATGCCAAGAATTTACTAAAAAAATCAATGAAATAAGTATAATATTTTTTATGCTTATAGCAGCAATTATTAAACCTCACCTTCATACCTGAATCTTAATAATCTTCCGGATCACAAAATAACCCGTAGTTTGCAAAGCAATGCTGATGACCAGCAACGCGTGGCCCAGGGGATCGACAAAAAGTGGCCGCACAAATTCGGGGCTGAAAATCTGGAGAATCGCCACCACCGCCGGAGGCATGGCCATGAGCAATGCCATCGTGAGCCGGCCTTGCGCCGTATGAACCCGCACCTGGCGCTGAATCTTGAAGCGCTCGCGAATAATAGACGACAGATTACCGAGAATTTCCGCAATGTTGCCGCCGGTTTCGCGCTGCAGCATCACGGCAGTCGCGAAAAATTTTATGTCGACCAGTGGCACTCTCTCGGTGAAATTCATGAGTGCGTCGCGAACCGGCATGCCGAATTTCTGCTCTTCATAAAGCTGGCGGAATTCGCTGGCCAAAGGCTCCGGAACTTCGCTGGAAATCATTTCGAGAGCGGTAGTAAAGGCGTGTCCGGCGCGAACGGCACGCGCCAGCGTGTCAATCGCATCGGGAAAAAGCTCCTCGATTTTTTCAAAGCGCTTTTGGCGGCGGAAGGAGACGATCGAATAGGGAATGATTAATCCGATGACGAGTCCCACCCACGCGACCGCGGGATTCTTGCTCCAAACCAGGGCGATGAACCCACAGCCAACGCCACAGGCCAAACAGAGCAGCAGAAAGTTGCCGGCGCGAACTTTCATGCCCGCCTGTACCAACGCCTCCTGAATGGCCGAAACGCGTTCGGAGCGCCGCAGTAAAGCATCGAAGGCGGAAATCTTGCTGAGTTGCTCATCGCGAAGCAGCGCGAGTTCCGCATCGGGCTCGCGCTCCGGAGCTTTCTGAACACTTGCGAGCCGGTCCTTGATCAGCCGAGCTTGGGCATTGCGCTGGTCGAGCAGCGACGCCGCAACGAATGCTATTACGGCTACGACGATGAACACGAGAACTGCGATGAGCGCTGGCATGGCAAAATCTCTAAAGCCGCATTCTTACTCTCGACCTGCTTGTGGACATCAAACTTCTGTTCTGGACTCAAATAGCGCTGCGCGCAGGCGTGCGCCGTAAGTCGCCAACCGATCAGAGAAATGAGGGCGGACCCCGGTGGCACGGAAAACTCCACGGACCTTGCCGGAATCGTCGATGCCGCGGCGTTCGAACACGAAAATATCCTGCATGGTGATGATATCGGTTTCCATTCCGCTGACTTCGGAAATCGCGATGACCTTGCGCGTGCCGTCGGACAAGCGCGCGATCTGCACTACGGCATGAATAGCGGAAGAAATCTGATGGCGCACCGCGCGCTCTGGAATATTCAGATTAGCCATGGAAACCATGTTTTCGACGCGTGACAAAGCGTCACGCGCCGAGTTGGCGTGGACCGTGGTGAGCGAGCCTTCGTGGCCGGTATTCATGGCCTGCAACATATCGAAAGCTTCTTCGCCGCGGACTTCGCCAACGATGATGCGGTCGGGCCGCATACGCAAACTGTTGATGACTAACTGCCGCTGGCGGACTGCGCCCTGACCTTCAATGTTTGGCGCGCGCGTCTCCAGGCGCACCACGTGGTCTTGCTTGAGTTGCAATTCGGCGGCGTCTTCGATGGTGACGATCCGTTCGACGTTCGGAATGTAGCCCGAAAGCACATTGAGCAAGGTTGTCTTGCCGGCGCCGGTTCCGCCTGAGATCAACAGGTTCAACTTTCCCTTGACCATGGTCGACAACAGTTCGAGCATAGCCTCGGTCAGAGAGTGGTTCTCGATCATGTTGCGGGCCGTCACTGGGTCGCGACCGAAACGGCGAATGGAAAGGCAAGCGCCATCGAGAGCCAGCGGCGGAATGATCGCGTTCACACGAGAGCCGTCAGGGAGGCGAGCATCCACCATGGGAGAAGATTCGTCCACACGTCGGCCCACGCGGGAAACTATGCGCTCGATAATCTGCATCAAGTGCTGATTATCCTTGAAGGATAGCCCAGTCAATTCGAGCTTTCCGGCGCGCTCAACGTAAACCCTGTCGAAGCGATTGACCAGAATGTCAGAGATGGTGTGGTCCTTGAGCAACGGCTCGAGCGGGCCCAGACCAAAGATTTCGTCGAGAATCTCGCGCGACAGCCGCTCACGTTCCGCAAAGCTGAGTGGAATAACTTCGCTGTTTACTGAGTTGCGAATGAGAACAAGAACTTCTTCGCGCGCCGCTGTGCTGGTGCTGCGGCCGAGTTTTTCCAGGTCGAGCCGGTCGAGGATCTTGCGATGCAGATCCGACTTTACCTGCTGGTACTCGCTGCGCTCGAAGGTTTGCAAATTCGCCATAAATTCTTACACGGTCTTAAACAGCGACCAGGCTGCGCGTTTCACATCAACGTCATTGCGGGTCAGTTCCTGTGCCAGCCCGGAAAAACAGCGGGCAATCTCGGTGTGGCTCTGTTCCATCACAGGGGCGCCCCGATCGATCGCCGAGGAGATTGCGAAATACTGGTTCGGAACGCGCCACAACAGCTTGACGCCGGCGGCGTTCTCTGCATCTGCTTCGGTAAAACCGGGAACCTTGCGGAAGCGGTTAAGCACCAGTCGCACGCGCTCGCGGTTTCCTGTCTCTCCAAGATATTGTTGTACTCGCGCCGCGCTCCACAAAGAAGCCACATCTGTGCATGCGACCAGCAGCACACACTCGGACAAATTGGAAACCAGGCGGCTGGCGGCGTCAAGGCGCGAGGAATTATCCACAACTACATAGCGGTAATGCGAAACCAGCATGTCAAATAAACGAACGAACTCGGTGGTGGAGGGCTCGATGGCCGCAGGTACATTGGTCCCAGCCAGCAATTGCAGACCGCCGCTATGCCGGGTCATAAAACTTTCGAGCAGGGAACTATCCATGCGGTGCAGATTGCGAGTAGCGTCGGCCACCGTGAACAAGGGCTTGAGATTGAGATGCAGTGCGGTGTGCCCAAGCGGCGCAAGGTCGACCAGCGCCGTTTGCCCGTGCGCCGCCTGCAGCGCGAGCGCGAGATTCACTGCGACAGTAGTAGACCCACTTCCGCCTTTCGCATTGACCACGGAAAAGACCTTGCCGCGCGGACCTTCTTTCTGCACGCGCCGCTGTGCAGTGGTCAGTCGAACAAAAGCTTCCAGAAGATCGGTGGTAGTGGTAGGGCGTTCGATGAACTCGCGCGCTCCCGCGCGCATGGCAGTCACGATGGTCTGCGGCTGATTCAGACTGCCGATGGCGAATACCGCGGCGTCTGGCAGTTCCTGATGCAGAAGTTCGATCGCGCGCATGGCGAGCGTAGGATTATCCACCGGAATATCGACCAGAATCACATCAGGAGTGGCGGCCTGTACCCGGCGCGTCACGGGATCGGTTGCCGACACCGGAAAGTTGGCGCAGCTATGAACCGTGCGGGCCACGCTGGTGCCGTCAACCAGCACTTGCAGCACGGTGCGCTGCTCATTGTCGGTGGCTACGATAACGACTGATAGCTCGGCCATTGCCTGCGACTTCCCCTACTGTTTCAATCCAACTTTGAAATGCCTTCATGTTCTTTGCGGGACCCTCACGAACCCGCATCGACAAAGACGATTACTTGCCCGAAGGCTTTTTCCCGTCGAACTTATCCTTATCCATGAACGGTTGCGGATTCTTCGGTCCAGGCGGCGTTTCGTTGTTGGGCGAAATCCGATGCACCGTGCACAGAACCATGAGTTCAGAATTGCTCTTCTGAATGCTCTTACTCTTAAAAAAGTTGCCCAGGATCGGAATATCGCCCAAGCCTGGAACTTTGTTCCAAATATCGGTGGCGCGGTTGTCGATCAATCCCGCAATCACAAAACTTTGCCCGTCTCGCAATTCGAATTCGGTCTCCGCCTTGCGCGTGCTCAAGGCTGGGATGGTGAAACCGGAAATGGTGAGTGCATCGGCAAAATCCAGCGTGCTGACCTCAGGCGCGACGGTCAGGTGAATGTTGCCGTTCGGCATGATCACCGGGGTGAATTCCAACTTCACGCCAAATTCCTTGAAGGAGATGGTCACGGCGGTAAAGCCGGCGCCGGGCTGAACGATAGGGAAAGGGAATTGGCCTCCGGCGAGAAAACTGGCTTTCTTGCCGTTGACGGCGATGAGATTCGGCTCCGCCAGAATCTGCAACAAATTCTTGCTTTGCAGTGCTTCGAGCACGGCACCCAAATGAATATCGGGGCGGAACAGAAACATGTTCAGAACATTGCTGACGGTTTCGTTGGATTGGAATGGCCCGGTGACTCCAGTCGTATCACTAATCGCCTGAGAGCCAAAGCCACCGTACTGGCCGGTGGTAACAGTTCCGATCGTATTCCCCGCACCGGTGGAGAAAACATTCACGCCAAGTTGCGTAGTGGCAGAGCGATCGACTTCGGCGAACTTCACTTCCAGCAGAACTTCCTGCGCTCCTACCGGCCCGAATGTGAGCACATTGACAACATTCTTCGAATAGGCAGAAGCAAGCTCTCCGGCGCGCTTGGCAACATCTTCAGTAGTGACGTGCCCGGAGAGAACAATAGCAGCGCGCGAAGGAGTAACCGAAATCTGCTCCTCAGGAAAAACGCGATGTTCTTCTTCAGCGCAGGCGCTGACATCGACATCCACGCGCAGATCGAAGCTGCGCGAACGCTCCAATTCGTCCCAGATGATCAAGGAAACCTCGCCCGGGGCGCGGCCATGGACCAGAATCTGGGTGGGAGTGACGGGGTTGGCGAAAGCAACGCTGGGATCGGTTACTGAGATCCGCTTGATCGTTTCGGTCGTATTGATGAGCAAAGACTTGCCGACCATCACCCGCAGGGGCGCAGAACTTTGTGACTGCGTCGACTGCGGAGGAAGAGTGGTTTGGCTGATGCCTGGCGGAACTGTTTCCTGCGGCGTTGGATCGGGCTGAGACGCGGGTGGTTGCGCCTGTGCCAGCGCGAGCACTGGCAACAGGAGCCACAGTGCGGCAGTCATCAAAAATGTCGTGCGAACCTTCATCGTGTGATTCCTCTCCACATGAGGAAACCTGCAATGCCGCAACTGGACGGGCAGGTCAAACCTACTCTCCGACTACTTGGGGTCTTCACCGCTCTGTTCCGGAAACTTGACCACGTCCGGCGTCTTTTTGTCACCTTGATAAACCTCGATGCTGAGGACTGAAGGAGAGGGGGGTGGTACAGTCTTCAGCGATTGTTTGATTGGGCGAACATGAACCGGCGGCGGAGCTGCCTGCGGAGTGCCGCCCTTATAGAGTCCCTTAGCGTTGGCGGCGGCCACTTCATCCTGCCGGGTATCCAGCGGATTACGCAGGGCAAGCTGAATGTGACCTTCGGAGCTGGCCAGAGTCAGGCGTTCCGCATCGTCAGGTGAAACCAGAAGCGTGATTACTGGCGTATTCTGAGCTTCTCCAGCGGCATTTCGTTCCAGCTTGTTCCCGGCGGCAATCACGGCTACGTTTTGCAGCACTGTCGTCGTCTGCGGCTCACTGCCACCGTTCGGCGTACCCGTCAGCAGAACGTCGACTCGAGTTCCTGGGCCGGTAAAACCGGCCACCGAGACCACTTCATTCACCCGCACCGAAACCGCACGCATTCCCGGAGGAATCAACGACGGCAGTCCTGATCCCGCATTTTCAGGAGCCAGCTTGCTGGGCAGAATGAATTCGCCCTTGGAAATGGGGAGGATCACGCCGCGGCCCATGACTTTCGAGCGCTTGTTGAACGTTCCGGTGGGGAGAGCCGAGGCTGGGTATCTCACCGTATTCACGTCATGCTCTTCAACCCTGGCTCCGACCTGAATGTCGTCAGCGGCTACAATCACGTCTACACCGGGCTCGGCATTCGACGCGCCTCTTGCTTCCAGATTTTTGTAGACGAACAGACTGACCACAGCTCCAAAGGCTAGGGCCACAATTCCGATCGTCAACAAACGTGTGCGATTCATAGAACTCCATCAGGACAAGCAGGCGCGTATATCCTCACCGTAAACGGGCAAGAATCGGCCTTTGTTTCTACTCTGCGGTGCAAACTTTACTGAATCGAACTGGCTACGTTGGAGAAGACATTATTCGCGTTCGAGCCGATCAGCCGGATGGTGCCCACGACAATCACCAGGATCACAGCCAGCATCACGGCATATTCCGCAATATCCTGTCCCTCTTCGTCATGCCAAAATCTTCTCAGATGCTCCATAATTCTTAAAACCTCCTAGAAACGTCAAGCTTGCTCTTGCCACGTGTATAGGCGGGGACAAATGGACACGATTACGGGTAATACATTCCCGTTTCCTTGCAAAGTCCTCTGGCGATTTGTCCCGACCACGATTCCCACCATAATACCCTGCGAAATGGTAGGAAGTGTAATTTATTGCATCTCTCCGGTGACTACGGTGCAACTTTCCTTTCGGCCCCTTCCCTGGGAGACTGGAGAACAACCCCCGCGGTTTGCTCGAGCGGAAGGGGCGGAAAGGGCGAGAATCATTGCTTGGGAATCCTCATAAATGATGCTCCAGCCGGGAGCGCCGCGCAGCCCGACTGCCAGCGCCGAGTCGGGTGGAACTAGGGCGGTCCTTATATCCCATCGCTCCAAGTCCGTCTGCCATCCGCGCTTAAATTGATAGGTGTCTGCAAACTGGTCGAGCAGCCATCCATCCTTGAGTTGACCGCAAGTCGGACCCGCATAAAGGTCGGCCCGTCCGTCGATGAAGACGCGAGTGGATGGGTAAAGCTTCCAGATAAGATACCCTCCCCAATCGTAATCGTTGAAGATTGGTCCCGCAGGCGGGTGCCTCTGAAGGAAGCTGACGGCGCCGGCCGGGAAGTGCCGCATCTCTGTTAGCGGCTCGTTACGAATTACCTGGGCTGCGTGGATGCCGACAAACGTCACCATCGAAAGAACGATTACCGCGTTGAGAAAAGTGCGGAATCCTTGCACCGGAAGCTGACGCAAAGCTTGGGAGCTGCTCCGCGGCCAATTTCCCAGCCTCTGGCAGATTAGAGGAGTCGCGATCAAGACGAACAAAGGCATCAGGCGGATCGAACAGAGCCCGGCATAAAAGCTAACCAGCAATAAGAGCAGATCACGAGGACGCACCCGACGTCGAGACCAACTGATCGCGGCAAACGTTACCAGCACCAACAATAGAAACAGCAAATACTCGCCGCGATGGAAATTGGGCGAAGCCCATTCCGCGATGTATTTCTGCATTGCCGCCGAACGCAGAGTTTCGATTGGATAAACGAACATCCGCAGGCCATTCGGATTCAAAGGCACAATTAACACGTCGAAGAACAGTATCAGCACCTGCATTTGCAGGCGTAACGCGCTCTGGGGAGCGCAACCAAGAGCGCGTTCGATCAATCCTCCTGCAAAGAAAAATGCCGACAGTGCCAGTCCCACTGCGAAGCCGGCGTGCAGATTTACCCAGAGCAGCGTTAGCGGCAGAGTCCACCAGAGGACTCTCGGATAGCGTTCGGATCGATCGAGAATCAGCAGCCACAGGCTCGTCAATAACAAAGAGATAATCTGCGGCCGCACTCCCCAGAGGGGCGCGGTAGTCCAAGCCGCCAAGAACGTGGCCGCACCTGCTACATAGGGGGTGTTGCCGCAGCGTAAGTAAAGCAGGAAAAATGCAGCGCACACGATCGCGGCGAATGTCAGGATCAAGCCACTCGATCCCGTTGTACGTTGAAGTTCGTAAAGAAAAAGTTCGCTAAGCCACTCGTGGGCGACCCAAGGCTGCCCAGCGCGAGTGTAAGAAAAAGGATCGGTGTGCGGAACGCTTTGGTGTTCGGCGATGAACTGCCCAGTCTTCAGGTGCCACCAGACGTCCGGATCCGTGATATTCCGCGCCGCCATACCAAAAATGCCGAGGAAGAGGACTGCTAGAAAAATGCGCGAGGTGTGGAGCGGTCCTGTCATCGAGGTCATCGTAGCGCACTTCGTGTGCACGAGGTACAATCGCGACCCACAGTGTCTGTCGAGGAAAAACAACCCGCGCTGGCGAGCAGTTCCAGATTCCGCCGGCGGCTTGCGCGCTTATTCATCGCTGGTATGTTTTGGCTGAACATGCTGTTTTTCATCCATACCCGCGAGGGCATTAAGAGAGGATATCCGGACTTCACCGTTTTTTACACAGCGGGAACAATTTTGCGCGAGGGACTCGGCCGCCAGCTCTATGACAGTCAGCTCCAGTATGAGGTGCAGCAGCGCTTTGCCGGGCATATCGCCTTTCGACATGGACCTTTGCCTTATATTCACCCGCCGTTTGAGGCGGCAATTTTTGTTCCGTTAACACGACTACCTTATCCTCAGGCATTTGCCGCCTGGGATTTGTTGAATGTGGTTGCGCTTCTGGGCGTCGGTTTGCTTTTGCGCCGGTCGGTCGGCGCGCTCGATTCGATTCCGCCTTGGAAATTTGCGCTCGGGTCGATTGCCTTCTTTCCGGTTTTCGCCTGCTTATTGCAAGGCCAGGATTCTATTCTGCTTTTGTTGTTTTGCACGCTGGGATTCAACGCGCTTAAAAAAGATGCGGATGTGCTGGCAGGTTGCTGGTTCGGCTTGGGAGTATTCAAGTTTCAGTTTATTGTTCCGATTATCCTGCTCTTTATCATCTGGAAGCGGAGACGCGTGGCTCTCGGTTTCGGAGCGGTAGCGATAACCCTCGTGCTCGCGTCGATCGGGCTGGTAGGAAAATCGACACTGCTGCATTACCCAGAATATGTGCGGGAAATTGTGAGTGCGACACGGTTAGGTGCCGTGCCTTCCGATCTTCTGCCGAACCTGCACGGACTGGCGCTGGGTTGGCCAAAACCTTTCTCGGGAGCTCTCGGCATAGCATTGGCGGCGGTGAGTTCGCTTCTGCTGTTTGCGTTCGCGGCCGTGAAGGGATGCGCTCCGGCGCGGCCAGGAAAATTGGAGCTGCAATTTTCGCTAGCCATCGCAGTGTCCGGGTTGATTGGCTGGCAGACGAATTCGCATGATCTCAGCCTGCTCGTGCTTCCGCTCGTGCTGATCGCGGACTACTCTCTCCGTACGAAAAAGGAAAACATGGTCCAGAACTCCACTCTTTTGCTTCCTGTTCTGCCACTCTTGATCAGCCCGCTGTGGCTGGTGCTGTGGTTCGTGATTGGCAAGGTGAATCTAATCGCGGTTCCGATGTTGTGGTGGGCATGGAAGATTGGCGGCGAATTATCGAGAACCTCGGATTTTGATCTTTAGATCCAGCCGTGATTGGAATTGGTTTGATAGCTGTGACAAGAGGCAGTTGTTGCGAAACTCGAAAAGAACAGGCTGGGCTTCGCGGACTTTGAATAAATCCTTGCGATCAATAGTGCTTCTAATACTGGCCTTGCTCGCGACGGCTAGCATGTGGTTCTACGTAAACAACATCCTCCGTGCCCATCAAATTGCCGACGCCAAAACCCGGCAAGTGCCACGCGGCAATCTCTCCGATCTTTATCCGCGCTGGTGCGGAGCCCGTGAACTTCTGCTGCACCATCGCAATCCGTATAGCCGCGACGTCACGCTCGAAATTCAGGAAGGATATTACGGGCGGCGGCTGGACCCGGCACGACCGAATGATCCGAAAGATCAGCAGGGGTTCGCGTATCCGGTGTATGTGGTGTTTCTGCTGGCACCGCTGGTCTGGGTTCCGTTTCCAGCGCTGCTGGTCGCGTTCTATTGGCTGCTAACGATATTGACCGCCATCAGCGTACTTCTTTGGCTGCGCGTATTGAAATGGCCGCTGCACGCAACGGAGGTTGTAGTCTGTGTCACGGTAACCCTTGGGAGCTTTGCGGCAGTGCAGGGGATCAAGCTGCAGCAATTAAGTCTTCTGGCCGCCGCTTTGATGGCGGGTGCGGTCGCTTGTGTGGCGGGTGGACACTTATTTATCGGCGGAGCGCTGCTAGCCCTGGCAACGATCAAGCCGCAACTGGCATGGGCTCTGGCGGCATGGTTGCTTTTTTGGGCTGCGAGCGATTGGCAGAATCGGCGGAGGTTAGTTTTTGGTTTTGCGATGGTGATGGTACTGCTGCTTGCGGGCGCGGAGATCGTCCTGCCCGGCTGGGTGGGCATGTTCACTGATGCAGTGGGTCGATACCACGAGTACACCCAGAATCGGTCTGTGCTGGATGAACTTGTGCTTTGGGCATTTGCCGGGAAGATTCTGGCTGTGGTTGCAGCGGTTGCATCTTCGAGTGTTCTTTGGAGACAGCGCGGCGTGGTAAACAGTGCCGCAGGGTTTGGACAAGCCACGGCTCTGGTGCTGGCACTCACGGTGCTGGTCGTGCCCATGTACGCTCCATATAACCAGGTGCTGCTGCTGCCTGCAATTCTGGTGCTGGTGCGGGATCGAACAATTTTCTTTTCGCGATCGCGCGGAGTTCGCCTCCTTTATCTCTCGGGGACTGTCACCTTAGCGTGGCAGTGGATCGCGAGTTTGAGTTTGAGTGCTGCCTGTCTATTTGTCTCGCAAACATGGGCGCTCGACAGATGGCAGTGGCCCTTTCTGGCGACCTTCGCGCTGCCGGTAGTCGTCTTCGCCCTTATCTTTTTGGATACGATTTTTCTGGGTAAGCCTTACAAGTTAGAAAAGGTCGCGACTTAACTGATTCGACTCTCATTGCTTTTCCGCGCGCTAAACGAGTTGACAACGAACAACGTAAGCAGTGGAACCGACACGAGTGCGTATGCCTTCGCCTGCAGAGCCCACAGATGCAGTGGAGGCAAAAACAGGATAGCTACCAGACCCACCGTGATCCAGTCTGCCGGACCCGATCTTCGTCTGACCGCGCGATCCACCAATAGCGCAAGTGGCAGCAGCAAAACCGTCAGGTCGTGCGGATTTAGGTGATAGCTGACCAGCAGCGCAAACAACACGGAGTTGGCGAAGGCTCGATCAAAATTGTCGGAACCGTTCGCTGTGGCATCCGGTCCCACCGTAAGCCGTAAATTTTTCCACCCGATAACTGTTATAAACAGCGCCAGAGCAGAGCTAATCGAGAGCACCGTGATGGCCCTTGTCGACTGGTCGTTGTGAAAAATGATGTAGACCAACCCACGGAGGTTTGCCATGGCTTGCGGAAAAATCCCGGCAAATGTCTGCCCTCGGAGATGCCATAGAAATACAGGATAGTCGCGGAAGACTGACCGTCCAAAGAGTGCAGCCGACACAACCGCCAATGCGACCGTAATCAAGCCGAAACCTTTTGCCATGCTCTTTCTGGTACTGCTCTTGCTAGTCAGTAAGAGCACGACCAGCATCGGCAGCACCACATGAAACTTGAAGAGTCCCAGGCCAAGCCAGCATCCCGCGGCAAATGCACGGTTCAGCCGCAGTGCCTTAAACGCGAGGACGATCAGGAATAACAGAAGCAGCGAATCCTGACCTTGCTGAATACAAAGAGATAGTGGAACAAAAGTAAGCGACACGGCTAGCAATACCCGCCAATTACACGACCGGAGCGCCTCGTCGGCCAACAAACGGGAACTGGCGGCGAACAATGCCAGATTCAACAGAGACCACAGCAGATATGCGTATTTCAGGGGCAGCCACGCCACGGCCAGATAGAGAACAGCTTCAAACGGGGGGTGAATATAGAGTGTGCCGACTCTTCCCGTGTCTCGAGCCTGATATTGGCGTTGGACATGCGCGTCGTAGAGTTGGTGCCCGTGACCCTCGGCGAGTATCCGTGCAGCGGCATAGAAATCAGGAAAGTCAGTGCCCCGCAGGTCTGCTGAAAAATGAACGCCGGCGAAGACCACCAGCAAAAACACGAAGACGAGCAAAACGAAGGTCTGCGCTGCGCCGACTACTGGCGTGCGAGTTGTCTCTTGCGGAAGCATGTGGCGGCAGTCTATCGGACGTTCAGCGGAAGCGCTACGGCGGCCTTCGCGAATGCCCTTCCCGTTGGAGTATGATTCCTGTCATTATTCATACGGGGCGGGACTTCCAGGCTAGGCTGGCCAGGAGTCGCCGCGACATCCACATTCCATGGCCTTAAATGCGATAGGTCGTCCGCAATCTTCAGGATCAGGCGTATTTCCCGCTCTCGTGCTGGTGCAAGGCAACGAGCAGCGAAACATCGTCCTGAACCGCACTCCATTCAGCGTGGGGCGCAAGGTGGATAAGGACCTGGTGATCGCCGATCCGCGCGTGTCGCGCGACCATGCCCTCATCGTTCTCGAGGAAGACGGATTCTTTCTCGTCGATCAGGGCAGCAAGCACGGCACGTTCGTTAACGGTGAGCGCATTCAGCGGCAAAGGCTCGAGCGTAACGATCGTCTCGAATTCGGTGCGCGCGATTCCACTTATGCAATTTTTAATCCGGCTCACAGCACATCGAATACGGCCCGCGAGTTCCTCAGCCAGATATCCGGCATTCAAATTTCGCAGGAAGCCACCGACCTCGAAAAATTGACCTTATTCCTGGAAGCCGCGCGCAAACTCAACACCGCCGGCGTGCTCGACGAAATCCTGATGACGATGCTGGAAGTCACGCTGCGGCTGACTCGTGCGGAACGGGGCTACGTCTTCTTGAAAGACGATGAGGGCAATCTGCGGCTGGCGGCCGGGCGCAACAACAAAGGCGAATCACTGCTCGACGATAAGACGATTTCGCATTCCGCGCTCGAAGAATCCCTGCGCTCGAATTCTGAGTTCCTGCTGACCGACACCGGCAGTTCAGCCGATCTGGCGGGGCGGCAAAGCATTGTCGCCTATGATTTGCGCACCGTAATTTGCATTCCCCTGCGCAAGCGGCAAGTGCAAGCCACGCGCGACGCACAGACGCCCGCTCCAGGTTCATCAAACCCGTCGGCCGAAGTGACTGGAGTTTTATATGTCGATTCGCGCTTCGCCTCGCGCGAGTTCTCCGGCGTCGGCCACGATATTTTGCGTGCGATCGCGACTGAAGCGGCATCGCTTATCGAGAACGCACGTCTGGTGCAGGCTGAAGAGGAATCGCGCCGCTACCAGCAGGAGTTGACCATTGCTGCGAGCATCCAGCAGCGGCTCATGCAAGTGAAGATTCCTGAAGTTCCCTTTGCCAAGCTGCGTGGAAAGAATCTCTCCTGTAAGGAAATTGGCGGAGATTTTTTCGACGCGGTCAATACCAAAGAAGGCCTAGCCGTGGTGCTCGCCGACGTCAGCGGCAAGGGAGTTTCTGCGGCGCTGCTCGCTTCCACTCTGCAGGGTATGATTTATTCGCACCTGAGTTCAGGTATGCCTTTGTTGGAAGTGGTTACTGCAGTAAACCGCTTCTTCACCGAGAAACTGGTGGGAGAAAAATATGCCACCGTGCTGCTCGCGCGCCTGCGCCGCGACGGCGACTTGGAATATGTCAACTGCGGCCACGTGCAGCCTCTCCTGGTATGCGGGGGAGAGGTGATGCGTCCACCGCACGGCAATGTTCCCGTGGGCTTGTTGCCGGATGCAACCTTTGAAAGCGCACGCTGCCAGCTCAATTCCGGCGACCGCTTCATTCTGGTGACCGATGGGGTTACTGAAGCCGAGAATGCCATGGGAGACTTTTTCGAAGACTCCAGGCTGGAAACGGCTGCTGCTAAGTCTCCGACGCTCGAAGGAATTTTCTCCGCGGTCTCGGAGTTCTGCGCCGGGAATCCATTAAACGACGATTGTACCGTGGTGGAACTGCTTTACTCGGTAGCTGCTGGCGCAGCGGAGTAGCTGGCTCTGGCTGCAAACGTTTTGCCGCATGGTTTGTGCGCTATTCTGTCACAGAGATAAAGTACCATGAAACGGATCGCAGGTTATCGTCCGCCGTATCCCGGCACTCAGCCAAACCACCTGCATCCGCCGTATGTATCATCGATCAAGCGAGCGCCGACAAAACCGCCAATACCAGTTCCCTACACTTTGTCTGAGGTTACAGGTCCATCATTTGGACCTGAAATCGTCGCACCGAAGGCGAGCGATTTAACCAGCCAGCACTCCGGCGAACCCCTCGGCGAGCGGATTGTTGTGAGTGGCCGCGTGCTTGATGAAAACAGTCGCCCTCTCGCCAACACGCTAATAGAGATATGGCAGGCGAATGCCGCAGGACGATATCAGCACGAATGGGATCAACATCAGGCTCCACTCGATCCCAATTTCACCGGATGCGGACAAGCGGTCACCGATGCCGAGGGCCGTTACCGCTTCCTCACGATTCTGCCTGGGGAATATCCGTGGCGCAATCATTACAACGCGTGGCGGCCGGCACACATTCATTTTTCTCTGTTCGGTCCTGCGTTTTCGACGCGTCTCGTAACACAAATGTATTTCCCGGGCGATCAACTGCTTCCATTTGACCCGATCTTCAACAGCACGGCGGATGAAAAAGCCCGTAACCGGCTGATTTCGGTTTTCGACTGGGAAACCACCATCCCGGAAACTGCGCTCGGTTATCGGTTCGATATCATCCTGCGCGGGCGCGAAGCCACACCCATGGAGGAATAAGTGAGTTTGCAGGCGACTTCGTCGCAAACGGTTGGACCATATTTCAGGATCGGCCTGCGCTGGTTGAACCATGACAATCTGGTCGGCGAGGGTGTGTCCGGTGAGCGAGTTACGATTCAAGGCAGAGTTTTCGATGGCGATGGGGTTCCCGTGCGCGATGCGATTTTGGAAATTTGGCAGGCCAATGCGCACGGGAAGTATGACCATCCGGAGGACACGCAGGATAAGCTGCTGGAGCCTGGCTTTAAAGGATATGGCCGCGTCCCCGTAAATGATGAGGGAATGTTTCGTTTCGCCACGATAAAGCCGGGACCCGTGCCGGGACCGGAGGGAAGAGATCAGGCGCCGCATCTGGTCGTTTCAGTTTTCATGCGAGGAGTGTTGCGGCGAATGGTGACGCGAATTTATTTCCCCGACGATCCGCGCAACCCGTCAGACTTCATTCTTAATCTGGTAGAACCGGCGAGGCGGTTCACTTTGATCGCGAAGAAAACTGCCAGTGGTCCTGGCGCTCTGGAATGGAATGTTGTTTTGCAGGGCCCGGATGAAACGGCATTCTTCGACCTGGGTTTGTAAAGCTAGATTGTAATAAAGAGGACGGCAGCACTGGGATTTTTAATCAATTGAATGGCCTTGTTCGATCCACTGTTCGGCTCATCGGTAATGCGCGAGGTCTTCAGTGATGCCGCGCGCGTTCAGCGCATGTTGGACTTCGAAGCTGCGCTGGCGCGAGCCGAGGCACGCTGTGGTGTCATCCCCGAAACTGCGGCCCGGAAAACCGCCGGAAAGTGTAACGCGGAACTAATAGACTTTGACGCGCTTGCGCTGGCGACCGCCGATTCAGTCAATCCCGCAATCCCCCTCGTCAAGCAGCTTACTGCGCTGGTCGCGAAAGAGGACGCTGAGGCTGCGCGCTTCGTGCACTGGGGCGCGACCAGTCAGGATGCGAATGATACAGGCCTGGTTCTGCAAGTCCGGCAAGCTTTCGATATTCTCGAGAGTGACTTGGCCGCCCTTTGCGCGGGGCTCGCACAACTGACTGAGAAGCACCGTTCCACGCCGATTGTTGGGCGCACGCTCATGCAGCATGCGTTGCCGACAACTTTCGGTGTAAAGATTGCGGGATGGCTGGACGCAATGTCTCGTCACCGTGAGCGTTTCGCAGAAACCAGAAAACGAGTGCTCGTTTTGCAATTTGGCGGCGCGGTTGGGACGTTGGCGGCTTTACGAGAAAAGGGATTGCCGGTGGCCAAGGCGCTCGCGGCAGAGCTTCAACTCGAGCTTCCTGCCATGCCGTGGCATACGCAACGCGATCGGGTGGCGGAAACGGCGACCACGCTGGGTCTTTGCGCAGGCACATTGGGCAAGATGGCGCGCGATATTTCGTTGCACATGCAAACCGAAATCGCGGAAGTTTTGGAACCTGCGGCTGAAGGGCGCGGAGGTTCATCCTCGATGCCTCATAAGCGCAATCCCGTGAGCGCCTCAATCGTGCTGTCGGCCGCGACGCGGATTCCTGGCTTGGTTAGCACGATGCTGAGTGCCATGGTGCAGGAAGATGAGCGCGGGGTTGGCAATTGGCACGCAGAATGGGAAACACTTCCGGAAATTTTTCGTTTGACCGCTGGAGCTCTTCATCAGATGGCGACGATTGTGCCTCATCTCGAAATCGACGCGGCGCACATGAACCACAATTTGAACGCGACCAACGGTCTCATTTTTGCCGAAGCCGTTACGATCGCCATGGGAGCGCATATTGGAAAATCTGCCGCGCATGCGTTGGTCGACGAGGCGAGCAAGAAGGCGCGCGAGTCCGGAAAGCATCTTCGCGAAGTGCTGGCTGAGAATCCCAAAGTCACGCAGCAATTGAACTCAGCGGAACTGGATCGCCTGTTCGATCCCAAAAATTATCTGGGAGCCAGCGGAGACTGGGTCGATAGGGTTATCGATGCCAGCCGCCTATCGGCCACAAAAAGTAATCATTGAGAATCGACGTTTTTTGCATAGAAGGGTAAGAATGCCGTTTGTTGATGTCGGAAATCTTCGAACGCACTACGAGTTCACCGGTGATAAAGAGCCTGTGGCCGTATTGTCGAATTCCCTGGGCACTGACTTTTCCATGTGGGACCCGCAAATGGCGGAACTGCAACGGTACTTCCGCGTGCTTCGCTACGATACTCGGGGGCATGGAAAGTCCTCGGTTACACCGGGGGATTATTCAATCGAGCAACTTGGGCGTGATGTTCTCGGCTTGCTGGATTCGCTTGGCCTCGAACGTGTGCATTTTTGCGGGCTTTCGATGGGTGGCATGATCGGCATGTGGCTGGGGATTCACGCGCCTGATCGGCTTCAACATCTCGTTCTCTGCAACACGGCGGCTCGCATTGGGACCAAAGAGATTTGGAATGCGCGCATCGCCACCGTGCACAAAGATGGGATGAAACACGTGGCTGCTGCTGTGGTCGAGCGCTGGTTTACTCCGGAGTTTCGCGCATCCTGTCCCGACGCGGTCGCAAAGGCTCAGCAAATGCTCGAGAACACGCCTCCCGAGGGATATGCAGCCTGTTGCGCCGCGGTTCGCGATATGGATCAAAGCGAAGAGATTGCACGAATCAAAGCGCCAACGCTCGTCGTCTACGGCGGAAGCGATCCGGTTATCCCTTTACCTGAAGCTCAATTTCTTGCTGATCGGATTCCGGGGGCGGATAAAGTTGAACTAGCTGCTGCTCACCTCTCAAATGTCGAGCAGGCAGCTGCATTCACACAGGCGGTGAGCAACTTTTTGGCCGGATGAGATCGCTGATGAGATCGAAGAATCGATGACGCCAATGGATGACAGCAAATGGTACCAGAAGGGAATGAAAGTTCGGCGTTCTGTTCTCGGCGACGAGCATGTAGACCGATCCATTGCCGCGACCACCGATTTCAACCGCGAGTTTCAGGACTTCATTACTCGCAACGCCTGGGGAGAAATCTGGACGCGCCCGGGCCTTCCGCGCCACACTCGGAGCTTGCTGACGCTTGCCATGATGGTCGCCTTGAACCGGAGCGAGGAATTCCGCCTGCACGTAAAGGCTGCCTTTAATAACGGTGTCACGCGCGAGCAGATCAAAGAGGTCCTGCTGCAGTCTGCCATTTATTGCGGAGTCCCGGCAGCAAACTCGGCTTTTCATACGGCCGCCAAGGTTTTCAGAGAAATGGACAGCGCGGCCAAGGCAAACTCCAAGAACAATACAAAGAAGAGGAAAAAGTCATGACTGAGGTCCAACTGCTTATCGGTGACCGTGACGCCGCTGCTGCCAGCGCGGCGACGTTTGTCCGGCAAAATCCGATCTCAGGTGAAGTCGCCACGCGTGCCGCCGCCGCTGGTGTCGATGACGCGATTGCCGCCGCCGAAGCCGCCGCCGAGGCTTTCGCTGCATGGTCGGCGCTCGGCCCTCATGAACGGCGCAAGAAATTGCTGCGCGCCGCCGACTTGCTCGAAGCCCACACAGCTGATTTTATTTCCGTAATGATGGATGAGATTGGCTCAACGGCTGGATGGGCCGGCTTCAATGTTTATCTCGCTGCTCAGATGCTACGCGAAGCAGCCTCGATGACCACGCAGGTTTCAGGGGAGGTCATCCCATCGGAGATCCCCGGCAGCCTGGCGTTCTCGATTCGTCAGCCGGTGGGAGTTGTTCTTGGAATCGCGCCATGGAACGCGCCGGTCATCTTGGGAGTGCGGGCGATCGCAGTGCCCCTCGCTTGCGGCAATACCGTAATCCTGAAGGCGTCGGAAATTTGTCCCGCGACGCATCGCCTGATTGGAACCTGCCTGCGCGAAGCTGGGCTGGATCATGGAGTGGTGAACGTTCTCACTCACGATGCCGCCAGCGCTTCGACCATCGTGGAAACTCTGATTGCCCACCGCGCCGTGCGTAGAATCAACTTTACGGGATCGACTCGCGTCGGCAAAATCCTCGCGGTTGCTGCTGCCAGACATCTTAAACCGATCCTTCTCGAACTCGGAGGCAAGGCTCCGCTCATCATTCTTGACGATGCCGACCTCGATGCTGCGGTAAATGCTGCCGCGTTTGGGGCATTCATGAACCAGGGACAGATTTGCATGTCCACGGAACGCATCATCGTTGATGAAAAAGTAGCGGATGCCTTCGCGCAGAAATTTGTGGCGAAGGTGAAAGCGCTACCCTGCGGCGATCCTCGCAAAGGTGAGGTTGTGCTCGGCGCTGTCGTAGGCACGCCCACGGTGGATCGAGTACAGGCGCTCGTTAAGGATGCCGTTTCCAAGGGCGCGAAAGTTCTGCTCAGCGGGAACGCGCAAGGCACGATCATGCCGGCGGTGATCGTCGATCACGTTACTCCCGAAATGCAGATGTTTCGTGAAGAGTCTTTTGGGCCGTCGGTGTCGATCACTCGCTTCAAGACGGTGGAGGAAGCAATCACGCTGGCCAACGACACCGAGTACGGGCTTTCCGCAGCAGTGTTCGGCCGCGACATTGCCCGTGCCTTAGAGGTCGCCAAGCGCATTGACTCAGGAATGTGCCACGTGAACGGACCGACGGTGCACGACGAAGCGCAAATGCCTTTCGGCGGAGTAAAGGGGAGCGGCTATGGCCGCTTCGGCGGAAAGGCTGCGATCGCCGAATTTACCGAACTGCGGTGGATTTCGATCCAGACAACGCCGCGACATTATCCGTTCTAAATAGCTTTTAGCAATTGCCGGATACTTGCCGGAGCGGATGTTCATTCAGTGCCAATTTCATCGCGAACTCAAGTCGGGATTGTAGGCGCAGGGCCTGCCGGTCTTGTGCTTTCTCATCTTTTGTATCTCCAGGGGATTGACTCAGTCGTAATCGAAAATCGCAGCCGCCAGTATTCAGAACAGCGCGTTCGCGCGGGCGTGTTGGAGCAAGGAACCGTTGACCTGCTCACACAAATGGGTGTTGGCGAAAGGATGAAAGCTGAAGGCTTGGTTCACTATGGAATTGAGCTACGCTTCGGAGGCCGCGGCCACCGCATTGATTTTCAGGATCTGACCGAGGGGAAGGGAATCACGATTTACGCGCAGCACGAGGTTCTGAAGGACCTGAATAACGCGCGCATCGCGACCAGTGGCCAGGTTTTGTTCGAGGTGGAAGACGTCAGCGTGCATGGTTTTGATGGCCCCAAACCCACGATTCGATATAAGAAGGATGGAGACGACTTTGAATTGGCATGCGACTTCATCGCGGGCTGCGACGGTTTTCATGGAATCTGCCGGCCCAGCATTCCTCCAGGCGCGCTCACTCATTATGAGCGTGAATACCCCTTCGGATGGCTCGGCATTCTGGCTGAGGCGCCGCCTTCGTCGGATGAACTGGTTTATACGTATCACGATCGCGGTTTCGCCCTGCTCAGCATGAGGACGCCACAAATTGGTCGGCTGTATCTGCAATGCAAACCGGACGAAAACATCGATCTGTGGAGCGACGAAAAAATCTGGAAGGAACTTCAGATTCGCCTGGCCTCGGATGGATGGAAGCTCACCGAAGGTCCGATTTTGCAAAAAGGCGTGACCGGCATGCGCAGCTTTGTGGTCGAGCCCATGCAGTTCGGCAGGCTGTTTCTGGCTGGAGACTCCGCACACATTGTTCCGCCGACTGGAGCCAAGGGATTAAATCTCGCGGTTTCCGACGTTCGGATACTCGCGCTCTCTCTCAAACACTTTTACGATACGGGGAACCGTGACTTGCTCGACAGTTATTCTGACACTTGCTTGCGGCGTGTCTGGAAAGTGCAACGGTTCTCCTGGTGGATGACTTCGATACTGCATCGTTTTCCGGATGAGAATCCCTTCGACCAGCGCCGCCAACTCGCTGAACTGGACTATGTCACCAGTTCTCGCGCAGCCGCCAAAACTCTCGCGGAAAACTACGTCGGCCTCCCCCTGGAATGAAGTCGCGCCGTAACTAAGCCCGCGCGCGAACTCGCTCCGGCACAACCGAGCGAACGGCGTTGGCAATTTTTTCTTCATTGGGCAGAAGATAGCTTTCAAGCGGTTCGCTGTACGGCACCGACGCGTCGAGAGCCGTGACCATAATGATCGGAGCGCGCAGATGCTCGAAGCCCTTCTCCGCAACTTCCGCAGCGATCACCGCTGCCGCCGAGGATTGCCGCGGAGCCTGATCGACTAACACCAGCCTGCCGGTTTTCTTTACGGACTTGATGATGGTTGCCACATCGAGAGGCGCCAGCGTTCGCGGATCGATCACTTCTGCGCTGATCCCCTCGCAGTCAAGTTGCTCAGCGGCGGCCAGGGACTTTTTGACCATCCAGCCGGTGGCGACAATTGTGACATCGTTGCCGGCACGTTTGATGTCAGCAACGCCAAACGGCACGAGGTGCTCACCCTCGGGCACGTCGCCGGTGTCAAGAGTTAGCATGTAATGATGAAGGTACACAACAGGGTTGTTGTCGCGAATGGCGGTGGCCATCAACCCCTTCGCATCGGCTGGCGTCGATGGAAGCGCGACTTTCAATCCCGGAATGCCCATCATCGTGTGATAAATGCAATTCGAGTGCTGGCCTCCCCACCCGGCGGCGAATCCATAGCCGGCCTTCAACACCAACGGAACTTTCACCTGCCCGCCCGACATGTAGCGCAGCCGCGGAGCTTCGTTGAGCACCTGATCCATGGCGACCAGCATAAACTCGCTCATCCAGAGTTCGACGATGGGACGCAACCCCGTGAGCGCCGCGCCAACAGCGATGCCAATCTCGGCGGTTTCGGAAATTGGCGCAATTCGAACCCGGCTTCTTCCAAACATCTTCAGCATCGGGTCGCGTTCGGTCATCGCCATGTTCTGACCGTAGAAAACCACGTCGGCGTCGCGCTGCATTTCTTCGATGATGGCAGTCGCCATCGCTTCTCCGTACATCATTTCCCTGGCCATAGAGTCTCCTAGGCGAAAACGTATTTGGTGGCTTCTTCGGGTGCGGGCAGCGGACTGGCGAGTGCAAATTCTACTGCGGCATCCATCTCGACGTTTGCGCTGTTGTCGATGTCTTGCAGTTCCGCTTCCGTGAGGATGCCTTGGCTCAGCAAGTGCGCGCGGAATCGTGGGATCGGATCGTTCTCTTTGGCAGCACGATATTCCGCTTTGTTGCCATAGACTCCGATCGCTTCGTGCTCAGGAAACTGTGTGGGCACGGGCGGCACAGTAATCGCGTTGCCGTGCGCGCTCAGCCGGTAGAACTTTGACTCAATCAGACTGGGGCCGTGTCCGGCGCGAGCGCGTTCCGCGGCCTTCATAACTTCGGCGTACACGAGCAGCGGATCCGTGCCATCGACCGTTACGCCGGGGATACTGAACGCGGCCGCTTTACGCGAGAGCGGGTCGCCGGCTTGGGCATTCGCATCCTCCAAGCCTACGTGCGTGTAGGCTTGATATTCGTTGTTCTCCAGGATAAACACGACGGGAAGCTTCCAGATCGCCGCCAGATTGAGGGTCTCGAAGAACGCTCCTTGTTTGCTCGCGCCGTCCCCAAAGAAGCAGTAAACGATCTGTCCCGTGTTCTTGACTTGAGCCGTCAGAGCCGCGCCTGCCGCGTGCGCAATGCTCTGGCCCACCATGCCTGAAGTACCGGGAAAATAATGTTCGGGGTCCGCGAGGTGCATCGATCCGCCAAAACCCTTGCACAGCCCGTCTTTTCGGCCATAGAGTTCCGCCATCATTTTATTGGGGGATGTGCCGAGCACGATGGGTTGAGCGTGGCAACGATAGGTGGGCATAGCGAAGTCGGTGAGGTTGCGGGTGGCAAGCGCGCCCACAATCGAGGCTTCCGCTCCGTCGGCGAGATGAGTATGGCCGCGCATCGCTCCGGGATGTTCGAGGAAAGTGCGCTTGACCCGCTCTTCGAATTCGCGAATCCGTCTCATCTGTGTATAAATCCACTTCATCTTGTCTTTTCCCAAAATATTTTCACTTGCCACGGAGTTACTCCTTCCCCTCAACAGAGTCTTGAAGGACCTTGTCGTTCGGCTGGCCAATATGACACAGCGGCCCACCGACAGGCACTTGCGCGCTTTCTCCCGCAATAATGTTGAGCAGTACACCGGCGATCGGCGACTCCAATTCGTAACTTACCTTATCCGTTTCCAATTCCACGACGGCGTCGCCTACTTGCACAGCGTCGCCCTCAGCTTTGAGCCAGCGCAATACGCTGGCTTTCGTCGTAGGAATCCCGCCGGTCTTCGGTACTTTCAGCGTTGTAAGAATGACATGCTCCTGGGCCCGCGCTGCCTGCATGATCCGCTTCCTGCCTAATCAGTGAACCGCACGCTCCGCAGTTGGCCAAAACGGTTTTCGCATCTCTTTGCGATCGAACTTTCCCGCCGGAGTCTTGGGAATTTCCCTGACAAACTCCACCGACTTGGGAGATTTCACGCCGCCCAGTTTTGCCTTGCAATGCGCGATGACTTCAACTTCCGTCAGCGATTCACCATCTTTCACAACCACTAAAGCTTTCACCGCCTCACCCCACTTATCATCGGGCACGCCGATAACGGCGCATTCCTGAACTTGCGACAAAGCCATGACACCAGCCTCGACCTCCGCACAATAGACATTAAATCCGCCGCTGATGATCATGTCTTTCTTTCGGTCGACGATATAGACATATCCATGGTCGTCGATATATCCAACATCGCCGGTGTGATGCCAGCCGTGGCTGCGAATTTCGGCGGTGGCTTCGGGAAGGTTGTGGTAGCCGGCAGTGACCAACATGCCGCGGGCCACGATTTCTCCGGGCTGGTTTGGCGGAAGAATGTGGCCGGCATCGTCCATGATCGCCAGGCGGACAGCAGTGGTCGGCCTTCCGCAACTGCGCAGCCGTTCAGGATGATCGCCGGCCGCCGCCGTCGCCACGGTGCGAGCATCGAGAAAAGTGAGCAGCATCGGCGCTTCGGTTTGGCCATACGACTGGCACATGCACGGGCCGAAGATCTCCACACCCTTTTTGAGTTTGTCGGGCGAGACCGGAGAACCTGCCAGAAGAAAAACGCGCAGACTCGAGTAATCGAACTTGCCCACATCCGGATTCGCGAGCAGCGTGTAGAAAGCAGTCGGGGGAAGAAAAAGATGCGTCACGCGATGCCGTTCTATCGCCTGCAACACCTGCAATGCGTCGAAGCCTGGCAAAACGACATTCGTTCCACCCAGCGCGAACATGGTGAAAGCGACGACCCCTGCGGCATGCGAAAGCGGAGCGGTGCAAAGGCAGACAGGGTCGGCGGTGTCACCACTCCAGTAGTGGGTGGCCATCTCGGTCATTGTCCCCCACGCAAGGTTGGTGACGCGAACGCCGCGCGCTGGCCCGGTCGTTCCACCGGTGGGAACGAGGCCCATGATCTCGTCGAGGTTGCCGTGGGCATCGTTGCGGTCCAGGTCGGAAGCGAGATCAGCAGCATTAACGGCGTCAGCGTTTCCGATTTCCATGAAGTTCGCAAGTGATGGATGGCCGCTGTCGGCACTGTCGATGCAAACCAGATGCTTCAGGGAGGGCACGCGTTTGCGGATTTCCTCGACCCGCTCGCGGAAGCGGCTGTGATAGAAAAGCCAGGCGGTCTCGGAGTAGTTCAGAAATTCTACATTTGCGTCGGCGGCGTTGCGGAAGTTTATCGGAACCCACGCTGCCCCAGCGCGCAAAATACCCAGCATGCAGAACAGTACCGCCGGATGATTCTGCGAAAAGATCGCCGCACGCTCCTCGCGTCTGGAGCCGCTGGCCAGCATAGCCTGAGCGATGCGTTCGCTGAAAGCGCGGGTTTCACGGTACGAATAAAAAGCGTCCCCCTCCGTGATCGCAGTGCGGTCAGGATGAAGTTCCGCGCTCTTGTCGAAATAATCGATCGCTCGCATAGTTCCGTGAGACTACGTGGCGCACGGCGCTTGGCATGGTTCAGTCGCACAGCAGTTCAGGTGGCTGCGCATTTGCAACTAAGACGATAGTTTCGCTTTGGAAAGACCGTGTCCTTCCAAAACTCCGAGGAGTTCGCGATGGCCAAACACCTCCGCCGCTGAAGCGAAGCCCACCTTGCGCGGAGTGCCGTGCAAAAGATTTTTTGCTGCGAAAGCCTGAATGAGTGCGGTCTGCCGATAGCAGCAGGTGCCGAATACTACACACTGCACAAAATCAGTGCTTCCGCGACCGACGACCACGTCGATTGTGCGGTGTTCGCGCGGATTTTCGCGCGGCGGGGTAGATCCCGTCACCGCGTTCGCCATCTCACCGAGTTTGCGCTGCTGTTCGGCGGGCGGCAGTGGACGGATCTGCTCCTCAAACATTTTCTCCGTCGCGGCTACGCCTTCCATAATTTGCCGGTCAAGCAACCCGCCGAAAGAGCGTACATTTGCAATTTGCGGATGGTCTTTGTACCAGACCGGATGCGGAAACCCTCCCCATGCCAGTGCGAGCTGAGTTTGAATGCTGCCGGGGACGACCACGTCGTAGCGGGTGGCGCGCGGCCAGGGTTTGTAGTTATTTTGCTCCAGGTAATAGGCTTCGGTTTGAATGACGGCGAAAATCGTTTGCGTCGAACCGAAGGTCGGGTTCCCTTTGAACATCGTCAGCACTTCGAGTGTGTCGATGCCGCGATTGTGTTCGAGGCACAGCCGGATCGCGGCGTCGCTCACCGATGACATAAATGCCGTGGCGGGAGCGGCCAGCAAACCGCGCTGGGCGAACTTGCATCCCCACTTTTCCGACACTTCGCGCAGCCAAGCCTGCTCGCCGCCAATGTCCAGATAGTGGCATCCCGCATTCAGCGCGGCTTCGATTACTTGTGGGCCGTTGTAGATGAAAGGGCCGGCCGTATTGCAAACTACTTTCGCTCCGGCAAAAACCCGCGTGAGCTCCTCGACCGATCCTGCAGTTTCGACGATTTCATAATTGGCGGTTTCGATGCCGGGAACATGCTTCATCACTTCTTCGATCCGCGCGCGGTTGCGGCCTGCGGCGACGAATGGGACGTTGTATTCGCGAAGAAATTCCGTTATCAAGCGGCCGGAAAAACCGTTGGCGCCGTAGATGATTACGGGGTTTTTGTGGTTCATGCTTTGCCCCTCGCGGCCAAATCGCCCTTACCGAATGATACCGGACGGGGTTTCCAAATCGAGGCCAAATCAGGTATTCTTTCGGGACCGAGGGGTAATTCTAGGCAAAAGTAACTTTTTGGCTAGTAGGCACGTTTCGGTAACCTGATACCTGTTTGGGACTACCTATGGATCATCAGAATTGCCCAGTAAAATTGACGGCTTCCATCATCGGCGGCAAGTGGAAACCATCGCTGCTATTCCATCTCGAAGGGCGAACCCGGCGGTTCTGCGAACTGCAGAGGCTCATCCCCGGGCTGACCAAGAAGATGCTGACCCAGCACCTCAGGGAACTGGAGCACGACGGAATCGTTCACCGGAAAGTCTACGCTGAAGTGCCGCCGCGGGTTGAATACTCGCTCACTCGCCACGGGGAAAGTCTGAAGCCGATTCTGAAACTGATGTCGGCCTGGGGAAACCGGCATCGGGCTCGTTATGGCATGCCAGCCGTGCACACGCACAAACCCGAAGCACCGGCCAACCCTGTCGGAACAGTGGTTCAGGAGACACCACTGACTTCTCCGTTGCCGCGCCTCGTCGCTGCCGGCCAGGAAGTTCGCGATAATAAAGTATTGTTATGAGTGTTCGTTCCAAAGCTCTGCTTTCGTGTTACGACGATGTATTTCTGCTCGACGGCGTCCGCACTCCCTTCATCGAATACAACACGGCGCTCGGCCTGGTGTCTCCCACAGACCTCGGTATCAAAACGGCTCGAGCGGTTTTCCAGCGAAGCGGCGTTGCGCCCGCCGATGTAGACATCGTGGTGGCCGGGAACATGGCCCAGGCCTCTTTCGATGCTTATATGCTGCCCCGCCACATCGGCCTCTATTCTGGCGTTCCCATCGATGTGCCGGCACACTTGGTGCAGCGTGTGTGCGGCACTGGCGTAGAGGCCATTCTTCAGGCGGCTGACAATATCAAGCTGGAGAAGGCGAATCTCGCGCTGGTTGTCGGAGCTGAGTCGATGTCGCGGAATCCAATCGCCGCTTACACTCACCGCAGCGGATTTCGCATGGGGCAGGTGGAATTCAAGGATTTTCTTTGGGAGGCTCTGCTTGATCCCTGTCCAAACGAAACCATGGGTGGAACCGCGGAGAAGTTGGCGAAACAATATGGGGTCACTCGTGCAGAGGTCGACCAGTTCGCCGCGGAGAGCTTTGAGCGTGCGATTGCCGCGCAAAAGATTTGCTTCCTGAGTGGCGAGATCGCGCCCCTGACGAGTGAGGTATTTGAGCTTGCCGAATATTCGTCGCGGGAAATCAGACTGCCGCGCGGGGTCGATCAGTTGAGTCAGGACACCCACATCCGGCCCTCACCATTGGAAGTTTTGTCGAAGCTCAAACCCGCATTCGGCGGAGTACAGACCGGCGGAAACAGCTCTGGCATTGTGGACGGAGCAGCATCTTTATTAGTAACTTCCGACGAATACTTAAAGCAACACAAGAAAAAACCACTTGCTCGCGTAGTGGCCGGGACGGTGGTCGGGGTCCCTCCAGATATTATGGGCATCGCGCCTGTGCCGGCCATTCGATCGTTGCTGGAGTTGTCCGGTCTAAGCCTGGATCAGATCGATCGTTTTGAAATCAATGAAGCCTTCGGTGCGCAGGTTCTAGCCTGCCAGCGCGAGCTTGGTCTTGACCGCAACAAGCTGAATGTCAACGGAGGCGCGATTGCGATCGGGCATCCGCTCGGCGCCACGGGAGTCAGGCTTGCACTTACGCTGGCGCGAGAACTGAAGCGCTCAAGCATGCGTTACGGGATTGCCTCAGCTTGCATCGGAGGCGGGCAGGGAATCGCTTTGCTGATCGAGAACCCGTCGATCACTAACTAGCTGTTGCCCAAGAGAAAACTACACGCTATTTATTCAAAATGATCGTGCCTGCCAGCATTCCCAGAAGAGGAATCTCGACTAAACGCACTTGAGGGCAAGAGGCCGTTCTCATTGCTGGATCACCCTATACTTGCTTATAAAATCACGCGGTTTGGTCGATGTCCCTGGGAGGAAGCCTGTGCCGCCACAAGAAAATGTCGATGCGCTTCATCGGTGCTGGCCTCGGTTAGTATTGAGGGACCTCGAAGGATACCTAGCGCTCTACAGCAGTTCCGTCATACACCACGGATATTCCAGCCGCGTCCGACCCGGCGTCGTGGGATTACGCGACCACTACGCCTATCTCTTAAAAGGCTTTCCGGATTTGCAGGTGAAGATCGATGACATCATCGCCGAAGGTGAGAAAGTAGCTCACCGGTTCACCTTTAGCGGCACACATCGCGGCGAGTTCCTTGACATTGCGCCCACGGGCAATCAAATTTCAGCTTCTGGAATGCAGATCAATCTTTTCGCTGGCGGCAAGTGCGTCGAAGTATGGTCGGTTCACGACAGCTACCGTTTCCTGACACAAATCGGCGCGGTGCCTCATTTACGCGACAGGCGAGCGCAACTTCCATCCAAGAGCGTATCTGCTAAATCCGGACGCTAGTCGCACCTTCCGTTGCTTTCTTCATAGAAAATCGCACCCCCTTGTTCTAGTATTTTCGCCAGTTTCATCCGGCGATTGGACGCCATCGCAGATCCACCCGCTCTTAAGAATCTTTATAGTCACACGCTGAAAGGAAACCGTAAGGATTCCGCATGCAAGGAACCATGATGCACTATCCGCTGACGCTCTCTCACAGCCTGGAGCGGGCGGGAAAATTTTTTTCAAATGCCGAGATCGTTTCCCGGCGGCCGGATCATACGCTTCACCGTTACGCCTACGCCGACCTGTATCGCAGATCGCGGGCTCTCGCCGAAGCCTTGCAAAAAGCTGGCCTGAAGCGCGGCGATCGTGTGGCAACCCTGATGTGGAATCACTACGCGCATCTGGAGGCCTATTTCGGTATTCCGATTTCCGGTAGTGTGCTGCACACACTGAATCTGAGGCTGGCGCCAACTGAGATCGCCTATATTGCCAACCATGCGCAAGATCGATTTCTGATCGTCGACGACGTTCTGCTGCCGTTATATGAAAAGATTCAAGATCAAGTTCAATTTGAACGTGTCATCGTTGTGGGCTGGTCGGGCCGTACAACTGGAACGAAACTCGAGGACTATGAAGATTTTCTGAGCACTGCTTCTGGAAGCTTTCAATATCCTGATCTCGACGAAAATGAAGCCGCGTCTTTGTGTTACACCTCGGGAACCACTGGCGTTCCAAAGGGTGTCGTGTACACGCACCGCTCCGTGATGCTGCACTCGTTTCTGATCACGACGGTCGACAACTTTGCGATTTGTAATGCCGACACCGTACTGCCGATCGTTTCCATGTTTCATGTGAACGGATGGGGACTCTCGTATGCTGCAACTTTGGTCGGAGCGAAGCAGGTTTTACCCGGCCCGCACCTCAAGCCGGAAAGTCTGTTGGAGCTTTGTGAAAAAGAGATCGTCACGGTTGCCGGGGGCGTGCCGACGGTCTGGCACAGCATTCTGGAATGCCTGGACCACAATCCCGGCCGTTGGAAGTTGCCCCCGATGCGCATCCTGGTTGGCGGAGCGGCCCCGTCGCTCGCGCTGGTCCAAAGGCTGAGGAAATATGGATGGAACCTCGAGCAAGGTTGGGGCTTGACCGAAAGCAGTCCGCAGGCAACGACCAGCCAACTCAAGGCTCACATGAAGAATTGGTCCGAAGAAAAAAAATGCGAGGTCAAGGCACAGGCAGGGATCCCTGTTCCGTTCGTCGAGAGAAGGGTGGTGAATGAAAAAGGTGAGGTTCCATGGGACGGAGAAACCATGGGTGAGGTGCAACTGCGAGGGCCTTGGGTAGCTCAAAGCTATTACAATTTGCCCACGGAAAATGACAAATGGACGACAGACGGATGGTTTCGCACCAGCGACGTCGGAACAGTAAACGAGGAAGGCTATTTAAGAATAGTCGATCGCACAAAAGATTTGATTAAATCGGGCGGCGAATGGATCAGTTCGGTTGATCTGGAGAATGCTTTGGTTGCGCATCCCCAAATTCGCGAAGCTGCTGTGGTTGCCGTTGCGCATCCCAAGTGGCAGGAGCGGCCGGTGGCCGTGATCGTGGCCGACGACGGAGCGGATTTGTCGGCTGAAGAACTGCGCGAGTTCCTGTTGCCGAAGTTCGCAAAGTGGCAGTTACCAGACGCCTTTGTTTTTGTCGATGAGCTGCCGCATACCTCGACGGGAAAGCTTTTGAAGGCAGAATTGCGGCGCCGATACCGGGATTGGAAGTGGGAAGACTAGTCAACGAGAAGCTATAGCATGAGCATGTAGCTCCGGGTGCCAGGCAAAGCCCGGATTATTGATTCATCGCACGCGTTCATTCGCCGGTCGAGTCATTTGTCCCTAACATCTCCTGTACCGCAGTTCCTCTCAGAACGAAAACTTCGCGGAGAACTGAAACTGGCGCGGGTTCAGCATAGTTCTCGGCTCGCCGAACGTAGCATTCGGAGATCCCGGCACCGAGACCGGCAGAAGTCCCAGGGCAAGCCAATTCGGGGGAGCCGCAGCAGCCTGTTGTGAGGCGCACGACATCGACGAATTTCCCTGTTCGATGGCCAGCGTCGTCGCATCCTTGAAGTGCTTGGGCACGGCAGGAGTGCTTCCGCAGAAAACTGGAGAGCCGTAGATGTAATTCACTTCGTCCACATTTCCCCGGTTGAACACGTTAAATGCATCGACTGTCAGATCGAGGCGCAGGTGCTCACGAAGCTGGAAAAATCGAGAGAGACGCAGATCGAAAGAATACAACGTATCGCCGACGTAGGTGTTTCGTCCGATGGTTGTGTTGCAGTTCGAAACGCTGGTGCAGACGCCGCCCAGCCCTCCAACACGATCCGTGCTGAGGCCGGCCACATCGCCAAAGACATTTTCTCCAGCAAACAACGTGAAGGGTCGACCGGACTGCAGCGTGATGATGCTGCTGAATTGGAAGTTACGCGCGAAACTGTGGGACGGGGCGGTCGCCGTGAAGTTTGTCACCAAATGGTTGCGAACGTCCTGGTTTGAGTTGCCGCGTTCTGAAGCGTAATCGAACTGGTTGGGCGGCAGGTTGATGAACGTGGTGAAATTGCCATTGTCGATGGTGTGAGAGTACGTGTAATTGGCCGTCAGGGTGAACAGCTTGCCGAGGCGTTCCAATGCAGTGACCGTCAGGCCATGATAGACAGCGTTCGCTACGTCGTTGTTGTAATCGAGAAGGCCGCCGCTCAGGGTTGGCGGAGCGCCGACTCCGCCGGGCACGCCAAATTCCAAGCCGCTTGGATTAACGGGAAGTTGAGGGTTCGGCGGTGCAAAAGATGGGGGAATTGGGCTTGCAGGACCTAGCCAATTAAAAAATGGCCCTAAACCCAACGGCCCAAGGATGGGCGTTCCACTGCAAGGAGAGAGATTGCCGCTCGGATCGAGCAGACCCTGGGCATAATAAGGATTGGAAGGCTTCGCTGTACCGTAAGGGCAGGGAACGTTAATGTTATTCCCACGCACAAGTTTGTGCGCTCCCACGAAAAGGTATCCCACCTGTAGCGTAAGACCTTTCCCCATCTGACGGTCAATCTCGAAGCTGGCTTGTTCCGCGTAGGGAAGTCTCGCGTTACGCTGAATACCGCCAGAACCTACACCGCAGGCGCCAGTCGGTGCGCCCGTTATCGGATTCGCTGTGCAGGGTCCGGTCAGGCTCACTGGAGGATAAGCATTCGGTCCATCGCCGAGGATGCTGAGAGCCTGCAGAGCTGCGATGCTTATTGTCTGCTGAGCCGGGTTGGTAGTGGGGAGTTGCGAGCAAAGAGCCGGGGGCAGACCCAGTGCCGGACACGGAAGCGACGGAGTCCCAGGGTAACCCGGGTCTGCGGAGAGTTGCCATCCGCCGTTGGCTGCTCCGTTGTGGATCATCGGAACTTTCACTCCTTGACCAAATCCGGCGCACCCAGGGTCGGCACTTGGGGGATTGCAGAAATATCCGGGGAGGGCTTTCTGATTTCCTGTGGTGAAGAAAAACGTCAGATTGTTGCGATCAAAAAAGATCCCCGAACCGGCTCGGATAACGGTTTTGGAATCCGGAGAATAAGCAAATCCAATGCGCGGTTGGAAAGCTCGGTAGTCCGAGTTGATGGTGCTTCCCAGGCCGGTTTCGACATCCCATCGCAACCCATAATTCAACGTGAGCTTTGGAGTGACTCGCCATTGATCTTCCGCAAAAACTCCCCAGTAGCCGTGGTTCAAACTGTATGCAAAATTGGAGTACTGGTTTGTGGGAAACGCATTCGGCCAGCCGCTGCCAAATCCGCCGCCGGTTGCGGGGGAGGGAACGTAGCCATTCACAAAGCCGGTGCGTGGAACCGAAACTCCCCAGTAAAGAAAGGACACACCATCGGCTTGGGGACCGAGCGGGCAATCGGCGGCGCCGGGAACTGTTCCATAGGTACCAGTGGTCAAAAGGCTGATGGTGTCGGCAAATGCGTACATGCAATCGAGATTCGGAATCAGTACACGCTCCGGCGTGAAGCCGGGATAGTTGTTGTAACTCCACACATAGTTCGCATCGAATCCAAACTTTGCGACGTGATTGCCTTTCACCCAGGAAAGCGATTCCGATCCCTGCACGCGGCTTTCATAGATCGCATCGTAGGTGCCGAAGTTGTGTCCCATTTCCAGGTCATTCACGATGCTCAAATCAGGTTCGCCCGTTGCCCCGGGAAAGTTATAGTGCCGCCGCGAATATTGCCCCAGAACCGTATTGACAAGGTTCGGCTTCAGGACTGAATCCAGCGTCCCAACGAGCGACTGATCGCGGATAAAGAGATTACGCGCGCCGCTGGGAGAACCAATGCCGCCGCCATCTTCTGTGTTGCCGATCAGTTCGCCGCCGTCTCGTGCGTCCTCGACCACATAGCGAAGCGCCAAACGGTTGTTAGTGTTGATCTGGTGGTCGATTCTTCCAAACCCATAGTCGTTATTCACCGTCTTCAACACTGAATTGAGATACGAAAAAGGCGAACCTGTGCATTGCGCAGGAGGCAGATTGCAGCCCTCCGGAGAGAGTCCCAGATAAATCTTGGCTTGATCGATGTTTGCAATGTTATTAGCTAGGTCCGGAGCGTAAGTGGGAGATTGGCCGCTTCGCCTGCCCTCATAGTTCAGGTAGAAGAAGGTTTTATCTTTGCGAATTGGGCCGCCAAG